>JAAIGG010451534.1_pt1 | contig 13208 bp, 9 predicted proteins | sample 6487391 | NCBI WGS metagenome assembly JAAIGG01 (sample SAMN13974130, study PRJNA590717) | phyllosphere metagenome | biome: asymptomatic weeds; feature: pooled weeds collected from a community garden; material: weeds; isolation source: pooled asymptomatic leaves from various weed species from...
TCCCGTCTGTCATGCTGAGCTGGCGAGGCATGACAGACGGGACAGGGCAGCTTATTATACAATTCATAATTCATAACTCCCCATGCCCCTTCTCCTGCAAATTGCCCGACGCGAAATTCAAGCCGTGGCCTGCTCGCGCGGCGGGCGGGGCTTAGGACTGCTGCTGTTGGGGCTGCTGGCATTATGCCTGTTGGCGGGGCGAGTCGAGTACCGGCAGGCGGCTGCCAGCCGCGCTCGTGCCCGGCAAGCCATGCGCACGTTTTTCCTGAGCCAGGGCGCGGCTAATCCGCACAGCGCGGTGCATTACGGCACCTATGTATTCCGGCCCTATTCGGTATTGAGTGTGGTAGACCCTGGCATCACGCCCTTCGTGGGCACCACGCTGCGGCTGGAAGGCCACACGCAGAACCAAGTGCAGTTTGCGCCCAGCGAGCGCGGTTCGTCGGTACTACGTTTCGGGCCGCTCTCGCTCACGTTGCTCTGGCAGGTAGTACTGCCGCTAGGGCTGTTATTCGTGGCCCACGGTGCGGTGGTAAGCGAGCGACAGGCCGGCACCCTGCGGCTGCTGGCGGCGCAGGGCGTATCGCCGCGCCAAGTGGTAGGTGGCAAGCTGCTCGGCTACGGCTTGCTAGCGGCTGGGGCACTGGCGGCCTCGGGGGCTGTGGTGCTAGGCCTGGCCGTCGGGGCGCCAGATGAAGCGACCGTCAGCCTGGGGCCGCGCTTGGCTGCGCTGCTGGGCGGCTATGCCCTCTACTACCTGCTGCTGCTAGCACTGGCCCTGTACACTTCGGCCCGGCTGGCCAGCCCCAGCCAAGTACTAGTAACGCTACTGGCCGGTTGGGTGGCGGCCACCGTGCTGCTACCCAAGCTGGCCGTAAGCGCGGGCGGGCAAGCGGCCCCGCTGCTCTCGCGCCAGCAGTTCGACGAGCAAATTGAGGCTGCCTACCAGCGCGGTATCAACGGCCACGACCCCACCAACGCCCGCACCCAGCACCTGCAAGACTCGCTGCTGACGCACTACAGAGTAAAGGAGTTGAGTCAGTTGCCCATCAATGCCGATGGCCTGCTGATGCAAGCCGACGAGGACTACCGCAGCCGTGCCTACGACCAGCAACTCGCTACCCTGCAAGCCCAGCTCGCCCGCCAAAACCAGCTCGCCGCCCGCGTGGCCCTACTCGACCCGCTGCTGGCCATGAGCCACCTCGCCCGCGGCCTCACCCGCACCGACCTAGCCCAGCACCTCGATTTCGTGCGCCAGGCCGAAGCCTACCGCCGCCGGCTTATCCGGACCCTCAATTATAAGATGGCCTACGGCGGCTCCAAGTCGGGTGACTACGACTGGCAGGTGAGCGCCACCTACTGGCGCACATTGCCCGATTTCCGCTACCAGCCGCCCGCGCTGGCCGTCAGCCTGCGTCCCTACCGCGCCGAGTTGCTGACCCTATTCGGCTGGGTGGCCGTGGCGTTGGGGGGCCTATACTGGGTCGCCGGCCGCCTGCAAGTATGAGGGTGTTTCATGCTGAAAAATAATTTTTTACCAAAAAAAGCTGCCCGCTCATGCTGTGGAAAATAGTCTTCGCCCACGAGTGGCTGCTGCTACGCCGCCGGCCGTTGCTGCTGGCGGGCCTAGCCTTTTTGCTGCTGTGCGGCAGCTACGGGCTCTATGCCGGCCACCACTTCGTGCGGGCGCAGCACGCCGTATTGCGCAGTCTGGAAGCTGGCCAGGCCGAGCGACTAGCCCGGCACTTGGCCCGTGCCCAGGCCGATACTAACACCGCCCAGGGCCGCCGCGACCGTCGCTGGGCGCACAATGCCATCGTGAGCGACCGTGAGCTGGCTCAGGTAGCGGCCCAGCCCCTGGCCCCGCTAGCCGGCCTGGCCATCGGTCAGCGGGACGTGTATCCCGCTTACTACCCCTGCCGGCCCTGGGACGATGCCTACGACGCTGCCTCCGGCGAGCTGCGCAACCCCGACCAATTGCTGGCCGGCAACTTCGACCTAGCTTTCGTCCTCCTCTACCTGGTGCCGCTCTTCGCCATCGCTTATGCCCACAACGTGCTAGCCGAGGAGCATGCCCAACACACGTACCGCCTGCTGCGGGTGCAGGCCGGCTCGGTGCGCGCTGTGGTGGGTTATAAGCTGCTGTTTCGGCTGGGTGTGGTGCTGGCGCTGGTACTGGGGCTGAGCCTGGTAGGCTTCTGGCTAAATGCTGTGCCACTTGCTCCCATCGCGCCGTGGGTGGGCTGGCTGCTACTGAGTGCGTTCTACTTAATAACCTGGTTTGCTGGTATTTATGCGATAGCGGCCGCTGCCCGTAGTGCGGGCGCGGCGGCACTGGCCTTACTCGGGGCCTGGGTGGGCTTGGCAGTATTAGGGCCGGCCGTGCTTACCTACGCCCAGCAGCGCCAGCAGGCAGACCCCGAAGCGCTCGCGCTGGTATCGGTAGGCCGCGACCAGCGTACCAATCCCTGGCAGTGGCCGCTGCCCGTCATTCGGGCGGCGTTTTACCGGGCGGCCCCGCGCTTTGCTTCCTCCCACTACGCCTCCCGCGATACCACAGAATTACGGTTCCTGGCCTACACCGAGCTACAACACCAGCAAAAGGACAGCGTCGGCACAGCGCAGGTACGCGAGCAAATCCGTCTATACCGGCAAACGCGCCAGCTGGCCCCGCTGCTGCCGGTGCTGGCCGCCCAGCAGGCCCTCAACCAGCTCAGCCAGAGCGAGCTGCCTGACCACTTGGCCTTCGTGCAAGCCGTGCGCCACTACCAGCGCCAGCGCCGCTACTTCAGCTACGGCTACACCCTGAGCAGCGCGTCCTTCGGGCCGACTCAGGTGCGGCAGTTTCCAGTATTCAGCTATCGGCCGGTGGTGGCGTGGACGCCACTCGGGTGGAATCTGGGCGTACTAGCTGCCTGGGCGTTGAGCTTAGCGGCGTTGGGTTATTATGGGCTGGGACGGTCTAGCGCGTCGTGAGGTAGTCCCAGCACAGGCACCTCTTCCTCGGTGTAGTATCTGCGATAATCCTCGTTCGACAACTTGGGAGAGTAGAGTCGTGCTCAGAACCAGGTAGCGCGGTTTCGGGGTCAGTGGATAGCGGGGGAAATACCGCGGAATTTGCAAGTCCGTGAGTCGGCTGCCTACCTCGGCGTGGCCTACAAAGTCTGCGGTACCAACTACTGTCCCCGAATTGACTCTAATTGGCTCTGGTAAGTAAGCTGAGGCTAGCGTCGCCATCGGGGTGGGGTTTCGTGGATTACCCGGCAACCTACGGAGCCCTTTAAAAGCACTTTTCAACCGGCTTCATTGTCGCTGTTTATTCGTTCTCATAGAGAATAATACCGCTATCGCCAGTAGAGTAGCGATTGTCTTTCAGAAAAACGCGTTGGCTTTCTATTTAGAATTAGTTTAAATAAGCTTCTTTTTGCCCTACATTTGCTCTTCTTTAATGAAGATTTGATGAAGGTATTTTACATTCTTCTTGCCTTTCTGCTGCCGTTGGGCGTGGCGGCGCAAGCCATAACGGGCGCTTCGACAGTGGTGCAAGGCGTGGTGCGAGCCGCTGAGTCGCGGGCTGGCCTGCCGGGTGCCCAGTTAGAGCTAGTAGAGCTGGGACTGACCACCACCACCAATCCCGCAGGCACCTACCGGTTTCAGCTACCGGCAACGGCCTTGTTTCAGCTCACGCTCCGCGTGACGGCGGCGGGCAAGCAGGACGTAGAGGTAACGTTGAAGCTTCAGCCGGGCCTGGTGATGCAGCGCGACGTGCAGCTCCCCGCCCGCAGCCTGGCCCTGGCCGACGTGCAAGTGAACGCCCAGCGCTCGGGCCAGGAGGTATCCAACTCGGCCGTCGTAATCGGCCGCGAGGCCATCGCCCAAACCCAGGCTTACAGCCTGGCCGACGTGCTGCAACTACTGCCGGGCAAAACCATCACCAATGCCAACCTGCAAGGTGCCCAGGCAGTACCGCTGCGCACTATGCCCATTACGGGCGCCATCAGCCCCAATGAGCAGCGGCCGTTTTTGCAAAACAACGCCTTTGGCACGGCCATTCTCGTGGACGGGGGCACCTGGGGCAATAATGGCAACATGCAGGCTCTTGACCCGGGCAGCAACGGCGTGCCGCAGTTTCAGGGCTTCACGGTGCCCAGCGGGCGGTCGGGCAACGATTATGCTTCCGGGGCTTACGCGGGCAGCTCGCTGGATTTGAAGCAGATACCGGCCAATAACATCGAGAGCGTCGAAATTATTCAGGGGGTGGCCTCAGCCCGCTACGGCGACTTGAGCACGGGGGCCATCATCGTGAACCGGCAGGCGGGGCGCACGCCCTACCGCGCCGCCGTGCGCGCCCAGAGCGGTACCACCGAGGTGAGCGCCAGCAAAGGCATCGGGCTGGCCAACGGCAACGCGCTGAACGTGTCGGCCACGTTTCTGAACTCCAACCCCGAGCCGCAGCTCAAAACCAAGTCGGCCAACCGGGTTTCGCTCAATACCATCTACACCAACTACTTTGGGGCGGGGCGGCGGCACCGCAATTCACTCTCGCTGGATGCTACCTGGACCCTGGACGGGGCCAAGACCGACGCCGACGACCAGGGTACCAGCCGCACCTTTACCCGCGACCACAGCCTGCGCCTGGCCGACCGGGGCACGCTCAACTTCCTCAAGCCGTGGTCGGAATACGTGAGCTACCAGGTGGGCGGCTCCTACGCCTACCAGGACGACTACACGTTTCTGCGGCTCAACACGGAGGTGCAGCCCGTGACCAATGCCCAGACCACGGGCACCCACGCGGGCACTTTTGCGCCGAGCGTATACGAGTTCGAGGGCCGCATTCTGGGGAAGCCCGTCAACCTGTACGCCCGCGCCGACAACACGGTGCTCTTCGCCACCGGGCGCTGGACGCACACGCTCACGGCCGGGGCCTCGGTGAGCTATGACCGCAACTACGGGGCGGGCCGGCAGTTTGACCCGCTGCGGCCCCGCATCAACACGCTGGATGGGTTGGGCGAGCGGCCCTACGACTTTCGCAGTGTGCCCGGCCTGCTGCAAGCAGGCGCTTTCCTCGAAAACCAGGTGGTGCGGGAGTGGGGGCCACGCAAGTTGGTAGCCAACCTGGGGGTGCGTTTCGACCGCCAGAATGGCTTCGTGACCCTGGCCCCGCGCTTCAACGCCAAGTTTTACCTGCGCAAGGGCGTGCAACTGAATGCCGCCTACGGCCTGGCGGCCAAGGCGCCGGGCCTCATTCAGCGCTACCCAGGGCTGCTGTACTTCGACGTGCCGCTGCTGGTCAGCTACAACGGCTTCGTGAACCAGAGCGTCTACCTGGTGCATACCGAGGTAGTGAACCCGGCCAACCCCAACCTGCGCCCCGCCAAGGCGCGCACCCTGGAGCTGGGTCTGTACCTGCAAAGCCCGCGGGGCTACGGGCTGGCCCTCACCGGCTACCGCAAGCAGGACATCGATGGCTTCGGCACGAGCAGCCAGCTGTTGCAGCTCACGCTGCCCGACTACGCCCAGGTGGGCCGCACCAGCGCGGGCGTACCCATCGTGCAGCCGACGGGCACCAGCCGCAACTACAATTACAACTACCGGCGCGTAACCAACAGTCTGGGCACCAGTAACTACGGTCTGGAGCTGCAATTGCGCACGCCCAAGCTGCGGAGCCTGCAAACGTCGTTCGACCTGTCGTCGGCCTTCACCAGCTCGCGTAATTTCTACACCGATGGGCGGGTGGCGCTGACTCGCCAGAACGCGGCCGCCGTTGCGAGCACGGGCATCGAATACATTGCCCGCGAGCCCATTGTGCGGCAATCCTCCTCGGCGGTGAGCACGCTCAGCAGCAGCACCCACCTGGCGCGGCTGGGGCTGGTGGTGACGCTGCGCGGGCAGCTCTTCTGGGGCGTGTGGTCGAATAACGTGAGCCTGACGCAGGATGCCATCGGCTTTTATCGCCTCGGCGGCGAGTACGTGGCCCTCACGGCCGAGGACTACGCCAGCGGGCGCTACAACAACCTGCGCCAGGACCTGACCGACGACCTGACCCAGCAGAATTTCATCTACGGCAACCTGCACCTGCGCCTGGCCAAAGACCTGGGCAAGCTGTGCCGGCTGTCCTTCTTCGCCAACAACTTCCTCAACATCCGCCCCGAGCAGTACCGCACGCCCACCGGCGCGCCCACCGTCTACAACCAGGATCCCACGTTCGGCTCCGAGCTAGTAATTACCTGGTAACCAGATATTTATCACGCTTCTGTCTTTCAACCTTCCCCATTACCTTATTACTTCCTTCCCCATGAAGCACGTTCTGCGCGTATTCTCCCTGCTCCTCCTGCTCGGCCTGGCCGCCGGCTGCCAAAAGAGCGACCCCGAGGCCCCCGCCGCCAGTGCCCAGGCCACCGTAACCTACGACACGGGCTACAACGGCCAGCCCGCCAGCGCGGTCGAGGTGAAGCTTGAAAATGTAAATACCAAGGAAACGCTCGCCGTGACTACCGACGCGGCGGGCGTGGCCAAATTTGGCAGCATCCCGGCCGGGGCGTACAACATTACCGTGACGCAAACGCTGACGCCGGCCCAGTTCCTGGCCTTCGCCGGGGTGCAGTCAGCCAATGCGGTAGTGTTTCAGGCCTCGCTGCTTAACCAGACGCTAACGGCTGGCCAAACCAATAACCTGGCGCTGGTGCTCAAGGCCGGCACGGTGGGCGAACTGCTCATCAAGCAGGTGTACTACGCGGGCTCCGACCGCGTGAACGGGGCCGTGTTCCGCGACCAGTTTATTGAGCTTTACAACAATACCGACGCCGTGCTCTACGCCGATGGCCTATACCTGGCCCAAGTGGAGGGCAACCGCACAGTGCCCGCTACTCTACCCAGCCACCTGCTGGCCAGCGGCCAGTACGACTGGACGAAGTCGGTCGCCATGCCCGCCACGGTGCGCGCCAACGACGACTACGTGTACGCCAAGGCCCTGTACCAGATTCCGGGCGCGGGCAAGCAGTATCCGGTGCAGCCCGGCCAGAGCATCGTCATTGCCCAGTCGGCAATCAACCACAAGTCGTCTTACGTGGGCAACGATGGCAAAGCCATCACGGTGCGCGACCCCAGCTTGACCATTGACCTGAGCAACGCCTCGTTTGAAACGTATTTCGGCTTTGGCCTGGCTTCCGACGTGGACAACCCCGCTGTGCCCAACATGCGCACGGTGCTCACCTTCGGCAACGACATGATACTCGACAACAAGGGCCGCGATGGCTTTGCCATCTTCCGCTCCGGCACCGATGCGGCCACTTTCCCCAAGTATCCCACGCCCAATACGACCACCGTCAGCGCTACCACGCGCTTCTGCGTGCAAATTCCTAAAAGCCTGTTGCTCGACGCCGTGGAGTGCCAGGAAAGCTCCGTGGAGCTGATACCCAAGAAGTTCACGAGCGAGCTGGATGCCGGCTACGTGTACGCGCCCAAGGGGGAGTACACCTCGCAGGCCCTGATTCGGAAGGTAGCCCGCACCTTCGGCACCCGCCGCGTGCTGCAAGACACCAACAACTCGACCAACGACTTCCAGGCCATCAACCTGCCCACGCCATTCGCTTTCTAACGCCAGGGTACTGGCGCAACGGGCAGAAGCTTCCCTTCGCCGGCCAGCTCACCGCCTTACCAACCACTTACTAACAGGGCCTTGGCGTGCCCGCCGGACCAGGTAACGCTGGTCTGGCGGGTACGCCTGGCCACCGGTTTGGACATGTCATACCATTCTTTTCTGCTAAGGCTGGCGCTGGGCACGCTGGTTGCCAGCCCGGTTCTGGCGCAGTCGGCCGCGCCCGATTCGGCCCGGCTGGCGGGGGCCGGCCCACCAGGCTTCCGGCCCGATACGCTGCTGCCGGTGGCCGCTACTGAGTTAGGTCAAGCGCTGCTAACGGAGTACCAGCGGCAACCGGCACTGCTGCCGCTGCTCCCGGTAGGTCGCTACGCCCGCACCGCGCTGAGCTACGCGCACGAGCAAGGGCCGTTTCGCCGGGCGCAGGAGGCCACCCGCGCCCAGGCGGTGAGCTTCCAGACCGAGGGCCTGCGCGATATCAAAGGCTGGCGCCTGGTGGGCAACTTTCGCTTTGAGCGGCAGCTGCAAGACAGCATCCGCTGGAGCCTGACGCCCGCCCCCGCGCCGGCGCGGCCCTACTACCTGGCCGCCAGCCGCCCCGGCAACTGGAATAACCAGGCTTATACCTTGGGCGCGGCCGGGGTGCGCCGCTGGCACCGCGACCGACTCAGTACGGGCGTGCTTCTCGACTACGAGGGCGGCAACTACGTGCGCACCAACGACCCCCGCCCCGAGGTGCTGCGCCAGGGCCTGCGCCTCGGGGCCTCGGTGGGCTACCAGCTGCACCCTGCCTGGCTGCTGGCGCTGGCCTACGCCTACGGCTACGGCAGCGAAATCAACACCACTACCAACGCCAGCCAGCTCAACGATGGCCGCAACGACACGCCCTACACCCTCTATGACGTGCTGGGCTACGGCTTTCTGCTTAATGCCCGGTTCGGCGTATTCCGGGTGCAGCACCAGGCGCACCGGGGCACGCTGAGCCTGCACCACGCCCGCGCCGGCCAAAGCTGGCTGCTCACCGCCGAGACCGAGCGCCGCCGGGAGGAGTTTGTGAAGCGCGCTGCCCCCTCGGGCGCGTACATCAACGACTTGGTAGGGACTTATGACCTGACGGAGGCCCGCCTGCGCCTGACCTGCTTCGGGGCGGCGGGGCCAGCCGGGCGGCGGAGCTTCCAACGGGCGCAGCTCGACTACACCAGCGGACGCGACCACAACAACACGTACGCGCTGGGCAACAACTACGTGTACAGCCACCTGTTGGCCCGCCTCGAAGCTGGCTGGCAGCGGCGCACCGGAGCCGCTGGCCTGGCCGAGTACGCGCTGGGGGCTTACTTTCTCGACGAGCACCGCGCCGACGGCTCGGCCGGGCACCGGCGCGACACCCGCCGCGCCGGCCTCGACGTTACGGCCCAGCTCAACCGGCCGCTCGGCTCCGGTCCCTGGCGCGGGCTGCTGGGCCTGCACGCCGCCGCCGAAGCCGACGCGGGCAGCGCCCTCCGCGTGCCCGTCACCCAACAAAACCGCTTTTCGCGGGCGGTAATCTTCCCCGATTACGCCTACGACCAACAAGCCACTCTGCGCGGTGGCCTGCGCCTGGGCGTGGAGCGCCCCGCCACCGCTCGCGTGCGCCTGCGCCTGCTGGCCGAAGGCAGCTACCTGGCCCCGCTCACCACCCGGGCCAATCCGCTTTACTCTCCCGACTACGTGCCCAGCGGCTGCCGCTGGGGTGGGCAGCTTCGCTTGGTCGTTTATCATTAGCCACTGGCCTTCAGCATACTATTTTCTTTTTTCTGTGCGAAACCTACTGCTTTTTTCTACTAGCTTACTGTTATTTGGCTTCACGCTTTGGCTGCCGACCGAGGATATTGCCACGCTCCGCGCGGCCTATAGCAAGCCCCCGGCCGAGTGGCCCGCGCCCGCCGTCGATGCCGGGGCGCACTTTCAGGAGTTAGGGCCGCTACCCGCTTCACCCGTGGGCGGGGCCGACTCGCTCAAGCCGCTGGTAGCGCTGGGCAAGCTCCTGTTTTTCGACCCCCGTCTCTCGGGCTCGGGGCAGATTTCGTGCTCGTCGTGCCACGACCCCGAGCGCAGCTTCGCCGATGCTCGCTCAACCTCGGTGGGGCACAGCCACCGCGTGGGCCGGCGCAATGCGCCTTCGCTGCTCAACGTGTGGGCCGTAGACAGCCTCTTCTGGGATGGCCGCGCCGCCACCCTCGAAGCCCAGGCCCTGGTGCCGGTGGCCGACTCGCTGGAAATGCACCAGGACCCCGGCACCCTGCCGCGCAAGGTGCGTAAAATCAAAGGCTACCGCCCGCTGTTCCGACAAGCCTTTGGCACGGAGAAAATTACCAATGAGCAGGTGGCCCACGCGTTGGCTACCTATCAGCGCTCGCTGCAAGGCCGCCGCTCGCGCTTCGATATTTTTCTGAGTGGGAAGCCGGCCGCCCTCACCGACCAAGAGCTGCTGGGACTGCACCTGTTTCGCACCAAGGCCCGCTGCATTAACTGCCACAATGGCCCGCTCTTCAGCGACAACCGCTTTCACAACGACGGGCTGACGTACTACGGCCGTAAGTTTCAGGACCTGGGTCGCTACAAGGTGACCCACCGCCCGGCGGACGTGGGTAAGTTTCGCACGCCCAGCCTGCGCGAGGTAGAGCGCACCCGTCCCTGGATGCACAACGGACTGTTTGAAGACCTAGATGGCGTGCTCAACCTTTACAACGCTGGCATGCCCCACGCCCGGCGCAAGGTGGGGCAGGAAACCGACCCGCTTTTCCCGGTCACCGACCCGCTCTTGCAGCCCCTGCACCTGAGCAAACCCGAGCGCGATGCAGTAGTCGCCTTCCTCAGCAGCCTGACTACCACTGCCTACCGCGTTGAGCGCCCAGTATTACCTAGATAAAAAAATCTATTTACGTAATGTGTTCAGGGACGCGAGCAGGAAGACTACGGGTACTAGCGCACCTAAGCAGCTGGACGCGTAGTTGGTCGGAGGAAATAACGCCTCAGCCGTCCTAACCCCGTGCGAAGCCGGTACTCGTTAGCTTCAATTGGCTTAAGTTCAAGCCGTACTGTGTCTTGAACAAGTTGCCGATACCCTGCTGATAAGACGCCAACTTGCCTTCCTTGATGGCCGACTGCCAACCGCCCTGCACGATGACGGCCTGCAGCTTCATTTCCTCACCTAGCTGTGCCAGGCGGCTGGGCGAGGCACCAGTGCCAGCCAGCAGTGGGGCCACCTGCGTCCGCACGCCCCGCGCCATAGTTGGGGTAATGGCTTTGCCATCCTGAATGTTATGCATGATGGCGTAGCCCAGCAACATATAAGCCGCCAGCGCGTCGGCGGCGTCGTTGTCGTGCAGGCCCGTACCGTCGAGGATGCTCCGATACACCGTGCCGTAGTCGTACTTGCCGGGGCCGAAGGCCGCGTTCACCGCCTGCGCCCCCGTTGGGTTACTGCTCTTCAGGCGGCCCACGTAGCGCTGCACCGTTTGCTGGCGCAGGGCCGGCGTGGAAGTGTATGTAGTGCTGACGGTGCTGACTTTGGCGGTCGTCGGCCGGGCGGCGCTTTTGCTACCACTACTGGTCGCGCGGCCGCTGTTGCGCTGCACGGCGGCATCCAGCACACTGGCGTTTATCATGCTGTTGGTGAGCGCCTGGACGTTGCTTGTATAGATTTCCATGGTCAACTCCGGCGAGGGCTGGGCGTGCAGCGAGGATGCCACAAAAAGCAGCGCGCCGGCTGCCAGCAGAAAAGCGCGTTTCAAAGCCATATAGTTAACAGAAACATAAGTCGGTTAGCACTTTACCATACGCCGGAAAGCAGCCAGGAGTTGGCGGCGGCCCCGCGCCCGTGGCTCACCCACGCTTCCGCAAGCCGCCTAGTCGGCCGAATGGCTGAGCACGCGAAAGCTCAGCCGCAGCAGCGCCTGCCGGGTGGTATCGAGTTGGTCGGCCACCAGCGGAATGCGGCGGCGGTGTTCCCCGTTGTGGTAGTAGGTATAAAGCGTATCGGGTCGGGGTCGGTTGGGCAGCAGCAAGTAGGCGCGCACGTACACCACCGAGTCGCTGCGTTGGGCCTGGGCTACGGCGTTGAAAGGGTAATCCATCAGGTAATCGTTACGGCTATAGGTGTTGCCGCCGGGCCAGCGCCGATTTTCCGTCAGTGCCAGGCGCCATTCGTAGCTTACGCTCAGGCGCAACGGTACGCCGTCCGCCGTTTCAGCTACGGTGCCGCGGGAGTTATTGCCCCAAAAAAAATCCCAACGGTACCCCGGCCGTTGGTCTACTTCAATAGGCAGGTTGGCGTGCACGAAATGCAGCGTATCGAGCCCGGCCGCTCGGGCCACCGAAGCGGGCACGAAGCGCACGCGCACCACTACCTGGCTGCGGTGCGCGTTGGTGAAATGAAACAGGCTATCAGCAACTAGCGAGTCAGGGGCGTAGTAGCTCGTCAACGTATCCTGCCGGTCAAGGGGACGGTAGCGCGGGGCCAGCGCTTCGAGCAGGGGCTTCAAGCGCGGGGGCGGCTCGGCCGCCTCGGGCCGGCAGGCCCCGAGTAGCAGCACGGCGAGTGGGAAAAGCAGTTTTTTAGGCATCAATTCGACGGTTAGCGGGGCAGCGGCAGTTCTACGTAGGCAGCTGGGGCGGCGTCGGGTACGCTGCCGCTAGCATCGGCGCGGCGTATTTTCAAGATGGCAATGCCGGGATTCTGCCAGCGCACTTCCTGCGGTTCCCAGGCGGTGGGCTCGCGCTGCCAGCGCAGGTGCGGGCCATCGGCTTCAATGGCCACCAGGGCCAGCACGTTGGGCTGGTCGCCGCCGCTCAGGCCGGGGCTGGTCAGCACCACGAAGCGCCCGTCGGGCGAGGTGGCAGGCGTGCCCGCTACCTCCAGGCGGCGGCCAGTGCGCTGGTCGACCAGCACTGTGGCGTCCGACTCCCAGAACCAAGCCTTCACTACCCATTGGTGAGCCGCCGGCAGGCTGCCCCAATACAGATATTTTACGCCGTCGGCGTTTTGTAGCGTAAACTGCGCATCGGGCGTCGAGGACAGCTTGACGACCGTGCGCTGCTCAGTGGGCAGCAGCAAATCCAGGCCCTGCCGCCGCACCCGGCCCTGGGTCGCCGCCAGCGGCTCGGCCCCGGGGTTGTTGGTCAGTTCTGGCAGCGGGCTGCCCGGCAGGCGGTCGAAGGCCTCGGTCGAAGCAGGGCGCAGCCGCACCGGGCCGGCGGGCAGGAGCAGCGTATCGGTGGGGCTGACCAAGGCGGAATCCACGGCGGGTGCGGCTGCGGCGGCCAGGTCAGGCGCGTGGTCGGCCGGGGCGCTATCGGGGCGGCAGGCGGTGGCCAGTAGACCCAGCAGCGCAGCAAAGGGCAAGTGTTTCATGCGAAGGAGAGCGAATTACTTTTCCTGGTAGATGTCGAAGCGCGCCAGCGGCACCCGGCCAAAGTTCTTACTGGTGCGCATAGTGCTCTTGCCGTGCTCGGGGTCGCTGGCATGGAAGGATTCGCCCCCGTCGCGATGCAGCAGCCAAGTGCGAGTGGCCCCGCCGCCCCAGAGAGTAACTGGCCACGCCCAGCAGCCACGCCGCCAGCAGCCCCACCA
>JAAIGG010516619.1_pt1 | contig 13135 bp, 7 predicted proteins | sample 6487391 | NCBI WGS metagenome assembly JAAIGG01 (sample SAMN13974130, study PRJNA590717) | phyllosphere metagenome | biome: asymptomatic weeds; feature: pooled weeds collected from a community garden; material: weeds; isolation source: pooled asymptomatic leaves from various weed species from...
CGCCATGGTCGCGCGATCCGCAGGGCATCTATTTCGGCGGCAACGACATGATGATGTCGCCGCGCAGCCTGGCCCGGTTCGGCGAACTCTATCGCCTGGGTGGGGTGATCGACGGGCGGCGGATCGTGCCTGCGCGCTGGATTGAAGAAAGCTGGACCCCGCGCACCGTATCGCCGTGGAGCGGTGGTCAATATGGCTATGGCTGGTTCGTCGGCACCAGCCGCGGCCATCCGCTGCGTTTCGCCTGGGGGTATGGCGGGCAGATGCTGTTCATCGTGCCGGGCCTGAAGCTCACGGTCGTCATGACCTCCGCCCCCGGGGGGCCTCGAGACAATGGTCATATCGCCGCGCTCCACACGCTCCTTGATGACGGGATTGTGCCCGCCGCTGAGCGGGCAAATGCGCCGTAATGGTCCCGTTGGTGAAGATGCCGCGGATCGGGGGGGGCAATGCCGTAGTGCGGCAAGAGCAAGGTCAGTTTAGAGGATCACGCCCAAGCTAGCTAGACCCATCTGTGGACATTCATGCCGCCTTCCCCGCTTCCCGAATCCGGATGTTCGTTCAACAAAGCAGCGCAGCGGCTGATACCTCGCTCAACGGCCGGGTAGACGACAAAAGCGGAATGGCTGCTCTGTTGAGGCTCGTGGCAAAACCTTCGAAAACGAAACCCGAAGGGCAGCTTTCGGCAGTCGACCGCTACATAACTGCCATCCGCATCCGCAAATTTGTGCTTTCGACGACACTACGATCCCGCTCCACCCACTGATTGGAACTGAGCCAGTGAGGGCCGTGTCCTAGCGGCGCAATCCGTTCAGGATCGCATCGAGCAGATTGCCGCCGCCGCCGAACATTCCGACAAGTCCCCTTGCGGTGCCCTCCGGCGTGCCCCACCCAACACTGACGCCAATATGCCACCCACCCCACCGCCGAAGCCTGTACCGCCATTGGTCGCCATGTATCGGGCAACTATCGCCGCGACGATCGGCAGCATCGCCTTCCACGCAGTGGAAAGCTCGACTGATCGGCAGCATGGTCGACCACCTGTCGGCTGACTTTCTTGGCGCCGAAATCTAACCGAGGGTGTTGTTGCCGGCCGCATTCGCGACGCCTCCGGGCGCATTATCAGCCTGCTTGTGAAAACCGCCCAGCACCGCCGGCATCAGCGATCCCTGTGCCGAACGAGTCTGCCCCGGGGTGAGATCGAGGCGTGCGCCGAACGACCAAGGTCCATGCCGCTCGAGCCCAGGATCTGATCGATGCCCTGAATGTCGTTCTCCTCGCGGCAGCCAACGCCGCTGCAACCGGCAGGTGCCGCAGGGCACTGTCACAAAATGAACATGGCAGGGCAGGCCTCATTCCAAGACGGCGTCATAACCCTTGGCTTTGGTGGCCTATGATCAGGGGTCGAGTGGATCGAGCGGATCGATCCGCAGAGAGGTAGCATCGGGACGGAAGGTGATCGTGGTCGGGGACGGGCGCGACCCGATCCGGCCGGGTTGGTAACCCAGCTCGCGCTGGTTGCGCGCCGTGAAAGCGGGACTGGCGATCGCATCGATATGCCCAATGTTGCTGACGACGAGCGCGTCGCGGTCGAGTGGTGCACGCAGAGCGATCAGCCGGCGGGTGGCGTTGCGCAGGTTGGTTGTCGTGTGCCGGGCATAGGGTTCGATGATGATCGCATCGGCGGGGATGCCAAACCGCTCGATCAACGCGCGCCGCATCTCGATCGCCTCGACATGCGGCGTGTCGCGGGGGTGGACTGCGCTGCCGCTGACGATGATGAACGGCGCCAGCCATTGCGCGAACAGCTCGGCAGCCATGCGGACATTCGCCTTGCCGCGGGCACTGAGCGCGGTGGTAGAGTCCTCTGGCCCGACGCCCAGCGCGATGATCGCCGTGTAGGGGAAGCGCGGCCAGTCCAGCCGCCGTGCCTTGGCCACTGCGCTGGCGTTGTAGCGTTGCTCGAGCGGCTCGAACGCGATTGCAGCGTTCTTGTCATTGGCGTCGAGCAAAGCAAGCGCCAGCGACAGGCTGGGGTCGCCCGCAACCGCGGGATCGCTTGCCTGCGCGGTGGCGAGCAGGACCGCATCGGCGACCATCGCGGCAAAGGCCGGGGTGCCGAACCCCTCGTCGGAACCGTCTATCAGCGGATAGCGCGGCAGCTTGCCAACGCCATAGATGCGCAGCACCTCGTTCAGTCCATCGATCTCGCGGCGGACGTCGTCCGCCCTGGCACCGGCGTTGCGGGCGAGGGCATCCCGTTCCTCGTCACGCCAGATCGCCGCCTCGACCACGCATGGCGCGGTACCGGCGCAGGCGTCAATCCGGCGCTGACGCACCGGATCGATCGGCAGATGCCCGCCCAGCGATGGGAACAGCCGTGCTGCCATCGCTGCCAGTTGCGCGTCGCGGACCGGCGTGGCAGCGGCGGGAATTGGGGCTACGGCGATCGACGCCGCGACCAGTACCGCTGCCGTGCCGCGGCTCACCATGACTTGCTGACGATGAAACGCACGCTGCGGCCGAAGATCGGACGGCCATAGATTGCATCACGCGAGGTCTGCCCGTCGAGCTGGTCGGTGCGGGGGTTGCCCTCGGTCAGCCCCTTGTTGTTGAAGATGTTGTCGCCGACCACTTGGAACTGGAAGCCGTTATAGGTCAGCGTGCCCCCCAGACCGAACGTGTTATACGATGGCAGGCGCGTGTTGTTGAACAGATCGACATAGCGTTGGCCGACATATTCGTAGCGGCCGTAGATTTCGACCTGACTGTCGCCGGTGTTGAACGAAAGGGTTGGGCGGACGTTGCCGAACACCTTTGGCTCGCGGATGATCTGCTTGCCGTTGACGGCCGAGGGGTCGGCGCCAGCGCTGTTCTCCAGATTCTTGTACTTCGGGTCCTGATAGGTGAACGATCCCGAGACGAAGAACCATGGCACCGGTACTACCGCGCCATCGACCTCGACGCCCTTCACCTCGGCCTGGCCGATGAAGGGCACCGCCTGATCGTTGCGGCCGGTGGTCGGGTTGAACGCCACGAATGACGCGTTGAACGGATCGAACTTGGTGTAGAAGCCAGTGAGGTACAGATAATTACGGCCGAACGATGCCTTCAGGCCGGCCTCGTACTGATCAGCCTGCGTCTTCACCAGCACCGGGTTGATGCCATAATAGCTGCTCGACTGCGCCGGCACTTCCAGATGCGAGGCGCGGGCGTAACCGCCAAAATTCGTACTGACGTCGTAATTGACGCCAATCGTCCAGTTGGTCGCGACCGGGCTATCCTTGCGCGACTGGCGCGCGCCGTCGAAGCTGCGCACGCTGTTGTCGGCCAGGGTGGTTGGGTCGCCCAGATTGACGGATGTCGAGGTCAGGCCATAGCCGTCGATGTGATACCATTCGTGGCGGATGCCGCCATCGACCCGTAAACCTCGCGTGATCTCCCAGGTGTCGTTGCCGTAGATCGCATAGACGGTAGAGTCGACCTTGCCTTGGTTGAGCGTGGTGCCGTAGCGTAGCACGCCCTTGTCGGTGACCGAGCCCAGCACTGCGCCCGTGGCCGAATAGGCGACCAGATCGAGCGTACGCGGCTGGCCCCGCACCTCCATTAGATAATCCTGATAAACTGCCTTGTTGGTCAGGCCATAAGACGATCCGTATCCGCCGATCCGCAGATCGTGCGTGCCGATGCTGGTATCGAACTTGCGCGTGACACTGACATCGCCCTGGCCCGAGTAGAAGCTGGAGCCGACACCGCGATACTGGCCCTGCACGACGAGGCCCGATGCCGCGTAGGGATCATAGGCGGTCGCGCCGTTAGTCCCTGACAACGCATAGCCCAGTCGCGCAACCGGTGTCGCGGTGGTGCCGAACGCGGTGTTGGCGGCCGATCGAAAGCTAGCAGCGAAGGTGTTGGCGTCGACCGGATTCGAAGTCGAATAGAGCGCATCGAAATTGAGGCGGCCCTTGGTGAAGCCCGCGCGCACGGCAAGCTGCCAGCCGTCGAACTCGCCATCATATTGCAGACCGATATTACCATATTCCATATGGCGGCCATCGGCCAGATCGCGCGTTTCGCTCTGCGTCACGCCTGCGGCGTCGCGGTACTTCAGCGTCACGCCGCGGAACGCGGGCGAGTTGAGCGTGCCATTGAAGAAGTTGATATAGGGGTTGAGCGACACCGATGGATTGCGCGGATCGGCGACCGGGATCGGCAGGTAGAAGCTGTTGTGGTCGTTCAGATAATTGACGCTGACCCGCACCGAGCCATTGTCGAGATCATGCTTGATGTTCGCACGGATCTGGCCGCCGCGATCATTGGGAAAGCCGTTGTCGCGCTGGCCGCCGTCACGGCGCAGGTAGCCGCCGACCGCATAATAGGTACCACCGCCGAGAGGCCCGGACTGCACCGCGTCGATCCGGTAGAGATCAGTGGTGCCCACCGTCGCCTGCACCTTGCCGCGCGCGGTGTCGCCGCCGGTGGCGGTGATGTTGTTGACGATCGCGGCTGCCTGGGAGGCGAAGATCGGGGCGGGGCCGCCGCGCACCACCTCGACCCGCTCGGTCATCAGGTCATAGCGGTTGAGGCTGTCGCCGCGGAAGAAGTTTCCGTTGATATCGTGGAACAGCGGCAGGCCGTCCTGCTGGAACACCGCATAGCCGTCATCGGTCGGAATGCCGCGGATGCGAGTGACGTTCTGCACTTCGCCGCCGGTTGCCTCGACCTGGATGCCGGGCAGCTTGCCGAGCAGATCGGCAAAGTTGAGCGGGGCCAGCCGTTTGATGTCTTCCTGACCTAGCGAGTTCACCGCATAGGACACGTCGAAGCGCCGCTGCCGACGCGCCGATCCGGTAACGATGATGTCCAGCCCGCTATCGTCCTCAGTCACGCTGGTCATCTGTTCGGCCGCCGCATCCGTGGGGGCCGCAGGGGTAGCGGCGGGCGGCGTCGTCTGCGCGGACGCCGAGACAGGAAGGGCAGCGACGCCGAGCAAAGCGAGACAGGTGCCGTGCAGCAGCGCGAACTTGGTAGAAGCGATCATTATTCCCCCTGAGGTCGTCAGGATGCGGCCCTTCGCGAGAGTTTGCGACATATTCGTGAAACGTCATGTATTTTCGGGAAGGTGGTTAGTCGTTTGTAACGCTAGTGTTGCCGCAAAGGCGCTATCGCGCCCGTGTCGTGACGGTCAGCGCGCCACCGCGCAACAGTGTCGCATGTTCGACCCGCCAGTCCGTCAGCGTCCGGCCGTTCCATTCAGCGCCGACGATCGTACCATCATAGGGGCCGACGCGCCGGATCGCCAAAGCGCGGCCATTGCCCAGATCGATCCGGGCATTGGCGACTGCCGGTGTGGTGACGACATACCATGGCTCGCCCGGCACTAGCGGGTAGAGGCCGAGCGCGGCGAAGACATACCAGGCGGTCATCGCGCCGGCATCGTCATCCATGCCATCGGCGAACCCCTGCGGCGCCAGGTCGAAACTGCGACCGACGAACGGCGTCGGCCGCTTACCGCTGTTGGTATAGGGGTGCGCGATCGGCCGGGTCATGATCGTGCGGACCAGATCCGCCGTCCGCTGCGGCTGCCCGAGCACCGCGAACAGCCATGGGACATGGATATCCGGCTCGTTGGTCATGTTAAACAGGCCGGCATCGAAGAAGTGCCGCACTTCCCCCTCGAACGTCGCGGGGCCAACCGTCTTCACCAGCCAGTCGAGATCAAATACCGGCGCCCAGCGGTATTGCCACAACGTACCCTGATACAGCCCACGTGCCTTCACCATATCCCCGTCGGCGCCAGGCGCCTGGAAGGTCGATTGCCACATCGGCCGATAGGCATGGGCCTTTTCCAAGAAGGCGGCGGCCGTATCGTAATCGCCCAGATCGGATGCCAGGGCAGCAACCGCCCAATTGTCATAGGCGGCCTCGATCTGCTGATCGGGCGTGCCGCGTTCCAGCTTCTCGCTGTCTCTGACCATGCCGTCCAGCGCGGCGCGCGCATCGAAGCCGGTGATGCCCTTGCGGCGCAGATCGAGCAGCGCGATCCCGGCATGTTCGGTCCGCACCGTCAGGAACGGCTCGTTCATCGTCGCCCATTGCGGCTTGCCGCGTGTGTAGAGATCGGCGAGCGAGCGGGCGATGTCGGCGCTGCGCCGCGGCTGCAACAGTGCGAGCAGCGGCAGTTGCGTGCGGTAATTGTCCCATAGCGACCAGCTGGCATAGCGGGTCTGACCGGGAGCGGAGCGGACGATGTTACCGTTATTCTCGCGGTGACGACCGTCCGGATCGTCAATCGCAACCGGGGTCTGGAAGACGCGGAACAGCGAGGAATAGAACAGCGCACGCTCACGGGCGTCGCCATCGACCGCGACACGGCCTAGCACATCATTCCAGACGGTGCGTGTCCCCGCAGCCACCGTCGCGAAGGGGCGCATTGCTAGTTCCCGGTCGCGGACCAGCGCTGCCCCCGCCGGATCGACGCTCGACAGACCGGTGCGGATTTCAATCGCATCGCCAGCGCGCACCTTGATGCGCAACGTCGCGACATCGCCCTCGCGGGTCATCGTGCGATGCAGCGGCCGCCCGTTCAGCGTGATCCGGCTGCTGGTGAACAGGCGATAGCGGCCCTTGTCGCACACGGTGCCAGCGACCAGCTCCGCGCGCAGATCGTCGCTGTCAACAGTGTGCCACGCGGCCGACAGGCGCTGGGCATATTGGTGATGCGGATCGACTCGGAGGACCATGTCGCCCTCCCTCGCGAGAGTAAAGCGCAGCAGTCCGGCGCCGCGTGTCGCGGTCGCATCGGCTAGGATGCCGTCATCATATCGCACGCTGTAACGACCTGCGCGTGCCGTCTCGCTGCGCTTGTCCATTGCGGCGGTCCCGGTCGCATCGGCGCGGCGCAGCGAGACCAGCAGATCGCCACCACCGCCGCCGCACCCGACGCCGACACCACGCGTATGGGAGAAGCCGCGCAGCCGCGTCGCGGCATGATCGTAGCCCGCATGATTGGTGGGATCGGTATCCGGCCCCAGCTGCACCATCCCAAACGGCGCCACCGCCGCAGGCGACAGTTGGCCATAATCCGCAAGGGTTCCGACAAACGGATCGACCAGATCGGCGGGGGTGCTGTCGGCGAAAGCTGGCGTGCTGATGAGAAGAAGGAGAGCCGCGGATGGGTGTCTCATGAGCTGTACGTGCCTTTTGTGGCTTAGGCCGGTTTGGTACGGCCGCTGTTGGGCGACCACGATTTTTAAGCCGATCATAATGACATAATGTTTCGGGCCTTTGACTATTTTCTGCATGCACGACGATGCCTTGCTTCAACGGCGGTCATGACCCATCTCTGGCGGCCCCAGTAAATCCGATGGTGGATTAGGTTCGGTAAGCAGTCAGACGGGGATCAAACGCCTGGATGGGCCTAATCGGTGTCTAAACCCGTCGATCTTAAACAACGTGACCCAGAAAGCGACCGTGGTAACGCGCCTTGCCGTTCCGATTTCCGTCTCTCGTTCATAGAATTTACCAGCCAGTCAGCCTATTTATTACCGCATGTTTACCTCCTTGGCATATCCTTCACTGGTTAAGTTGGATTGATGAAGATGACTGATGGGTCACTCGTCGATGGATCCTGCATATCATGAACTCCGGCCTTAGAACGAAGGCCGACTAGTCGGTGCCAAACGGGCTCTAAAGCAGCAGCAGGTCTGGGCCATCCGCTTTTGGCTCGATCAACACAAGCGACTTCGTGACCGAGCCCTTTTTGACTTTGCTATCGATAGCAAGCTCCGCGGCTGTGACGTGGTCAAGGTGCGGATTGGCGATGTGGTTTCGGGCGGGCGTGTGCGCGACCGCGCCGTCGTCGTTCAGCAGAAGACCAAGCGACGCGTTCAGTTCGAGTTGATGGACACGGCCCGAAAGACGATGCGTGCGTGGTTGGAGCGCCGTGGCGGTACCCTGAACGACTTCGTCTTTCCAAGCCGTAACGACTACATGGCCCATATGAGTACGCGACAATACTCGCGTCTCGTGCATGAGTGGGTCGTTGGCATCGGCCTTACTCCTCAAGATTATGGAACGCATTCGCCCCGACGTACGAAGGCTTCGATCATCTACAAGGCCACGGGGAACCTCCGCGCCGTTCAGATCCTCCTTGGCCATGCCAAAATAGACAGTACGGTGCGTTACCTCGACGTAGACGTGGAAGATGCGTTGGAATTGGCGGAACGGACCGAGGTGTAAGCAGACCCAATTACGGCCGTCAGAGTTGGGTGACCGGCTTCCAGTAAGCGGACGCTCGTTTATCAAGGTTCGCCACGCATTCAACTGAGCAAGACGTCGGGCTTTAATCGGACATCTTGAACGCGGAACTTTCTGCAAAACTTGCTACCGGCCGATTTAGCCGGTCAAGCCAGAGCCGAGGCAAGTTCTTCCTGGCGGAAGGGTTTGGTCAACCGCCGCAAATCGTGCGCGATATCGTCGAGCTCGGAATACCCCGAAACAATTAACACGCGCATCTCAGGCGCACGGCCCTTGAGAAGGCGGGCGAGTTCCGTGCCGCTGAGCCCCGGCATCAGGTGATCGCTGACCAGCAGATCGGGGACAAGCCCATCCTCGACAAGTGCGAGCGCGGCTTCGGCTGATTCCGCTTCGACGACATGATAGCCAAGGTCGCCGAGCATGGCGGCCGTGGTCATGCGGGCGATCGCCTCGTCGTCGACAAGCAAAACCGTGCCGCTTGTCCCTCCATCCGCGACGTTCGCAGCTGGTGTGCCGAGCGATTCCTGCTGCTGGTCGCTCACCGGCAGCCACAGTTCAACATGCGTGCCAACCCCGACGCGGCTTCGGATCGTGAGCGCTCCGCCGAGCTGGGACGCGAGGCCGTGTACCATCGACAATCCGAGCCCCGTTCCTTTGCCGACACCCTTGGTTGAGAAAAACGGCTCGACCGCCCGCGCCAGCGTCGCCTGGTCCATCCCCGATCCGGTATCCGTGACCGACAGCCGCAGGTACGAGCCCGGTGCGACGTCAGTCGGCGGGCGAAGGTCGCCGTTGCTTATGTCGGCCGTGATACGTAGCGTACCGCCGTTCGGCATTGCATCGCGTGCGTTCACTGACAGGTTGAGGAGCGCCATTTCCAGCTGGTTCAGATCGGCGTGCGCCGGCGGCAGATTGCCCGCGACCTGCACCGCCAAGCGGATTTGTGGTCCCGCTGTACTCGCGATGAGGTCAGCCATGCCGTGCACCAAGGCGCCCACATCCACGGCGCTGGGCTGCAAGGGCTGGCGACGCGCAAACGCCAGTAGGCGCTGCACCAGCACCTTGGCCCGTTCCGCCGATTGTGCCGCGCCAGCGATCAGCCGTTGCTCGCGCTCCCCGCCCACGTTCTTGCGCTGCAGAAGGTCTAAGCTGCCCACGATCGGGGTCAGAAGATTGTTGAAGTCGTGGGCGACGCCGCCGGTCAGCTGGCCCAAGGCCTCCACCTTCTGCGCATGGCGCAACTGGTCCTCGGCCTGCGCGAGTCGTTCCTGTTCGCGCACTAGCTCGGTAACGTCGCGGCCGATGAGATAGGTCGCCGTGATTTGGCCTGTGGCGCCCTGCACAGGTTGAAAGTGCATGTCGTAGACACGGCGGTTCGCCTCGTCTTCGCCCCAACTCGCTCGCAGGTCGAATGCTTCACCCGCAAGCGCGCGATCCCACACGGCCCGTGCCGCGTCCCGCTGCTGCGGAAGATGCGCCAACAGATCGAGCAAAGACCGCCCCACGCTGGGCCGGACCCCAAACACGCGTTCGTAATCTTGCTCTCCCGCCGGATTGATCGCGAGGAAGCGGTAATCCTTGCCGACCATCTGGATCGGCGAGGTGGTAGCAGCGACAATCTCTGCAAACAGCCGGCGCTCGGCCAGCGCATCGTCGACACGGCGTTCAAGCGTCTCGTTGAGGTCGCGCACCGCCGCCTCCGCCCGCGCTCGCTCGACGGCAGACCAGGTGCGTTCGGCGACCTCTCGCGAGACTCCCGCGTCGTCGTCGCTCCATTCGCGGGGCTGTTGCTCGTGAAGGTAAAGGATCGCGGTGAGCCGCCCGGCTTTGATCAGCGGGACCACCAACAGGGCAGTCGTCCCTATGCTCGCGTAACCATCGGCATAGGGCGCGGCAACGGGATCGTCGGCAACCGAACAGATACGCAGCAACTCGCCCGCCTTCAGCCGGGCGATGATCGCTGGGCCGAATATGTCGAGCGGCCTTGTCTCGCCGGCCAGCGAGGCCATCCTCCCGTCCGACCAGTCGCGCTCAACGGTGACATGATCCTGCGCGGCATCGATCTCGCCATAGCCTGCGCGTCCCACCCGCAGGTATTCGCCAAGGAGCTGCACGGCCGTCGCTTTGATCCCCTCGGCATCGGCGATCGGACGCAGGCTATCGCCGAGTTGGAGCAGGAAGCCTTGGCGTCGCACAAGCTCGCGCAACGCAGCCTCGGCATGGGCCCGCTCGACTGCCGACCAGGTGCGTTCCGCCACTTCTCGGATCAGATCGACCTCCGCCGCCGTCCATCGGCGCGGCTCGCGGCAGTGCAGGTAAAGCGCGGCGACGAACCGCCCTCCCTTGAGCAGCGACACGGTCACTGCAGAGCGTATCTCCAGCGCGGCGAACGCGTGCGCTGCCGTGGAGGACGAAACCCGTGGATCGGCATGGGCGTCCTCGACCACCAGCGAGACACCATCGCGCAGACTGGCGAAAACTTCGTCGCCGAATGCGGCAAGGTCGTGCGTGCCGTCGTGATGCGGCACACTGCCATCCGTCCAATTGCCGCGCGTGGTGAAATAGCGCTCCCCGGCGTCGACGCTACCATAGCCAACGCGGCTCATTCCAAAGTGCTGGCCTAGCAACGCCTGCGCCGACGCAACGATGGCGTCCGCGTCCTGAACCTCCCGAAATGCCGCCTCCAGCGTCGCCAGGAAAGCTTGGCGCCGACGAACGCCGACGACCTGCGTCGTCTCGCTACACACACATAGCGCGGCCTGGATCACGCCAGCTTCGTCGCGCACAGGACTGTAGGAAAAGGTGAACCACGCCGCTTCAGAATTCGGGCGATTGAGCACCACCGGAAGGTCTTCGAAGCGTGTCGCCTCGCCAACGAAGGCCAGGTCGATGACCAGCTCAATCTCCTCGCGAACTTCGGGCCAGACGTTAAAAAACGGGCGACTCTGCGCCGACGGGTGCAAGGGCCCCAGGATCGGCGCATATGCCCGATTGTAGAGCAGGCGCCGCTCCGGTCCCACGACGATGAACATCGGAAAGGGTGCGTCCGCGATTGTGTCCGCGAGCAGGCGCACGCACGCAGGATCGCCTACGCTTGCCGCCGCGAGCCGCTCACGCGACGGCTCCTCGCTATGCTGTTCCGGACGAGCCATCTATTTGAACCAGTCATGCAATTTTTGCACCGAGGCCCTGCCAGAATGCGATAGGAATGGCCAGATCGCTCAACTGGAGTCGAAAACTAGAGCGCCACCTACCATCGTGCGGCGGCAATCGGGACCCGAACCGGCGGGCTGTACGGAGCACCGGGCATCCTGGAGGCTAGACCCACAATCAGTCGCTCAGGGCCTGCTGTGCGCTTTCCGAAGCGGACATCCGTTCAGATCATATCAACAGCCCCGACGTGTCGCCCGCTGCGCAGCTATGTGCTGGATGCACAGCCATGACACGGGGTTACAACACCCTCTATGCCGCAAGCGCGTGCAACGTGTGCAACGTGTGCAACGGTATCCATATGGGCCGGTTCTTACGGCGCTACACACCGGTCCATACCAATCGCTATTGCGACACGGTTGCAGTTATTGAGCGGGGTTTGTATCTGCCTCCGAAAGGGGAATTGATATGAAGCTCGTACTCGGCGCTCTTGCAGTGAGCGTCATCTGGGTCACCGGCGCAAGCGCACAGGAGACACGGGATGGTGGCGAACCATTGGACAGCCGTCGCGAAGACATCGTCGTGACGGCCGCGCGGACAAACCTGCCCGCCAGTGCCCTGCCGCTGACGGTGGATTTAATCGATCGCGAGACGCTGTCACGTCAGGTCACGGTGTCTGGATCGGTGGTCGACGCGGTGTCGGCGCTGCTGCCCGCCTTCTCGCCCACGCGCGAGAAGATCACCGGCGTCGGCGAGACGTTGCGCGGTCGCTCACCGCTCTATGCCATCAACGGCATCCCGCAGACCACGCCGATCCGCGATGGTGCGCGCGACGGCTATACGATCGACCCCTTCTTCATCGACCGTATTGAGGTCATCTACGGTTCCAACGCGCTTCAGGGGATCGGCGCAACGGGCGGGGTCGTCAACCAGGTCACGGTGCGCGCGCCCCGGGAAAACGGCTGGAGCGGTCGAGCGCTTCTTCAGGGCAACAGCGGCGACGACTTCTCGGGTGCTTCACTTGGCGACAAGGTCGCCGGCGTCGTCAATTTTCGCAGCGGACGGTTCGACGCCACCGGCGGCATCGCTTTCGAACGACGCGGCGCATTTCTGGACGGCCGCGGGAGGCGCATTGGCTATGATGGCAACCAAAGCGAGATACAGGACACCGATACGCTGTCCTTCTTCGGTCGCGTCGGCGTCGATCTGTCGGATACCGCCCGGTTCGAGGTCATCGCCAACCGCTTCCGGCTGCAAGGCAACAACCATTATGTCCCGGTAGAGGGCAGCCGTGCACGCGGCATCCCCGCGACGACCCGCCGCGGCGAAACGCCGGGACAGCCCTCCACCGGTATCGCACAGATGGTGTCGGCATCGCTAACGGACGGCGATCTCGCAGGCGGCGCGTTTACGTTGCAGGGCTTCTACAACCGCACGAGCGACACGTTCGCGGGCGGCATCCTCGCGACCTTCCAGGATGCGCGGATCGCACCGGTCGGCACACTATTCGAGCAGTCACGCAACGTATCGCGCAAACTGGGCGGCAAGGTGAGCTACGAGCGCGCGGTTCCCAGTTTGGAGGCGCTGACGCTTACCGCAGGGTTCGACGCATTGTTCGACCGTACTGCGCAGACACTGGTGCAGACGGATCGGGTATGGGTGCCGCAGACCGATTTCCGCAGCCTTGCCCCGTTCGGTCAGGCCAACCTCAGGTTGTTCAACGGCA
>JAAIGG010482924.1_pt1 | contig 13064 bp, 11 predicted proteins | sample 6487391 | NCBI WGS metagenome assembly JAAIGG01 (sample SAMN13974130, study PRJNA590717) | phyllosphere metagenome | biome: asymptomatic weeds; feature: pooled weeds collected from a community garden; material: weeds; isolation source: pooled asymptomatic leaves from various weed species from...
AAACTCTCTCATGGTGGAGGCAATAGCCGTTCCGAATACTATATTACAGGGACAGAACCGAAAGAGTACGCTGTTCAAGAAACAAGTACGACAATAAGTAATGGTGAACAAACTCAAGATCTGTTCTAGCGAGAAAAGCAGGCGGGATGATGAAGATCCCGCCTACACTAGATGACGATAATGTGGCTGTTTCTTCAGCCACTCTCTTAACAGAAACATCGCACTAATATTTCTTGCCTCATTAAACTGTGGGTGCTCTAGCAGATCAATGAGTCGTGCTAGTGGCCAACGATGTACGATAAGAGGTTCCGGCTCATCACCAATTAGCCACTCAGCATAGAGCCCTTCCGCAACTAAGATATGCATTTTGCTTGAGAAATATGAGGGTGCCATCGTCACCATACCTAATGGTGTTAACTTCTCTCCTCCCATCCCCACTTCTTCTTTTAACTCACGTACACCTGCTTGCTGTGGATTTTCTCCAGGATCAATAAGCCCTTTTGGAAAACCTAACTCATAGCCTTCAATACCAACCGCATACTCTTCAATCAGTAAAACATCGTCGCCATCTATCGCCAGAATCATTACTGCTTCGCGCCCAGCGGGTTTCATTCTTTCGTAAATGCGCTCTACACCGTTGCTAAAGCGTAGATTAACGGACTGAATCGTGAATAACCGAGACTTAGCAATATCTTCAACATTGACTATATCGGGTTTTTTCGGCGAAGACATGATTTACCTCAGCAAGTTGTCGGGTGTACTCTATTGAAACATAGCTGGTAAATAGCAACCAGCCGAATTTAAGGGCCATCAATGATTAAAATCTTATTCGTCGCGCTATTATAAGATTATCCTGATTCTTTATTCATAACATCACGAATAGATTAGTAACTACTCGCGCCAATTCTTATTCCATAGCTTCTCTATTGCAGGTATCTTATCACTCGATATAGATTAATTTAATGGTCAAATGGCTGATCACTTTCTTGCTCTGGGTAATACATGAGTGTTTTTATTTTTTTACTCGTTGTAATTTTGTTCTGCGTTCTATTTATCTGGACAAAAATACTGCTACCGCAGAAACATTCCCTCTTACAGCATCAAGAATTGAATGCTGCCAGTGAACGCAAGCTAAGTAATGAAGAACTGGCAAGCTGCCAACGTTATTTAAAACAGTTCGCACCTGGTAAGAGTCACTCTTTGACCTCGCTATTGAGACGACTCAAGCTGACTCATAGCCCTGATATGTTACGCAATCAGTCAGTTTATACCATCAATCATACGATCACTCGCTATGGTCTCTCGACAAGTGTTCCGGAGTTAAACCGTTATTATTTAGATGCTATCGAAGTTCATCTACCTGTAAGCGGTATTCCCCATATCGCTACCGAAAACCATATACAACTGGTTTATACTTATCATCTGCCTTTAGTGATTGCTCTAAATGGTCATTATTTACTTGATGATAGCCAAATTTCGGTTACCCAGGCAGAACCTCCTACTGCTTCGGATACGTCAATACGTAAAGAAAAACGCGATAACGTCAAAATATTGAATGTTCGTAAACAAACGACTGAAGAATATACGCTTGCCCACATCAATGGTATTAATGAAGCGTTAATTTTATGCTGTGCGCTTTTGCTCGTTTTTTGTAGTCTACTCACCCCCCTGCGACTAATGCCATGGATACTATTGATTAGTGCATTAATAATCCTTCCTTGTTTATGGGTACTTTACCGACGTCCTCCCCGTAGCCACTTACAAGAAATACGAACTATGCGTGGGGTGTTAAAACCTTGGGGTCTATTTGGTGAGGCCAATCCTAAACAACAAAGTCTTTCACTCGGCGTTATTGATTTACATTATCCCGAGCACTGGCAGCCGTATATACAAAGCGATATTGGTCATGAGACGACGATTGAGATTGATGGACAGAATCGCGTTGTTAGTCATGGAGAGTTCTTGTCATTAAGTAGAGAAGTGGTTAAATTTCCATTACAGAAATGGCGTCATAATCTAACTCTCGCTATCGGTGCTTTATTAATTCTGATTATGACCACCAGTTGGATACCTGCCAGTATGCCATTTAAAATTTCACTCGCTTGGCTACAGGGTATGCAACGGGTAAATATCAACGATATCCAACAGCTTGCTCAGCAAAAATTGCAAGTTGGCGCATTAATTAATATTCAAGGCAAAGGGCGCTGTATCGTCCCACAAACTTACCAGAGTAATAGAAGCTACGATTTTTTACCCTTTGACTGCTCATCTATCTATTGGAATAAGTCACTCAGCACCACACTACCTTCATCCAAAGTGATGGAACGGACCAACGCGCTACTGACCACTACCAATCAGCAATTAAATGCCGAAGCAAGCGATCTTAATGGTGTAAATCCACAACTGGCTGCTGCGATCCAACGCTCAGGGATGATCCTACTCACTAATTTTTCAGATATTGTGTTAAAAACAGCACAACTTTGCCAAACAAATAGTGATTGCCAGAGATTAAAAAGCGCGCTGGTCAATTTAGAGAATGCCAATGACTGGCCAACATTAGTTAATCAAGCTCGCTCAGGTAAACTTAAGGGCATCAATGTTCTGCTAAGACCAAACAGCGCTCAAAACTTAACCAACCTTGTCGATGCTGCAACCACTTCGTTTATTAGCAAAGAAACACGGAAAACAGTAGAGGCATTGAGCCATCTTCCGGCTGGGGGCTATCTCTTTGTGAGTGGTCAAGGCAAGATGCTGGTCGACCAAGAGCAACCAGATACTGCATTATTTGATCTTGAACCGGCAAAGCAATGGAAAGAGCTTCAACGGATTTCTTCGCTACTGTTAAATACACCTTTTAGCTTGACTGGAATCATAACTTCCTTGCATCGAGATAGCCAAGGAACGACACATGTTATTGTTCACAGTGAACCTACAAATATTGCATTATGGCGCTACTTAATTACTGCCCTCTTCCTGATCTGTTTAGTTATTCTAATCGTAACCAATACGTTATTGAGTATTCACCGATTACGCGCAGACTTCAGTCGTCTTAGTCAGATTCAACAAGACTATGATGAACATCTACGTTCTACTTCAACACTGTTATCTCCCCTTAACCACAAATAATAGTTATGGTTAAACTGGCAATTTCTGCCTGTGGTATGGTGTCTTTAGGAGGTACCCATGAGTGATAATCATCCAACGACTCAAGTACGTCTTGATAAGTGGCTTTGGGCAGCGCGTTTTTATAAGACCCGCTCTATTGCTCGAGAGATGATCGATGGCGGTAAAGTCCACTATAATGGCCAAAGAAGTAAGCCAAGTAAACTTGTTGAGCTCGGGGCTAAAATAGTGCTGCGGCAAGGAAATGATTCACGAACGGTAATCATCATGTCAATCGGTGACCAGCGGCGTGGTGCTGCTGAGGCCCAACTGATGTATCAGGAAACCGACGAGAGCATTACTAAGCGTGAAGCCTTAGCGCAGGCACGAAAAATGAATGCCCTGACCATGCCACATCCAGATAGACGTCCTGATAAAAAAGAACGTCGTGATTTAATTAAATTTAAGATAACGGGTGAGCAATAACCCTCCCCTTAAGAGAGAATTATGTCCTTACCAGATCAACTTCATCGTTTTTTATTCGCTGATGCCGCTGTGCGTGGTGAATTAGTTAACGTCAGTAATACGTTACAGTCCATAATTTCAGGTCATGACTACCCTATGGCAGTACAAAAGCTACTGGCTGAAATGTTGGTGACAACGAGTTTAATGACCGCAACATTAAAGTTCGAAGGAGATATTACCGTTCAATTGCAAGGTGATGGTCCACTATCAATGGCAGTAATCAATGGCAATCACCAGCAAGACCTGCGTGGTGTAGCCCGTGTTCGTGCCGATATTCCTGATGACAGTACTTTAGCGCAAATGATCGGTAAAGGTTATCTCGTCATCACTATTACCCCAGCAAAAGGTGAGCGTTATCAGGGTATCGTTGCATTGGAGCGCGAGACTTTTGCAGAATGTATCGAAGATTATTTTTTACGTTCAGAACAGCTACCAACACGTTTATTTATTCGCCAGAATAATCAAGGTGCTGCAGGCATCCTATTACAGGTTCTGCCAAGTAATGAAGATAAGAATAACGCACTCGAACATCTCTCCGCACTGGCTTCTACGGTAAAAGAGGAAGAGCTTATCTCCTTACCTGCAAATGATGTGTTATGGCGTCTTTTCCACCAAGAAGAGGTGACCGTTTACGATCCACAAGCGGTACAATTTAAATGTAGCTGTTCAAGACAGCGCTGTGGCGAAGTATTAAAAACCGTCGCTGCAGACGAGATCGATACCATCCTTGCAGAAGATGGAAAGATTGATATGCATTGTGATTACTGTGGTAGTAACTACTCTTACGATGCCGTAGATATAGACAATATTCGTAATGGTGTTTCTTTAGATAATAATTCTATCCATTAATTTCATGATTTACTTAGCTGGGGGGAGATCCTCCAGCTACTTTAATAAAACTGAGCCCAATTCTCATTTTTTCAGCCTTAATCTAACTCCGCTCACACTTTACTCCCGATTTTCTTTTTCCCTTGAGGAATCAAGGTAAACTTTTCTGACATCCACTCATATATAACAGCTATCGCTATGGAAGGAGTTACCATCCATGTCAGTCACACCTTGTTCCCCTGATTTAAGTAAGATTGGTATTATTGATGCCGTGGAAATTGTGCACAACCCAAGCTATGAACAACTCTTTGCCGAAGAAACGCTCCCAGACTTAGAAGGGTTCGAGCGCGGTGTAGTAACACAGTCAGGGGCCGTGGCTGTGGATACTGGTATTTTTACTGGCCGCTCCCCTAAAGATAAATACATTGTCCGTGATGCGACGACCGAGGATACAGTCTGGTGGAACGATAGAAGCGTCGCAAAAAATGCCAATCAACCGCTTTCTCAAGAGACTTGGCAACAACTCAAAGAATTGCTTACTCGAGAACTCTCAGGGAAACGACTTTTTGTCGTTGATGCATTCTGTGGTGCGAACCCGGACACTCGCTTAAGCGTGAGATTTATCACTGAAGTAGCATGGCAAGCACACTTCGTAACCAATATGTTTATTGTGCCTAGTGCTGAAGAGCTTCACGCTTTTGAGCCAACTTTTACTGTAATTAATGGCTCGAAGTACTCTAATCCAGACTGGGAAAAACAAGGATTAAATTCAGCTAATTTTGTCGCGTTTAATCTGACTGAGCGTATACAGCTAATCGGCGGTACTTGGTACGGCGGCGAGATGAAAAAGGGGCTTTTCTCAGTAATGAACTACCTACTGCCGTTACAGAATATTGCATCAATGCACTGTTCTGCTAACGTCGGCCAACAGGGTGACGTCGCCGTGTTTTTCGGCTTGTCTGGTACCGGCAAAACGACACTTTCTACCGACGCCAATCGCCAGTTGATTGGTGATGATGAACATGGGTGGGATGATGATGGAGTTTTCAATTTTGAAGGGGGATGCTATGCGAAAACCATTCACTTATCGAGCACTGCTGAGCCAGAGATTTATCGTGCGATTCGCCGTAATGCATTGCTCGAAAATGTCGTTGTAAATGCGGATGGTAGTATCGATTTTAATGACGCTAGCAAAACTGAGAATACGCGAGTTTCTTATCCTATTAATCATATCGAAAACATTGTTCGTCCCGTTTCTAAAGCGGGCCATGCTAAAAAGGTCATTTTTTTAACTGCAGATGCCTTTGGTATTTTCCCCCCTGTTTCTCGACTCACTCCTGAGCAAACCCAATATCATTTTCTCTCTGGCTTTACCGCAAAGCTGGCAGGTACGGAGCGTGGTATAAAACATCCGGTACCAACGTTTTCCGCCTGCTTTGGCGCGGTCTTCTTAACCTTACACCCAACGCGTTATGCCGAAGTATTATTGAAAAGAATGGCCGCGAGCAATGCGAAAGCTTATCTGGTCAATACTGGCTGGAATGGGCAAGGAAAACGTTTATCACTTAAAGATACTCGTACAATGATCAATGCCATCTTAAATGATGAACTCGACGATGTTGAGTGTGAGTCACTGCCAGTATTTAATCTACAATTCCCTAAACACATCCAAGGTGTAAATCCTACTATTTTAGATCCGCGGAATAGTTGGCAGAGTCCAGCCGAATGGAAAGGCAAAGCAGAGCAACTAGCTCAGCAATTTATCGACCATTTCGAGCAGTATACTGATACTGAGGCTGGTCAGGCGCTAGTTAGCGCAGGTCCGCAATTATAGCCGGTCGACTCTCTGAAATACCACGGTATAGACCGTGGTATTGATTTTACGATGGCGATTTTTCATTCGCAGTTAAGTGCGTTTGTGGCAGTTTTTGAGAAGGCAGTGGTAACCAAACTTTGATTTTTAATCCGCCTCTTTCGCTTCTATCAAAGCTCAGATCACCTTGGTGAGCATCAATAATTCGCTGAACTATTGCTAAACCCAGCCCGGTACCACTCGTTGTCCTTGCACTATCACCACGTACAAAGGGTTGTAGTAAATGAGCGATTTGCTCGGCGTCAATTCCCGGACCATCATCTTCCACTTGGAACCATGCACGATCTAGCTCACGACCGCTGCTCACTCTAATCCACCCATTGCCATATCGTGCAGCGTTGACGACCATATTGGCTAGCGCTCGCTTGATTCCTAAAGGATTGATATCAACTAATAACTCATCCGACATTACTTGATTATCAATTTCACGTTCATAGCCACTTTCTGCCGCAACCACTTCACCGAGTACACTATTCAGATCAACACGTTCTTTCTGTATTTCTTGGCCTGTACGTAAATAGTCGATAAATTGCTCGATAATAGCATTACACTCTTCAATATCCTTATTGATCGATTCAGCCAGATATTGTTCGTCAGCGCCAATCATCTCGGTAGCCAGACGAATACGTGTCAGCGGTGTCCGTAGATCATGGCTTACGCCCGCCATTAATAATGTTCTATCTTCCGCAAGTTGCTTAACACCTGCAGCCATTTGGTTAAAAGCGCGCGTCACCGAACGCACTTCCGAAGCACCGTATTCACGTAGCGGTGGTGGAATTTTACCTCGACCTACCTGTAACGCTGCATGCTCTAGGGCAACTAACGGTCTGTTTTGCATACGAATGAATAACCATGCTCCGACGATCGCCAATAACATGATAATCAAGGTATATCGAAACAGAGGCGAGAAGTCACCTTGATGTATTTCAGTCAGGGGAACACGAACCCAAATATTCGGTGAGAGCCATGTTTTCAGCCAAACTACAGGTGTTTTCTTATTAACTTCAACACGAACATCAGTCGGACCGCCCAATTGGTGCGCCATCTGCTCGCTCAAAAACTTGTAATGCTGTGCCCAACGTAATCCGCTCTCTTCCGCGGCCGAGTTTGTATAGAGCGAAATACCTAACTCACGATAGATCTCTCGTCTAAAAGCCGGAGGAACCTCCAATTGAGTCCCATCCTCAAGCTGTAACTTATCAGTCATCAGCATACGTACTTCATAGGCTAAGACTTTATTGAACTGCTGTAAGCTGGGTAAAATCGCGAAATTAAGCACCACTAGATAGGTGGTGACCAAACTAACAAACAGTAGCGACACAATCAGAAGTAACATCCGCGCAAACGAACTGCGCGGAGAAAAGCGGAATTTTTTCATGCTTTACTGCCGTCCGGTACGAAAACGTAGCCTAAACCCCAAACGGTTTGAATATAACGAGGATGAGCAGGATCTTCTTCGACCATCCGGCGTAAACGCGAGATTTGTACATCTATCGAGCGTTCCATTGCGCTGTATTCACGTCCACGGGCCAAGTTCATCAATTTATCCCGTGATAAGGGTTCACGTGGATGGCTGACAAGTGCCTTAAGCACCGCAAATTCACCGCTAGTTAATGGCATTGGTTCATCTTCGCGAAACATTTCGCGGGTTCCCAGATTCAGTTTAAACTTCCCGAAAGTAATTACCGCTTCTTCTTGTGAAGGCGCACCGGGTAATTCATTCGCTTGTCGACGTAACACGGCGCGAATTCGTGCCAATAATTCTCTTGGATTAAAGGGCTTTGGAATATAATCATCCGCACCGATTTCTAGCCCTACAATCCTATCGACCTCTTCACCTTTTGCCGTTACCATGATAATCGGCATCGGGTTACTTTGGCTGCGTAAACGACGGCAAATCGATAATCCATCTTCGCCAGGTAACATCAGATCCAGTACCATCAGATGAAAAGATTCACGCGTTAATAAACGATCCATCTGCTCAGCATTAGCAACACTTCTTACTTGGAAACCTTGCTCAGTAAGGTAACGCTCGAGCAGTGCACGTAGACGCATATCATCATCTACGACCAAAACTTTATAATTTTCCTGCATTCTAATTACTCCCAAAGGCATGAGTGCCAAGTGGTCTATTGTTAAAAACAATACCTACAGTGACAATTTTTATTGGATTATATTCTTACTGAAATTGTTACAAAGCATATTAAACAGTATGTTAAGTAATGTTATCAGTATAAGCCATAGAGGAAGACCCGTGTGAGAACCCAATTAATCACTCGTGAAGGCTACAACAAACTTAAACAAGAACTTGACCAGTTGTGGCGAGAAGAACGTCCAGAAGTCACTAAAAAAGTGACTTGGGCTGCCAGCCTCGGCGACCGTAGTGAAAATGCCGACTATCAATATAACAAAAAACGGCTTCGTGAAATCGACCGACGAGTTCGTTACTTGCGCAAGAGCTTGGAATCATTACGTATCGTTGATTATTCACCTCAGCAAGAAGGTAAAGTCTTTTTTGGCGCAACGGTTGAGGTTGAAAATGACGATGGGGAATACCTTACCTTCCGTATTGTCGGCTATGACGAAATCTTTGGTCGCAACGACTATATCTCTATCGACTCCCCAATGGCTAGGGCATTATTGAAAAAAGAAGTCGGTGATGCAGCAACTGTGCAAACGCCTAGCGGGCCGGCTCTCTGGTATATTAATCGGATAAATTATCATCCCTCATCTCAGGATAATCCTTAATCTCGGTGAGAAACTGGAAATTCTGCTGGCATCGCCGTATAACGGTGGAAAAATTCATTATTTAAATAGCAACGAGTCCAATGAAAAAGTCTTTAAGTCAGATAATTGCTAATGAGTTGCAGGTCCGTATCGAGCAAGTTGATGCCACTGTAAAACTGTTGGATGAAGGGAATACCGTCCCCTTTGTGGCACGCTATCGTAAAGAGGTGACTGGAGGATTAGACGATACACAACTTCGTCAACTTGAGAGTCGCCTCACTTATTTACGTGAGTTACACGACCGTCGTCAAACAATTCTTAAATCCATCGAAGAACAGGGTAAGCTCACCCCAGAATTAGCTAATTCGATTGAGTCAGTACTGAATAAAACTGAACTCGAAGACCTTTATTTACCTTACAAACCCAAACGTCGAACTCGTGGACAAATCGCGATCGAGGCGGGATTAGGCCCTCTTGCTGAACTGCTCTGGCATTCACCAGAGCACGCTCCAGAGAAGGTTGCTGTCGATTTTGTCGATGCCTCAAAAGGTGTCGCCGATACTCGCGCAGCATTAGATGGGGCACGCTATATACTGATGGAGCGTTTTTCTGAAGATGCCGGATTACTCGCTAAAGTTAGGCAATATTTATGGAAAAATGCTCATATCGTTGCGAAAGTTGCACCAGGTAAAGAAGAGGAAGGGGCTAAATTCCGCGACTACTTTGATCACCACGAATTGCTCGCTAAAACGCCTTCACACCGTGCATTGGCCATGTTCCGCGGGCGTAATGAAGGTATTTTACAACTGGCCCTCAACCCTGATCCACAAACGGAAGAACCGCCGAAAGAGAGCTACGGTGAAACATTAGTGAGTGAGCACTTAGCTGTACGTTTCACGGGGGCACCTGCCGATTCTTGGCGCAAGAGCGTCATTAGCTGGACGTGGAAAATTAAAGTTCTGCTACATCTCGAAACCGAGTTAATGGCTACTCTGCGCGAACAAGCGGAAGTTGAAGCTATCGACGTATTTGCTCGAAACCTCAGTGCATTGCTGATGGCGGCGCCTGCAGGTATGCGTGCAACGATGGGTCTCGATCCAGGATTACGCACTGGGGTTAAAGTTGCCGTCGTCGATACTACAGGCAAATTAGTCGCAACGGATACCGTGTATCCTCATACTGGACAAGCCGCGAAAGCCGCTGCTGCCGTTGCGGCACTCTGTAAACGCCATCATGTTGAATTAGTTGCTATCGGTAATGGGACCGCATCACGAGAAACCGAGCGCTTTTTTGTCGAGCTTAAAAAACTCTACCCTGAGGTTGTGGCCGAGAAAGTGATTGTTAGCGAGGCAGGTGCCTCAGTCTATTCAGCTTCTGAACTTGCAGCGCTCGAATTTCCTGATCTCGATGTTTCATTACGTGGTGCAGTATCAATTGCTAGACGCCTACAAGACCCTCTTGCTGAATTAGTCAAAATTGATCCAAAATCCATTGGTGTCGGTCAGTATCAACATGATGTTAGCCAAATGCAATTGGCGAAAAAGCTAGATGCTGTTGTCGAAGATTGTGTGAATGCCGTGGGTGTTGATTTAAATACCGCTTCAGTTGCGCTACTTACCCGTGTTGCTGGATTGAGCCGAGTTATGGCACAGAATATTGTGCAATGGCGTGATGATAATGGTCGCTTCCTCAACCGCCAACAGTTACTTAAGGTCAGTCGTTTAGGGCCAAAAGCCTTTGAACAATGTGCAGGGTTCTTACGAATCAGTCAGGGTGATAATCCTCTCGATGCATCAACAGTGCATCCAGAAGCTTATCCTGTTGTTGAAAGAATCATGGCAAGCTCAGGCCAAGCGTTGGCGGAATTGATGGGAAATAGCGTAGCGATCCGTGCACTTTCTGCTGCACAGTTTACCGACGAACGTTTTGGCTTACCGACCGTTACCGATATTCTACGTGAGTTAGAGAAGCCGGGACGCGATCCACGCCCTGAATTTAAAACAGCCACCTTCGCAGAAGGGATTGAAACCTTAGACGATTTAACTCCAGGTCTGATCTTGGAGGGTACTGTTACTAATGTGACTAACTTTGGTGCGTTTGTCGATATTGGTGTCCATCAAGATGGTCTTGTCCATATCTCATCCCTTGCTAACCGATTTATCGATGACCCGCATCAGGTGGTCAAAACAGGAGAGATCGTTAAAGTCAAAGTACTAGAGGTGGATACCGTTCGTAAACGTATTGCACTAACGATGCGTTTGGATGAACAACCTGGGGATTCAACTAACCGAAAACCTGCAGGCTCCACATCCACTCACACTCGTCCTAAGGCTTCAGCCAAACGGAGTCCTAGTAACAGTAGCCAAGGTAATAGTGCACTGGGTGACGCCTTAGCAGCCGCATTCGGTAAGAAAAACTAATAGTAGGCGCGCTCACCACAATCCTTGAGGTGAGCGCGAATGGTTAAGCAACGGGGGTTGCTACGGTAACCTCAAGGTCAGCCAGACCATCAATTTCGGCTACCAGCTTTACAAACGCCTTGGCTTGTTTATGGGTTTCTAACGCTTCAAGATCACGCCATACTTCAAGCATGATAAAGCGATTTTCTTGGGTAATATCCTTGGTTAATACATAAGATTCACAACCGGGTTCAGATTGAACCTCTTGCTCAGCTGTTTTTAATGCCTCTTCAACCTTAGCCTCGTGACCTGATTTTGCAGTAATAAAAGCAATAACATTAATCAGAGATTCCATGGGTAATTCCTCATTGTATGTGCAACGATGATCATCATAAAATCTATCTTACGCCTTACCTTATTTTAAGCTGAAACACTAAATGCGATGAGTCGCTGGCAGAATTCATCGGTATGCGAAATAAATGGGGCATGGGCGGCATGCTGAATCAAAAAAGAATGACTTTTCGGCCAAAGATCATCGACATAAGAAATACTCCCTCTAGGTACTAGACTATCTAATGCCCCGTAGATGCGTAATACTGGTACTGTAAGGTATGATAACTCACTGCGTAGATCACAATATTGCAAGATACGTAATCCTTGATTCAGCACCTCAAGACTTGCCTGAGGCTGAGCAACAATCGCATTTTTAAGCATTTTAGTATTTTGCGAGGCTTGCGGTGTCCCCAACGTCTGTAGGGCAAGAAATCGCTCAATGGTTCGTTGAAAGTTAGCAATAAGCTGTTGTTGAAAATTCTCTAGTACTTGCGCACTAATACCTGGCCACTCGACTTCTTCACTAAAACGAGGAGAAGAACCGACTAAAATTAACTGTTTTACTTTCTGCTGATAATCAAGCGCTAAACGCGTGGCGACTAAGCCCCCTAGTGACCAGCCAAGTACGATACTTTCATCAGGAATCTGAGCTGCCACTATTTCCGCCATGTCTTCAAGTGATAGCGGTCCGTAGCTTTGACTCCGACCATAGCCTGGTAGATCGATAAGAATTAACGTGAAATGTGAGCTGAGCGGTGCGATTACACTCTCCCAGACTTGTGCGTTCAATCCCCATCCGTGCAATAGCACAAGCGGTTGTTTACCTTCTCCACATTGCTTTTGAAAAAGTGTCATCTCTATTTTTCTCCTTGCGAGCATCACATTATGTTACCAGTCAAAAGCTATTGTTGGATATGCGCTTTACCCGTCTGGCATACCTCTGTCGGTATTTGCCACTATTGTGAAAAACAATTGGACCTTGAGCGGCATCGTTGTCAGCGGTGTGGACTACCACTCGATAGCGCTTTCGATTGCGAAAGCTGTGCTAAGCAGACCACGCTTTGGGATGGATTAATTGCTGCAGGTGATTATCAGCCACCGTTAAGCCGTTTATTGCATCGACTTAAATTTTCGGGGCAAACCGCACATGTCGTGATGCTATCGCGATTGATCCTGCTAAAATATTTAGATTATCGGCGCCGCTATCACTGGCAGAAGCCGGATGTGCTTCTCGCTGTCCCATTACATCCCAAACGCTTACAGCAACGGGGGTTTAA
>JAAIGG010142435.1_pt1 | contig 13061 bp, 13 predicted proteins | sample 6487391 | NCBI WGS metagenome assembly JAAIGG01 (sample SAMN13974130, study PRJNA590717) | phyllosphere metagenome | biome: asymptomatic weeds; feature: pooled weeds collected from a community garden; material: weeds; isolation source: pooled asymptomatic leaves from various weed species from...
ATCCCGCCATGCGTCAGGCTTTCGCCCGACTGGTAGACGCGTGGGGTCAGGCCCAGATAGGCCGCGACATCGTCGACATGCCGGAACCGCGTCGGGTCCTCGATCGCGCTGTAGAAGGACAGCGCCGTGATCGTGCCGATGCCGGGGATCTCCATGAACCGCTTGCACACCGGATTGGACGCGGCGAGCAAATCCAGCTCGCGTTCGATCCGCCCGGCCTCGATGTAGAAGCGCTCGCACAGGTCGAGGAGCGGGATGACCCGCGGCCGCATGTCGACGCCTTCAGTGTCGGCGATGAGGCACAGCTGGTCGATGGCCCGTTCGCGGAACGTCGCCGGGCTGTCGCTGCCGGGTTCGATCCGCCCGCCATAGACCCGGACCAGCCCGCGGATCATCGCCTCGGTTTCACGGCGCTGCTTGACCAGGCGGTCACGCATGATCAGCGACGCGCGGACCTCGAAGCACAGGTTCGACTTGACGTAGACCTCGGTCAGATAGTCTCGACCGCTGCGCGTGATCTCGGCGATGCCGCGCGCATCGTTGGTGTCGGTCTTGTTGCGCTTCACCGACAGCACCCGGTGGACCTGCAGCGCGTCGAGCACCGCCACCTGGAAACCCTGCTCGCGCAGTTTGCCCGCCAAGTGCGGCGACAAGCCGCCCGTCTCCATGCCGATCAGCGTCACGTGCGACTTGAAGTTGCGGCGCAGGTAGCGGCCGATCTCCGTCGCATGGCTCTTCATCGACACCTGGTGGACCACCGCACCATCGACATCCACCACGCACACCGCCGTGCTCTTGAACCCGATGTCCAGCCCCACCCAGAACCGCGCTGCCGCCGGATCCGCCTCCGCCCGCTCCATCGCCGCGACATAGGCCGGCGCCACGATCTTCTTCGACATGACCTGCTCCTTTCCCGTCACCGTTGATCGAAAAGGATACGCCTCTCGCCGTCGCCTGGGCAGCAGCTAACCCACAAGTGCCCGCGCCAGCTCGTTCTGGTTTCCAACACCCGGCTCAGGGGGCCGGCATCCCGTTCCACGGGATGCCGCCGACTGGGGCGGCGTCCTTCCACCTCGGAGGGCGACGATGACTGGGAATCAAGCCGGGTACACGAAGACGCAGGCCGGGACGGCCGCCACGACGGGATCGACGCCGGCCCCAGGGGCTTGAGCATGCCGGTACAGACGGTACCGTTCGTCCCGATCTTCATCCTCGGGGGCGTCTTCCTGATCGCCCCGGGCATGGTCGTGACGCTGTTCACCAACTCGGACCCGCTCGGCTTCGCCGTCGTGATGGCGACCGCCATCGCCGCGCTCGTCAGACCGACGGCGTCCTGGATCCTGTTCGCCGTGCTGTGCTCGATGCGCACCGTCCCGTTCATCGTCGCCGCGCTGACGGCTGTGGCGATGAAGATCGGATTGGCGAAGCACGGCCTCCCCTACCTGGTCGCATATCTCACCATCGGCGGCGTGGCGCAGCTGCGCATCCGCTCGCTGCGGCGATCGGGCGAGATCGACATCTGAAAGGAAGCATCATGAAGCATGTGATGGCGCTCGTCCTGGCGGCGGCGCAGCCGGCCGCCGTCGGGCAGGTCGGCGTGGACGCGGTCGCGACGCAGACCACAAAAGGTGCGCCGGCCACCTTCGACCTCGCCGGCTTTCGGCTCGGCATGCCCGAGGCCGAGGCCGAGCGGGTTTTGAAGGAGCGCGGCATGACCGTCAGACGGCGAGCCCGAAGCGACACCTTCGAGGACCGTGTCCGCAAGGCCGCCAATCTGCGTGGGGGACGCCTGCCGCTCAGGGGTGGCAGCGTCCTGGACAGCGCCGACATCGACGACGGCAAGGGCGGCAAGGTGATGATCAGCATGCTCGTCTGGCCGGATGGCGCGCGTGTTCGCGGCATCACCTACCTGCCGCCCGCCGGCACCGATCCTTCTGCCTGGCGCTCCCTCCTGATCGGCAAGTACGGACCACCGGCGCGCGACAGCGACGTGGTCGACGGCGATGGACTGCACGCACGTTGGTGTGGGCGGGCAGCCTGTCTCGGTGAAGGCGGCGTGTTCCGCCTCCGCGCCGATGTCGGATCGCGTGGCGGTCAAATCACGCTGTCGCAACCGGACGGAACGGCGGGGAAAGTGACGGCGCTGATAAATCAGGAAGCGTCGAAGCGCGGTCCGAGCGGCAAGCCGGCGCTTTAGGAAGGGCATGTACGTCGGCGCGCCCGATACTATCGGGCGCGCGGCAGCCACACCGTGATCGTCGGCATGTGCAGCAACATAGCCGTGCCCATACCCAGTTTCATGCGATCGAGTGGCTTCATCCGCCGGACGATTATGCCGGGGGCCGCAAATAGCGGGTCGCCGAGTATGGAGGCATCCAGATCGGTGACCGCCATGACCGTCGCTGGCAGCACCTTGTCGAACAGGTGCAGCACGCTCGCCGAGCAGTGATAGAAGGCCATTTCACCTATCTGGATCACGCATCGCAGACCATCCGCTGCCAGGCTGGCCTGTATCACAACGCGACGGTCGACCGACCTGATCGCATCATCCTGCCACAGCGACCGCCCGAGGATACGTTCGACGAACGTGGCGAGAGGTACTCCGCACTCGACGAGCGCGGCGAGGAGGATGACTGGCAACTGGATCGTGTCCAAGACGGGCCGCAGGCGGTTCTGAGATGCTGAGACGCGCGTGACCGCCGCGACGGTGGCGTCGCGACGGTCGTTGGAGGGAGGTATGCTCATGGGTGATCGATCACTTACGTACCGTACGATCGGTCGTGATATCGGGGTCGTCCTCGACGGGCGATGATCCGAACGTCGGGTCGGCCGCGATGGCCGCGATCAGGTGCTGGCTAAGAGCATGCGCTCCGCTGCGACGGGCGATCTCTCCCCAACTGCTCCAGCGGTGCATGCGATCGTGCAGCCACCGATGCAGGCGGTCCCGGCTGGCCTGGTCCGCGCAGGTCGTCGACCAGATCGTCCGCGCCATCGGTACGCCGTCCTCGGGGTTCCGATAGAGCAGCGACACCATGTGACGGCGAAAGCGCTGCTCGCGCACGATCGCATAGGGGAATTCGCCGATCGTTCCCTCGCCGACCTCGAACGACGCCCGATTGCATTCGTTCGACGCGTTCTGCGGACCGAACGCCGCGATCGCCGATGCGCCGACCGGGATGTCGACGAGCTCGGGCGGACGGGTGGCGAGCAGCATCCGCACGACGGACGCGCCTTCGGCCGTCGTGGGAGCCCCGAACGGCCCGTCGGGCACCCTTTCGAGCAGGCCCGCCGACTGCAGCCAGTAGACGAACCACCGGTAGAAGCGGTCGTCCCCGTCGAAGAGCCCGTCGACGTCCTCTCCGAAGGGCACGCGCGGGCCACACTTCGAGATCAGCACCGCGAGCATGAGTTCGAGGTTCTCGTCGACGATCCGGTCGTTGTCCGCGCTCATGTTCAGCCGACCGCACCAGAATGCCGACCGGATGGATCGCCATTCCTGATTGTGCTCGTCGACTACGACGATGCCCTGGCGCGGCGTCTGGACGGTGCGCATCCAGTGCCCCCAGGCGAGACTGGCGTCGTGCGCGATGTCGGCGCCCGGCGTCATCGCACGTCCTCCAGCGAGGCTGCCTTCAGAGCGGCGGCGAGCGCGGTGCACACGGCGTGGAGCGAGTGCACGTCGAGATAGGTCTGTTTCACACCGAGACGCAGGCCGTCCCGGCCATGCTTCGCATCGTTCGGGATGACGTCGCAGATGCGGTTGCAGGCCGTGCCGAACCACCAGAGTTGACCTACGCACGCCTTTCCGGCCACGCGCCGTGCCGAACGGAGCGCGGGCCCATGCTGGTCGGATGGCGCGGCATAGCCGAGCTCCGCCACGTCCGCGACGACGTCGGGCGGGATGGCATCCTGCTGATAGCCCCACAGCCAGTGGTCGGATGGAATCCCGACATAGCCCGCCAGCTGACCGCTTCGCTCGAGCCGGATCACGCAAGGATAGTCCGTGGTCGGGTCGGTCCATGCGATCCTGTCCGGATCGACATGCCAATCGCCCTTCGCTCCGCGGGGCGCGATGGGGGGCGCGATGACCGCCTCCATCCGCTGCGCCCACGGGACGAGATCGCGGCGGATAACGGGGTTGCCGATGCTGCGCTTAGCCATTGGCACCTCCCGCGACGGCGAGGGCCACCCACAGCCCGCCGGCGACGATGCCGCAGCCGACGAGCAGGATGAAGATCATGGCCGCGAGCAGCGTCGTGCCGCTCATCGCGCCGGGGACGCGGGGGATGGCGAGGATCTCGCGACAGGCGTTGAGGGTCGTACCGATGGAACCGCAGCCGACCAGCGCCACCCCGATGCCGAAGACGAAGAGCGGGTCCATCACGCTTCTCCCGCCAGGAGGGGCTGCTGATGGCCGCGCGTGGACTGCCACCAGTCGACCGTCGACAGCGTGGTCTGGTTCAGCACCGAGCCTCGCTCGGCCAGCCAGGTGCTGGCGACCCAGATGCGGGTGTCGGGGTCGAGGCTGGTGTACGGCTCGCTCAGCGCCTTCAGCAGCAGGACGGTCCCGAGCGGATGGACCTGGCGGGCGGAGAGCGCCGCGCAGCTGCCGCCGATCTCATAGGCGAGCCCGAGCATCATGCCGTCGAGCTGCATGAAAATGCTGGCCAGATCGTTCCAGGTCGGGGCCAGCTCGTCATCGGGCATCGCCGTCAGCTCGGCGATGAGCGCCGGCGGGGCGAGGCGGCTGACCGAGACGATGGAGACGACAGCGGTTTCCACGATTCGCGCGTCGGCGAGAAAGCTGGTGCAGGAGAGGGTGCGCCACCAGGTCAGGGGGCCGCTGCCCCTGTCGGATAGAGCCTCGAGCTGATCTTCGAGTGCGATGTTCCTTATGTCGTTGGACTCCGTTCGCGGCGCGAATGTTTGGGCGCCGTCGTTTCAGGATGGATCGACGTCTCATCCAGAAACCGCAGAACGTAGCAGGAACGATTTGGACTCGTGGATAGAGGAAAAATTGTTAGGACTCCGGTCTGTCCTTCGGTACGGTCCACTGCTGGCCGACGTGGATGACGGCTCCGCCCCTGTCACGCATCCTGGCGAGCAGTGGCGAGATGACGGTGCGCGGGACTTTCAGGTGGAAGCGTTCTTCGATCGCCTTCACGATCGACGATACTCCGAGCGGGGTCGGTGAGGATCGCAGCACCTCCAGGACCATGTGACGATCGGTCGGAGCGCCGATGACCGCCTTGCCCTGTCGTCGGCTGGGTCGTCCCAGGCCTGGTCGATAGATGCCGGCGCGTAGTCGAACGTCGCCGGCGGTGAGGGATGGGGCGAGGGCGGCTTCCATCTTTCTGACAGTGACCGCGATCCCGGTGGCTTGCTCCACCTCGGCCGCAAGGTCGCTCGCCGAGATTCCGTCCTCGCCAGCCTGAGCGATGATGGCCAGTGCCGTGTTGATCGGGAGGCGACCGTAGGGGACGCCTTGGCCTACGTCGGCGCCCACGAGCCGGGCCAGGCTGACGCCGGCCTCCTTGCGGCGAAGGTCGAGATCATCGAGCGCCTTTCGCCGGAAGTCCATCTCGGCGGTTAGTTCGATGATGCGCTGCGCCTCCGCGACGATCAGCGCGGAACGCTCGTCTTCGTCTTTCATGTTGGTTTCCCTTTTACTCGAGCCGGTAGAGGCTAAACCGGGGTTGCCACTAGAGGCAGGTTGACGGACGATCGCGCGATCGTCATGGTCGCGGCATGAGCGAATCGCCCAAGCCCCGGTCCAGGCAGGTCACCTTCGACCTGGACGATCTCTATCGGCAGCGGGCCGAGAAGACGGCGCTCACGGCTGACCTGCAGCGGCAGCTGCACGAGGTCATCCTGCACGGCGCTGGCCTGGACGCGCTCATCAGGCTGTCGGAGGAGAAGCTGGGGCTGATCCCGTCCAGTTCGTCGACTACCGCCGTGGTGCCCATGAGGACAACGGCAAGGCGTCCCACGCATCGAGCCATGCTGCTGACGGTGATGGAGGAGGCTGATAGCCCGCTCGGAGTCCGAGGCCTGATCGATGCGGTGAAGGCGCGGTTCGGCGAGGCGATTCCGCGCACCAGCGTATCCCCGCTGCTGCGGAAGCTCGCGGCGAAGGGAGAGGTGGTTCACCATCTCGACCAAGCCACCTGGTCGCTCGGCGAGATCGATCGGGCATCGCTCGAGAGGGAGGCGAACGGAGAGATCGTGCGGTTCCGGGGTCCCAAGACCGCGAAGCGCAGGACGGCGTGATCGAAGTTACACCGGAGGAAAGGTGCGGGGCCGCCGTTAACGGCGGCAGCCCCGCGGACCGCTTCTTTCGGGCGTTCTCAGACCTGCTAGGAGACTGAAGATGAACTTGACCTAGAGGAAGTCCTCCAGACCACACCCGAGGCAAGCGGCGGAGATTGCGTCGCATGTAAGCCTCGTCGGGTCAAGGAGCTTGCCGCCAGTCCGAGGAGGCGATTTCTGGATGGGACGAGGTCTCGCCCGGAACCGTTCACCCTGCGTTCCGTTTAGAGGGCGATCAGGTCTCCGAAGGAAATGGTGGCCCTGACTCGCTCCTTCGACATCCGTCACTACTGGATTGGGTGGGTTTCGAAGTACTTTGCCAGCGATGAGGCAGGCACTCGCCCTCCTTGTCGCCGCCTTATCTTATCTGATGTCGCCGCACGCAAGTGCGACGCAAGGACGAATCACGTCGGGAGATGCACGCGGATGAAACTGCGAATTGCAGACCAGTCATCATCTCCATCAAGATCGGCATCTAAACCTGCGCACTTGGTCCGTAGCAAGGCTGGCGTAGAGTTTAATGTCGCTGAATCTTCGTGGCGTATTTCCACCGATCACGTAGTGGATCTTGAGATCTTCGCATATAACAAGACCATAGACGAGGGTGTAAGGGCCTTTCTTGAGCATCATCTTCGCGTGAACTCTGCTTCCTATGTCGCCAGTCAGCGGTCGATGCTTCGGCCTCTGTGCGAGGTAGGCGTTCAAAGCGCTGTGCATAGTTCGATGGAGCGATTGGGCCATCTGGACCGAAGCGTCCTGGAGGCTTTCAGCGACGCGGTGGATCTGACAGTCGCCAAGCACATAAAGCCCAATTACATCAGCGCGTTCGTACGCATGTACCTTATGGCGACCGATCTCGGGATTGACGGTTTCGATGATGATGTAGCCGCTGAACTCGACGAAATGGTCATTGGCAACAATCCCATAGGCCAGGCCGTCTTGTCCAACGACCCGCAGTCTGGCCCGATACCACGTCGTGAGATGGACGCTCTGCTGGTGAAGCTCCGGGACGCGACGGAGCGTCGCCTGATCCCCACCACTCACCTTGCGGTGACTTGGCTGTTCATCTGCTTCGGCTGCAACAGCAAGAATCTGCGGCTCATCCATGAGAGCGACTGTTCCGTCGTCGACGTGCCCGATGGCGAGCCCATTTATCAGGTGCAGGTTCCGCGCATCAAGAAGCGCACCAGGGGGGAGCGCGATCAGTTCAGAACGAGGCAGGTGCCCCTGGTGGTCGGCGACGTCCTGGACCAGCTAGTTACTGACAACCGCCAGCAGGCTCTATACCGCGACGATATCGACCGTCAGCGGTTCGATTGGCCCCTCTTTCGTGCTCCCAGGGCACGGGAAGATCTGCTTCACGGCGCCTTCGACGCCAGTGCCTTCCGGGTTGAGGCCAACTGGCCCGGTATGGTTCTCAAGGAAGTCGCGGAGCTTCTTGACCTCGAGGCGTCCGACGGAAGCCGGCTTCGGCTGACCCCCAGGCGTCTCCGTTACACCTTCGCTGCGAGACTGGTGGCCGATGGTGCCGCTCCACGTGACGTTGCGGATGCGCTCGACCATAGCTCGCTCCATTACGTCATGGTGTACTTCAACGCCCGGCTGGATGCGGTGGAGCAGATCGACAAGGCGGTCGACAGCTTCCTCAGCCCCGTAGCGGACGCGTTCATGGGTCGGGTCGCGCTGGACGAGGCTGATGCCAACGGAACAGGACGTCCGCTGCGCCGCATTTCCCATGTGAGCCCCACGATGAACGCGATGCGCGCCGTCGGGTCGTGCGGCGAACTGGGCGACTGCGAGAAGCATGCGCCCACGGCCTGCTATGATTGCCGGGTCTTCATTCCCTTCGTCGATGCGGACCATCAGGCGGTCCTTGACGACCTTCTCCTTCAGCGTGAGCGGAGGCTCGCGAACGGCGACGACCCTCGCTGGACCCAGATCAACGACCGCGCGATCGCTAATACGAAAGCGATCATCAAGCGATGTGCGGAAATGAAGGATGCTCGCGAATGAGCGACACGCCCGATCCGCACATTTCCAGGCGCTCCTCCGTCGCCGTGGTTCGCCCATTCGCCAGCGCGGCGGAGCGTAGCTGCAGCGAGAACCTGTCTCGTCTGATCAAGAAGGCAAAGCAGGCGAACGTACTCAAGGCAGAAAACTGGGACAGCCCCCGTTGGGATCTGCGACGAAAGAGCAGAGCCTCGTCAGCGGGCGACGGCGGCCTGTGCTTCACCATCGACCCATCGACCAAGGGCAACCTCGCAGCGCCCTTTCCGCCCCGCTACATGGATTTCGTCAAGGCTCTCGTCTGCCGATATGAGCAGAAGGAAGTCGGCGGGTACGCAGCCTCGAACCTCCAGCAGGTGATCAGGGCCGCCTCGTTCCTATTCCTCCAGCTTTCGCCGGACCGCGACGACGCCGACGTGACCCTCGTCACCGCAGGCCACCTCGAGCGTGCCGCCGTCCGAGCGTCGGAGAACATGGGCGCCGGATACAAGAACATCAGATCGAAGCTGATATTCATAGCGAACCTGGTCGTGCGGGACGGCATCGTACCGCTGGCGCTTTCCTGGAAGTGTCCGCCAGTGTCGTACAACGACCGCCGCGCGGTGGCACCCGACGAAGACCGACTGCGCAACGAACACATGCCCTCGCCCGACGTGCTGGACGCGATCGCCGATCTCTCGTTGCGGACCGATCTCGACGATCGCGATCTGCTGCTGGTCCGGATCGTCGACCTGCTTGTCTGCGCGGGCTTCCGAATCAACGAAGCGCTGACCCTTCCGAACGACTGCCTGGTGGAAGAGGCCGCGTTGGATGAAGACGGCATCCAGATGCTTGACCGCACAGGCGCCCCGCTGGTCCGCATGGCGCTTCGATATTGGCCGGAGAAGGAGGGGCATCTCGAGGTCAGGCTGAAGCCGATCCCGACCGTCATGCAGCCAATCGTGCGGCGAGCCCTAGTGGATATCCGCAGGATCACGGATCCCCATCGAGCAGTGGCGTCGTATCAGCGTCGTCACCCTGGACGTACGCTACTTGGCGAGCCCTGGGACAGCCTTCCAGCGGACGCCATGCTGTCGACCTACGAACTTGGACTCGTTCTTCAGCTCGGCCGTGGAGAGACCGAGTTGCCGCGGCAGCGAGTTCAGAGCCTAGCCAATCAGTACCTCGAAAATCACGCCAGCACTCTGCCGAAGGCAAGAGGTGCCCGAAGTTTCGAGGTCAGTAAGCGCGACCTGGAAGCTCATCTGTGTGGCAGGTCGCTCGCCGGAAACATTCTTCGCGCCGGCGAGGGCGTTCAGGATATAGCCGAAAGTCTTTGCGTGATCTCGCACCGGTTCGTCCACCGTCATCACAAGATCGGCACGCCAGGGACAGCTCAGCTGGTGACCGACGCCATGATCGATGTCTTCCTTGGAGGACTGAAGAGCAAGACGCAGAAGTCGATCTTCGACCGCCTCGGGTACTCTGGCTCGAACGGAGCCAAGCTGTCGATAGATACACATGACTTCCGCCACTGGCTCAACACGCTCGCCGAGGAGGGCGGCCTGTCGGAGATGGAGGTGGCGCGATGGTTCGGCCGTGCCGACATCGGTCACAACCCCGCCTATCAACACATGCTGCAGTCGGAACGCGTCCGGCGCATGCGGAAGTACATGGAGGAAGGCAAGGCTGAAGGACCTATCGCCGACGTCGTAGCCCGCATCAACGATCCGATACGCCGAGCCGACTTCATCGCGAGCACCACGGCATCCGCCCATGTGACCGACTTCGGAATCTGCGTTCATCCCTGGAACGTGTATCCCTGCGCCAAGCATGGTGCCTGCGCTGGATGCGGCGATCTACGCGTCATCAAGGGTGACGAGCAGTCGCAGCAGCGTACGTCCCAGCGCCTTGCCGCCGTTGAGGAGCAGCTCGCGATCGCGCGTGAGGCGATGACGGCCGAGGAGTGGGGTGCCGATCGTTGGGTTACCGCCCATGAACGGGAGCGGGACAGCTTGAAGCGCATCATGGCTGTTCACGAAGGACACCTGGACCCTGGCACTATCGTGCACATGCCGAACGGCTCATCGGCTGCGAAGCCTAGCTCAACCGCTGGTAGATCAAGGTGAGCGGAACACGCCTGTCGAAGGTCGAGGTATCGCGCATCCGCAGCGCGATCGACCGACTGTCCACCACTACTCGACCAACGTGGGCGATCGTCGTCGAGATCGCAAAGGAGATCACAGGACGCGACTTTACGAGACAGGCGCTGTGCGACCACAAAAGCATCGAAAATACTTACCACAAGCGACTCAAATCCTTCCGCGAATCTAGAAGGACAGGGCGATGCAAGAAGGGTGACGATGTTGAAAGTCCCGCCGATCGGAGCAATCGCCTGCTCAAGGAGGAAAATGAAATCCTACGGAAGACCATTGCCGAATATGATCGCCGATGGAACGCCATCTTCGCTCATCTGCACCTAAAGGGAATCGATGTTCGAAGCCTGCCGACATCGCTCCCGCCGATTAGCCGTGAGGGCCGATAATCATCGTCGGTGTACCAATAGGTGGTGCTCAACGCTTGGCCGCCATCAAGCGATCATTCGACCGGCGAATGAAGGCTTGGGTCTGTTGGCTCAGCATGAAGCCTGCATAGTGCTCGATCATTCTCGACTTCTGCGACCAGCCCTTCTTTTCCCTGTGAGCCCTATCGCTCTCGACCTTGTCCCTATTCTCTACCTTGTCGAGTTCCACCCATCGTTCGCTGTCGTCAGCACGGAGAACGTGCTGAGTGATGTTCGCCAGCTGGGGGAACGATGCGCCGAGCGTCGCATAGATGTCACGCAGACGACGGCCCGACAGGGGCGTCCCGCCGGTCGAAATGAATATGAAGCCGGTTCGCCGGGCGGAAGCCGGAAAATTCGCCCTGCCCTTCGTCTTTCCGTCCCTGTGCCGCATCCATGCGGCAAGCGAATCTGCCACTTGGTCCATCAACGGGATCGTGCGCCCGAGCGTCTTCACCAAGGCAGGTTCCGATCGCGGGTCCTCGGCATCGAATGGGCGACGCTCGATCGTGACGGTCCTGTCGGCGCTCCGATCGTCGAATTGCGGGCGCTTCAGGCTCAGCGTCTCGCCCGCTCTAGGACCGAGATAGTACGCGAGCATAAGGATGGCATAATTCCGGATCCGCAGTTTCGGCGTGAATGGGTTCTGCGCGTGGTCCGGGTGGATCACCTCCAAGAAGAGTTCCCGTTGTGCAAGCGTCAGCCCCTTGCGTATGCTGCTGTTCGCTGCAGGACCTGTTTCCCGGGGACACCGTTCCTTGACCAGCCGATCGAAGTGCCTCCTCTCGTCCACCAGCAGACCTCGGGTCTGCTTGTCCGCTCGCTGCTGGAACGGCTCCTGCAGCCAATAGAGATAATCCATGAAGGCGGTGAAGTAGCTTCCCGCCACAGCCGCTCCTATCCGTCCCTTACCGTCAAGCCGCTCCTCACAGGCCCTTGCGAGCTTGTCGAGCTCGAGGCGATCGAAGATCATGCCGGTGGTGGCAAGGCGCCGATCGATGTCGATATGCGACTCCGCAATGAATGCGACACCCCGGGCAATGCCCCGGACGTGGTTCTCCATCGTAGCATAGGCACGTCCTTGGGGGCGCAGCCATGTCGTGACGTAGGCCGATACACGAGCATCGGGAACACCTGCCGCATCGACGAGCTGCGGGACGCGCTCGCCGTCGTCGTACCGGCACTCCCGGATGACGCTACGCTGCAAGGAGAGGTGATGGTCGGACATACCAACCATCAACCCCGAACAGTAAAAAAGGTGCCGCCGTTACGCCTAAGTTTACAGAAGCCAATTATGGCCGTCTATTTCCACCAAAACTTTACATTTCCTACTACCGGAAATCGTCGGTTTGGTGATTGTCTAAGGCGTAGAAACTTTACATCTTGCGATTGTGGCCGTCTAGACGCGCATCGGCATCAGCACATACAGCGCCGGCGCCGTGTCGCTTTCGCGGATCAGCGTCGGGGCTGCCGCATCGGCCAGATGCACCTCCACCAGATCGCTGTCGATCTGTCCCAGGATGTCGAGCAGGTAGCGGCTGTTGAAGCCGATTTCGAACGGGGTGGAGGTATAGTCGCCCGGCACTTCCTCCGCCGCCGTGCCGTTTTCCGGGCTGGTGACGGACAGGGTGATCCGGTCGCGGTCCAGCGCCATCTTCACCGCACGCGTTTTTTCGGTCGCGATGGTCGACACGCGGTCGACACCCTCCATGAAGCTCTTGGGGTCCAGCTTCAGGATCTTGTCGTTCGCGGTCGGGATGACCCGACTGTAATCGGGGAAGGTGCCGTCGATCAGCTTGGAGGTCAGGATCGCCTGCCCCAGGTCGAAGCGGATCTTGGTGCCCGACAGCGACACGCCGACCGACCCGTCCACCTCGTCGAGCAGCTTGCGCAGTTCGGCGACGCATTTGCGCGGCACGATCACGTCGGGCATGCCGTCCGCGCCCTGCGGCTGCGGCATGGTGACGCGCGCCAGCCGGTGGCCGTCCGTGGCGGCGGCCTTCAGCACCGGCTCGCCGCGATCCTCGGCGACGTGCAGGAAGATGCCGTTCAGATAATAGCGCGTCTCCTCGGTCGAGATCGCGAAGCGCGTCTTGTCGATGATCTGCTTGCAGGTTTCCACCGGCAGCTCGAACTGCGTCGGCAATTCGCCCTCGGCGATGACGGGAAAGTCATCGCGCGGCAGCGTGCCCAGCGAGAAGCG
>JAAIGG010249981.1_pt1 | contig 13015 bp, 13 predicted proteins | sample 6487391 | NCBI WGS metagenome assembly JAAIGG01 (sample SAMN13974130, study PRJNA590717) | phyllosphere metagenome | biome: asymptomatic weeds; feature: pooled weeds collected from a community garden; material: weeds; isolation source: pooled asymptomatic leaves from various weed species from...
TAAAACGGCGGTCATCGCGCCTAACCCGGCAAGTAAACTACTTGGCGATTTACCGAGTAATAATGAAATCATCAGAATGACTAATAAAATCGCAAGGATTAATTTAATACTTTGAAAGATACCACGTAGGGGGATCTGTTGAGCAAATTGGCTCTTCGCCGTCACCGACTGTATGACGTCGAGTAGAGAAAAGGTGATTAATAACGAAAACAGCATAATCCACAATTGGCATGCGATGATCAATGCAGCGTATAGCGTGGTCTGTGGATCAAATAAGGACTGTAAGAGAATCTGAAAGAGTATACCTTGGAATAACCAAGTGGCACGATTAAAGAGTAGATGTTTAAAAAGGGCTTTAGGCCACAGATGCTGACTTTTTTCGGCCTGTTTCTTGAGAATAGGTAATACCCATTTATGTAAGAGCGCATGAATGGCCAATGAGACAATCACCATGGCAATCAGCATGATGAGCGTTGCGAGGAGGTCGGTATAGTGGGTGATGCCGAGTTGGACAAGCCATGATTGTAGCGGGACGTGAAGATTCATAATTAACCTTAAATCGGACAGTTAAAAAGAGTCGCGATTATTGGTCAAAATCTCATCGAGAGCGCAGCGCAACTCAAGGATTAGCCCTCCCGCGTGGGGAGGGCTAGAATATTACAGTTTTGAAGCGTTGGCAGACAGGTATTTAGCAACACCTTCAGGCGATGCGCCCATACCTTCTTTACCTTTTTCCCACTGCGCTGGGCAGACTTCACCGTGCTCTTCGTGGAATTGCAGGGCATCAACCATACGCAGCATTTCGTCAACGTTACGTCCTAATGGCAGATCGTTAACTACTTGGTGACGAACCACGCCTTCTTTATCGATTAAGAATGAACCACGCAGCGCTACACCCGCTTCTGGATGCTCGATACCGTAAGCCTGTTGGATTTCACGTTTAATATCCGCGACCATCGCGTATTGCACTTTGCCAATACCACCATTCTCAACTGGGGTGTTACGCCATGCATTGTGAACAAACTCAGAGTCGAAAGAGACACCGACAACTTCTACACCACGTTGTTGGAATTCAGCATAACGCTTATCGAAAGCGATCAGTTCTGACGGGCAAACGAAGGTGAAATCCATTGGCCAGAAAAATAGTACAGTCGGTTTACCAGCGATATGTTTATGGAAGTTGAAATTTTCAACAATCTCACCGTTTCCTAAAACGGCTGCAGCGGTAAAATCAGGGGCTGAGCGAGTAACAAGTACCATATCTACTCCAAGTGTTAATTGAATTTATTAATGACTCAATGTGTCTATTGACTCACTGAGCTCGGTTTACAGTATGGCTATAAACACGAATAGTGAGTGTACCAGAACCCTTACCACTCGGGGGGAATTTAAAGGCGATTTTCTTGTGCTTGCTTGATTATTCGCGGATAAAAAGCCCAGAATAACTGTTCGAGCTGAGCGTAGTTCGCTACAAAATCATCATAGCAGTCGGCGAGGCTATTTAAACGAACCCTGCGTTGCGCCATTTGTTGAAATACGCTCTGCAGCTGCGTCGCCTCGGCATAGCGCTCTAGCCATTGCTGCTTCCACATCAAACGATTTAGCTGCTGACAGCTCTCAGGGGTATTCGGCAAATCAGGCGAGATAACGCGTTGTGCTTGGATACAGAATTGAGAGAGTGACTGCTGAGGTGAGAATAATGGCCAATGCAGGGCTAAAAAATGATCCCAGATAACGTCAAGCGCAATGGGGGCAACCCGCCGGGTTTCTGGACGAAAGCGTTGCTTCGCGGCTAACACCTCTGGCAGTTGGTCAGAAAGGGCATCGAGTCGACGGTGCATACGAATGCCACTGACTATCTCGGGTGACCAGCGATCGCTAGGATCACCACGGACGAAGTCGGCCAGTAAGTTACCAGTCAGTGAGCTATCGGCAAGATGAGCCAAATGTAAGTGTGCAAGAAAATTCATTACGCTATTATCAACAGTCATCAGAGAAAAGCCAGAGGTTCTGTAATCTTCGCTTTTCCGTTACACTAATGGCTTAAATAGTCACCCGGAAAGAGTCACCATGCGCGTTGCCGATTTTAACTTTGAATTACCTGAATCCCTGATAGCTCACTACCCACAACCAGAACGAAGTCGTTGTCGTCTGCTATCGCTTGCAGGTGAGAGCGGGGAGCTTACTCACGGTATATTTACCGATGTACTCGATAAATTACACCCAGGCGATTTATTGGTGTTCAATAATACCCGCGTTATCCCGGCACGTATTTATGGACAAAAGGCTAGCGGTGGTAAGCTTGAGATGTTAGTCGAGCGTATGCTTGATAATAAGCGCGTCTTGGCGCATGTTCGCGCATCAAAAGCCCCAAAACCAGGAAGTGAATTACTACTGGGTGATGCGCTTGAGGTTAAAGCGACAATGGTTGCCCGCCACGATACGCTTTTTGAAATCGCGTTTACAGACGATCGTGATGTTCTCGATATCTTAAATCAGATCGGTCATATGCCACTGCCACCTTATATCGATCGTCCAGATGAAGAGTCCGATCGCGAACTGTATCAAACCGTCTACAGCGCTAAGCCCGGAGCCGTTGCTGCGCCCACTGCTGGCTTGCATTTCGATGAGCCGTTACTCGAAGCCTTACGCGCTAAAGGAGTGGAAACCGCCTTCGTAACGTTGCATGTAGGGGCGGGAACCTTTCAACCGGTTCGTGTTGATACCATTGAAGATCACACCATGCATGCTGAGTATGCAGAAGTGCCACAAGAGGTGGTGGATGCCGTGTTAGCCTGTAAAGCACGGGGTAATCGAGTGGTTGCGGTCGGTACAACCTCGGTACGTTCTTTAGAAAGTGCTGCCAAGGCGGCAGAGAACGCCCTCATTGCGCCTTTCTTCGATGATACGCAAATTTTTATTTATCCTGGCTATCAATATCAAGTGATTGATGCACTCATTACTAATTTCCATCTCCCTGAATCTACGCTGATTATGCTGGTCTCTGCCTTTGCTGGCTATAAAAATACCATGCATGCTTATCAGCAAGCGGTGGAGCAGCAATATCGCTTCTTTAGTTATGGCGATGCGATGTTTATTACTAAAAACCCGCAAGCGATTGATGAGGTGGTCGGCGTAGCATAAGTCGCGAGAGTATTCGCTTGGCAAATGTTATCGAGCCCCAAATTCTGGTACTTACTTACCGCTTTATTGCGAGTGATTAGCTTGATTTAGCCTAAAAGGACGGATTATGAATATCAGAAAGCTTACCTTTGCTGAGTGCGCGCTGGCCTACCCTCTAGTGGTACAACTCCGTGATCTTAGTATCGATACTTTTATCGCAAGTGTCAGTATCCAAGCCGAAGCAGGCTATGAAATGGTTGGTGCATTTAAGGGGCAGGATCTCGTTGGTTTTATGGGGTTTAGGCCCGTGCATACTCTTGCAAGAGGCCCTCATTTACATATTGATGATTTGGTCGTTGATCAGCAGGTAAGAAACCAGAAAATTGGTGAGGCATTAATTGACTATGCGAAGTCAGAAGCTCAGAGCCGCGCCATGAATTTTATCTTTTTAGATGCGAGAAAAGAGGCGATTCCGTTCTATCAGCGCCATCAGTTTACTTTTCATCAGGCATTGTCGATGAAGTTTTCCCTAAAATAGTACAACGATTAGCCGGAGTCATCGATGTTTGATAACAAGATTATTTGTGTGGCAGCAGCAATTATTAACGATTCCCAAGGACGAATGTTGGTCGTCAGAAAGCGAAACACAGCTTATTTTATGCAACCCGGCGGAAAGATTGAACCACAAGAGTCTGCTGAGGCTGCGTTAGTGAGAGAGTTGAAAGAAGAGCTTGCACTGACGGTGAGTGTCGATGATTTAATCCTAGTTGGACAGTTTGAAGATATCGCGGCTAACGAACCTGATCATATCGTTAGAGCGCATATTTTTAAGGTCACCCAATTGTTTAACGCAGTTACGCCCGCAGCAGAAATTGAGGAAGCTCATTGGTTATCGCCAATGGAGTCGAATAACATTATTCTTGCCCCATTAACGAATAACCATGTTTTGCCTTTGGCCTTCCCGACAGTTGAGGTGCCATCCTCCTAAAACGTCATAGGTGTGCGTCATAATGTTAATGACGCCGCTCCTAGGAGGCTAACGTTCCGGTTGCCATTCCTGATAGTGTGGCTGCTGTTCTTTCTCCTGTAACCACGGGACGTCATGAGAGCACCAAATATGTAAGTGTGGGGTCGTTTGTGGGTCATCATCCAATGTTGCTATTCTCACAATGACACATTCTTGGCCAGTGCGCTCAGCCATAAGGTGAGAGCCACATCGTGCGCAAAAGTGGCGAGTTTTCCCAGGAGAAGATTCAAAAGCAGAGAGGGAGTCCTCACCTTTTAACCAACGAAAATGTTTACGTAAGACTTTTGCGGTGGATGCATAAGCGGCAGCATGTGCTTTTTGGCAGGTTCTGCAATGACAGTTAACGATTTCACTGGCTAATTGCTCACATTCATAGTGAATGGTTCCACAAAGACAACTTCCTTTCATTGTTCAGCCTCAACTCTGTTAGGGGGACTTCTGCAGTATTACTCTTAACAGCATACTCTGTACAGGTATTCATGTGCCCCTAATGTTTGACTTACTCAATAATCGGACGAGATTAGCGTTTGACGAAAGAGAATCGTTGTTACTCTGTGTCTAGGAAGGATTTTTTGGATTGGACTCTTATCAATGTGGTAGGATGCAGGGCTAAGTGATGTCCCCCTGTGAGTAAATCTCTCGATGTCTTGCTTTACATTTTCCGCGAGTCATTACTGAATCTAGGCGGGGAGGCATTAAGGAAATTGATAGCCAATCAGACTGTTTCTCTGGTGGAGAGTATTTGTGAAATTTGAATTTATTAAAGGCACTGGTCGTGCACGTCGTGGACGCTTAGTGTTTGAACGTGGTGTGGTAGAAACGCCTGCATTTATGCCGGTAGGAACCTACGGCACAGTGAAAGGAATGACCCCGGAAGAGGTACAAGCGACAGGCGCACAAATCCTGCTTGGTAATACGTTTCACCTCTGGTTGCGCCCAGGCCAAGAAATCATGAAGCTTCATGGTGATCTCCATGACTTCATGCAGTGGCAAGGTCCAATTCTAACCGACTCTGGCGGGTTTCAGGTCTTTAGCCTCGGTGACATCCGTAAAATTACCGAAAAAGGCGTTCATTTCCGGAATCCTATCAACGGTGACCCGATTTTCCTCGATCCTGAAAAATCGATGGAAATCCAACATGACCTTGGCTCTGATATTGTCATGATTTTTGATGAGTGTACGCCTTATCCTGCTGATTGGGATTATGCTAAGCGCTCAATGGAAATGTCACTGCGCTGGGCACAACGCAGCCGCGACCGTTTTGATGCACTTGGTAATAAAAATGCACTTTTCGGAATCGTTCAAGGTAGCGTTTACGAAGATTTACGTGATATCTCGGTAAAAGGTCTGGTAGAGATTGGCTTTGATGGGTACGCTGTCGGCGGTTTAGCCGTCGGTGAGCCCAAAGCAGATATGCATCGTATTCTTGAGCATGTGTGCCCACAACTACCAGAAGATAAGCCGCGCTACCTAATGGGCGTCGGTAAGCCTGAAGATTTAGTTGAGGGCGTGCGTCGTGGTATTGATATGTTTGACTGTGTGATGCCGACACGAAATGCGCGTAATGGACATCTTTTCGTTACGGATGGCGTCGTTAAAATCCGCAATGCTAAACATAAAAGTGATACCTCGCCACTCGATGCAGAGTGTGACTGTTATACCTGTAAAAATTATACGCGTGCTTATCTCTATCATCTCGATCGTTGTAATGAGATTTTAGGTGCACGTCTGAACACCATTCATAATCTGCGTTATTATCAACGCCTTATGGCCGGTCTTCGTCAAGCAATCGAAGAGGACCGCTTAGAAGCATTCGTTGCTGATTTTTACCAAAGAATTGGCAAAGAAGTGCCAGCCTTACCATTTTGATAGTTATATTTAATGAGGGATAGTTAATGAGTTTTTTTATTTCTGATGCAGTCGCTGCAGCTGGAGCTCCAGCACAAAACAGTACATTTTCTATGGTGATTATGCTGGTTGTCTTCGGGGCTATTTTCTTCTTTATGATTTTACGCCCGCAACAAAAGCGTGCGAAAGAGCATAAGAAACTGATGGATTCTATTACTAAAGGTGATGAAGTGATGACCACAGGTGGGTTAGTGGGTCGTGTCACTAAAGTATCAGAAACTGGCTATGTTGCTATTGCACTTAACGACACTAATGAAGTAATCGTTAAACGTGATTTCGTCGCTGCCGTTCTGCCTAAAGGCACAATGAAAGCATTATAATTGACTCTTCCTTAGGGAACTGCCGTGTTAAATCGTTATCCTTTGTGGAAGTACATCATGCTGATCGTCGTATTATTGGTCGGCTTGTTGTATGCACTTCCTAACCTTTATGGTGAGGATCCGGCTGTTCAAATCACTGGCGAGCGCGGTGCCGCCGCCAGTGAGCAGACGTTGGATCAGATCCAGACCGTACTTAAACAGCAACATATTGATGCAAAATCCATCGTATTAGAGAATGGCGCTATCATGGCGCGCTTCGCTAACACTGATGTCCAGTTGCGTGCTCGTGAAAGCCTGGTTAGTGCTTTGGGCCAGAATTATGTTGTCGCGTTAAACTTAGCGCCTGCTACACCGCACTGGTTGGCGGCTCTGTCAGCAGAACCGATGAAACTCGGTTTAGACTTACGTGGCGGTGTTCACTTCTTAATGGAAGTGGATATGGATACTGCGCTAAGCAAGTTGCAAGAGCAGAATGCAGAAACGTTACGGGGTGATTTGCGTACCGCTAAATTGGGTTATACCACAGTCAGTAAAATTGCGGACTATGGTGTGCAGATCCAGTTCCCTGATGCACAAGCGCGCGATGCTGCGGAAAGCTATCTTAGCCCACGTCACCGTGACTTAGTTATTAAAAGCCGTGGCAGTAACCTGTTAACAGCGGTAATGGGCGATGCGCGTATGAGCGAAGCGCGCGAATATGCGGTACAACAGAACATTACTATTCTGCGTAACCGTGTAAACCAATTGGGGGTTTCTGAACCTCTTGTGCAACGTCAAGGTTCTGACCGAATCGTTGTTGAATTACCGGGTATTCAAGATACTGCTCGTGCTAAAGAAATTTTAGGGGCGACCGCTACGCTTGAGTTTCGTCTAGTGAATACCAGTGTAGATCCAGCAGCCATTGCTGCGGGTCGCGTACCAGGTGATTCAGAAGTCAAATCAATGCGTGATGGCCAACCTGTGGTTCTCTATAAACGCGTTGTACTGACCGGTGACCATATTACTGATTCTACTTCCACAATGGATGAATATAATCAGCCACAGGTCAATATCTCCCTTGATAGTGCAGGGGGGGATGCCATGTCTGCCTTTACTCGTAATAATATCGGTAAACCGATGGCGACCCTGTTTGTTGAATATAAAGACAGTGGGAAGAAAGATGCCAATGGTCGGGCTATTTTAGCGAAACAAGAAGAAGTGATTAACGTCGCGAATATTCAGTCTCGTCTTGCTAACAGTTTCCGTATTACCGGTATTAACAATCCGAATGAAGCACGTCAATTGTCTCTGTTATTGCGTGCAGGGGCATTGATTGCTCCGATTCAGATTGTTGAAGAACGCACCATTGGTCCAACTATGGGACAACAGAACATCCAGCAGGGCTTACATGCTTGCTTATGGGGTGTTGTAGTATCAATCCTGTTCATGTTGGTGTTCTACAAAAAATTCGGTGTCATCGCGACGACGGCTTTAATCGCTAACTTGATCCTGATTATCGGGATTATGTCCCTACTGCCAGGGGCAACGTTAACAATGCCTGGGATTGCAGGGATCGTGCTAACACTCGCGGTTGCTGTGGATGCCAACGTATTGATCAACGAGCGTATTAAAGAAGAGCTGCGTAACGGTCGTACTGTTCAGCAAGCGATTCATGAAGGTTATCGTGGTGCATTCTCAAGTATTGTGGATGCTAACGTTACAACGCTGATTACCGCGATTATTCTTTACGCTGTAGGTACTGGCTCAATTAAAGGCTTTGCTATCACAACAGCAATTGGTGTCGCAACCTCCATGTTTACCGCAATCGTCGGGACTCGCGCTATCGTGAATCTGGTGTACGGTGGTAAACGTATCAACAAGCTGTCAATTTAAGGAGCCTGTTGTGGCAAAAGAATATAGTATTGAGCAACTTAACTACGGGCGTAAAGTTCATGACTTTATGCGCTGGGATAAACTTGCGTTTGGTCTCTCGGCATTATTGTTGATCGCTTCGGTCGTCATTATCGGAGTCCGCGGTTTTAACTGGGGATTAGATTTCACGGGCGGAACCGTGATTGAAATCACGCTAGAGAAGCCTGGTCAACTTGATGTGATGCGTACTAGGTTACAGCAAGCGGGCTTCAGCGATCCACAAGTCCAAAACTTCGGGAGCAGTCGCGAAGTTATGGTCCGCCTATCACCGCATGATGGAAATGCCGGACAAGAGTTAGGCAGTAAAGTGGTGAGCGAGATCAACCAAGCGACTCAACAGACGGCGACAGTTAAACGTATTGAGTTTGTTGGTCCTAGTGTAGGGAGTGATTTAGCTCAAGCTGGCGCATTAGCTCTGTTAGCCGCATTAATCTGTATCTTAATTTACGTTGGATTCCGCTTTGAGTGGCGTTTAGCGCTCGGAGCAGTATTGGCACTTGCCCATGATGTGATTATCACTATGGGTATTTTGTCGCTGTTCCATATTGAGATTGATTTAACCATTATCGCATCATTAATGTCGGTAATTGGCTACTCGCTTAACGACAGTATTGTTGTTTCGGACCGTATTCGCGAGAACTTCCGTAAAATACGTCGTGGTACACCGGAAGAGATTGTTAATATTTCTTTAACTCAGACTCTCAGCCGTACGTTAATGACTTCAGCGACAACGTTAGTTGTTGTCTTGATGTTGTTTATATTCGGTGGTGAGTTACTGCGTGGCTTCTCATTAACAATGTTAATCGGCGTCACCATTGGTACTGTCTCATCCATCTATGTTGCTTCGGCATTAGCCCTAAAATTAGGCATGAAGCGTGAACATATGTTGGTACAAAAAGTTGAAAAAGAAGGTGCTGATCAACCGCGTATCCAGTAGCGGTAGGTAGCAATGAAAAGGGGGCATAATTTTATGCCCCCTTTTTTATTGATAAATTCGCTATCAGTTATTGCAGAAACACCGGTTGCTGTTGTTCATAAGCACTGATTGCTGCTTCATGCTGTAAAGTCAGACCAATGCTATCCAAGCCATTGATCATACAGTGACGACGAAAGCTATCCAATTCGAAAGGATACTGCTTGTTACCCGCAGTAATGGCCATATTCTCTAAATCGACAGTAAACTGAGCACCGGTATTTTGTGCGACATACTGGAACAGCTCATCGATTTCAGACTCACTCAGTTTGACAAGCAATAGCTGGTTATTAAAACTATTACCATAGAAAATATCGGCGAAAGAGGGCGCGATTACTACGCGAAAGCCAAAGTCGGTTAATGCCCAAGGTGCATGCTCGCGCGAAGAACCACAGCCAAAGTTTTCACGGGTTAATAAGATACTTGCCCCGATGAACTCTGGTTTGTTTAAAACAAAATCGGGATTAGGGATTTTTCCCTGATCATCAATAAAACGCCAATCATTGAATAAGTGTTGGCCAAAACCTGTGCGGGTAACTTTTTGTAAGAACTGCTTCGGAATAATGGCATCCGTATCGACATTTGCAGCATCTAAAGGTGCGACCAAACCCGTGTGTTGAGTAAATTTTATTGCCATAGCAGAATTCCTTAGTTCAGGGTACGGATATCAGTGAAGCGGCCGGTCACCGCAGCAGCAGCGGCCATTGCAGGACTAACAAGGTGTGTACGTCCACCACGACCCTGACGTCCCTCAAAATTACGGTTACTGGTTGATGCGCAGCGTTCACCCGCATTTAAACGATCATTATTCATCGCTAGACACATTGAGCAGCCCGGTAAGCGCCATTCGAATCCTGCCTCTAAGAAAATCTTATCAAGTCCTTCTTCTTCTGCCTGTGCTTTTACCGGTCCTGAACCAGGAACGACCATCGCAACAATTCCATCGGCAACTTTGCGACCTTTGGCAATCGCCGCCGCCGCACGTAAATCTTCGATACGTGAGTTGGTACAAGAGCCAATAAAGACTTTATCGATGGCAACATCAGTTAAGCAGACGCCACCTTCTAACCCCATATAGGCTAATGCCTTTTCTGCTGAGGCACGTTCTACTGGGTCAGTAAAATCTTCTGGACGTGGAATGGGTTGGTCGACTGCTATCACTTGGCCTGGGTTGGTTCCCCACGTGACTTGTGGAGCAATATCTGCGGCATCCAAGGTTACAATAGAGTCAAAATGAGCATCAGTATCCGATTTTAATGTCTTCCAATAGGCAACGGCTTGTTCCCATTGCTCACCTTTCGGTGCAAATTGACGGTCTTTAAGATAGGCGAATGTTGTTTCGTCAGGGGCGACTAAACCGGCTTTTGCACCCAGTTCAATCGCCATATTGCACAGCGTCATCCGGCCTTCCATGCTTAAGGCCTCGATCGCTGAGCCGCAGAATTCAACTACATAGCCAGTACCGCCAGCACTACCGGTTTTACCGATAATCGCCAGTACGATATCTTTAGCTGAAATCCCCGTAATCGCTTCTCCGGTGACTTCAATTTTCATGGTTTTGGCTCGACCTTGTTTCAAGGTCTGTGTTGCCATCACGTGTTCAACTTCTGAGGTACCGATCCCAAAGGCTAATGCACCAAAGGCACCATGGGTCGCAGTATGTGAGTCTCCACATACAATGGTCATTCCAGGCAGGGTAATACCTTGCTCAGGCCCAATTACGTGAACAATACCCTGAAATGGATGGTTTAAGTCATACAGGCTCACGCCGAATTCAGCACAGTTTTTGATTAACTCCTGCATCTGAATACGAGCCATCTCTCCTGATGCATTGATATCACGGGTTTGCGTCGAGACGTTGTGATCCATTGTTGCAAAAGTTTTGGACGGCTGGCGTAACTTACGACCGTGCGCCCGCAATCCATCAAAAGCCTGCGGAGAGGTTACTTCGTGTACTAGGTGACGATCAATGTACAGAATTGGCGTCTCTTCAGGTGCTTCATAAACGACATGTGCATCAAATAACTTCTGGTATAAGGTTTTGCTCATTTTTTTATTTTTCCTCAGCAATAAACCGGGCAATGATATTACCCATCTCTTCGGTCGTAACGGCCTTATCATCACCGGCTAAATCGTGAGTGCGATGACCCGCCGCTAAGGCTTTACTAATCGCTTGTTCAATCGCTTGTGCGGCAGCAGATTGATTCAGGCTATAACGCAGTAATAGCGCGAGTGACAGGATTTGAGCGATCGGGTTGGCGATATTTTTTCCTGCAATATCAGGGGCGGAACCTCCAGCTGGTTCGTATAAACCGAATCCTTGTTCGTTCAAGCTTGCCGAAGGTAACATTCCCATGGACCCCGTAATCATTGCGCACTCATCTGACAGAATATCGCCAAATAAGTTGGAGCAAAGTAAGACATCAAACTGTGAGGGGTCTTTGATAAGCTGCATGGTCGCATTATCAATATAGATATGGTCAAGTTTGACATCAGGATACTCTTTAGCGATTTCAGTAACCGTTTCACGCCATAAAATCGATGATTGCAGCACATTCGCTTTATCTACAGAAGTCACTTTACCCCGACGTTTTCTTGCAGATTCAAAGGCTAAACGGGCAATACGTTCGATTTCGTAGCGATGGTAGACTTCGGTGTCAAAAGCACGTGTCTGATCGCCGGAGCCTTCACGACCTTTAGGTTGACCAAAGTAAATGCCACCGGTTAACTCGCGTACACACAAAATATCGAAGCCCCGTGCAGCAATATCGCTACGTAATGGACAGTAGGCTTCCAGTCCTGGATAGAGTGCAGCGGGACGTAGATTACTGAATAATTTAAAATGCTTGCGTAGTGGTAACAGCGCACCACGCTCTGGCTGCGCGTCGGGGGGTAAATTTTCCCACTTAGGACCGCCTACCGAACCGAAAAGTATTGCATCCGCTGCCTCACATCCTGCAACAGTGGCGGCAGGAAGCGGTGAACCATGGTTATCGATAGCGATACCGCCAACATCATAGTGTTGCGTGGTAACTTGCAGATTGAAGCGTTGACTGATGGCGGCTAAAACTTTTTCCGCTTGGGCCATTACTTCAGGGCCGATGCCATCACCGGGTAATACTGCAATATTAAATTGAGTCGACATGGTTACACTGTTTCCTTAATTTCAGACGGAGATTTACGCTTTAACTCTTTTTCTACTTGGCGAGAGCGCCAGATGGTATTAAGGGCATTGACCATCGCTTTTGCAGAAGACTCAACAATATCGGTAGCTAAACCGATACCGTGGAATTTACGGTTATTATATTTCACCACGATATCGACTTGGCCCAACGCATTTTCACCGTGCCCTTTAGCAGATAGCTTATAACTGACTAATTCTGCTTCGATTTCTGAGCTACGATTAATTGCCTGATAAACAGCATCAACTGGGCCATTACCGGTTGCGGCTTCTTCTTTTACTTCGCCACCCACAGCCAGTTTAACCGAGGCGGTTGCAGTGATACTGGCACCAGACTGCACGTTGAAGTCTTGTAAGATAAAGTGGTCAGTGTCATCTGCTTGGCTATTAATAAAGGCTAATGCTTCTAAGTCATAGTCGAAAACTTGGCCTTTTTTATCCGCTAATTTTAAGAAAGCGTCATACAACGTATCCAAGTTATAATCTTGATCCTGATAGCCCATTTCTGCCATACGATGCTTCACCGCAGCGCGTCCAGAACGAGAGGTCAGATTCAACTGAACTTGATGTAA
>JAAIGG010287274.1_pt1 | contig 12956 bp, 13 predicted proteins | sample 6487391 | NCBI WGS metagenome assembly JAAIGG01 (sample SAMN13974130, study PRJNA590717) | phyllosphere metagenome | biome: asymptomatic weeds; feature: pooled weeds collected from a community garden; material: weeds; isolation source: pooled asymptomatic leaves from various weed species from...
CGCAAAACGTACGTGCGCTACCTCCAGGAATTGCGGATGACCAACGCCTGCCAGCTGCTGCTGCACACCGACCAGACGGTCGCCAGCGTGGCCTACGCCAGCGGCTTTGCCAATCTATCGCATTTCAATCGGGTGTTTTTCAAGCTCATGGGCAAAACCCCGCGGGACTACCAGCGCGGTTAAGCAAACCGCCGCCGGTGAGCTGGCGGGCCACTGCGGCACCCGCCGAAACGTACTAGCCCCCGCGAGCCCGGTAGCCTGGCAGTTTCCTGCCCGCTACCGGGCCCGCGGGGGCCAGGTGGCCCGCACTGGGCGCAACTTGCTAGCCGCGTTCCAACAAGACTTCCGTACCCAGCACGACCAAATCTACCCGCCCTTGCAGGGTCTGGTTGATAAAGGGGGTATTCTGGGATTTGGATTTCATGAATTCCCGCGTGAAGGTTGTTTCGGCTTCGGTATCAAATAGCACGAGTTCGGCCACCTGACCAATTGTAATGGTGGGCACCGGCAGGCCCATCAGGCGGCGGGGTTCTGCCGAGTAACGCTTCACTACCAAGTCCCAGCCGAATTTTCCGGGCTTCACGAAGAAGTGGTGGAGCGACACCAGGGCCGTATCCAGGCCGGTAATGCCGTTGGGCGCGTTGATGAAATCCTGGGCCTTCTCAAACGGCGTATGCGGGGCGTGATCGGTAGCAACGATGTCGAACACGCCGTCGATGAGCCCCCCAAGTAGCGCGTCGCAATCGGCCTGCGTCCGCAGCGGCGGGTTCATTTTGTAGTTCGTGTCATAGTCGCCAATGTGCTCGTCGGTAAATAACAAGTGGTGCGGGGCCACCTCCGCCGTCACCTTCACGTCACCGCGCGATTTCCACCAGCGGATGGTTTCCATCCCGAGCTTGGTCGATACGTGCTGGATGTGAATGTGCGCGCCCGACGCGTGGGCCAGGCGAATGTCGCGGTCGATGATGATTTCTTCCGCGCAGGCCGGCGAGCCCTTGATGCCGAGGCGGTAGCTCATCACCCCTTCGTTGAGGGCACGCGGCCCGGCCAGCTCCGGCACCTCGCAGTGGCTGGCAAAAAACATCCCGAACTCGGTGGCGTACTGCATCGCCCGCAGCAGCACGGCGGGGTCGCCGGTCGTGTCTCCGTCGTCGGTCAGCATTTTCACCCCGAGCTCACGCATCCCGTCGATTTCCGCCAGCTCTTTGCCTTCGCGGTTTTTGGTGACGCAGCCGGAGGTATAAATCGGAATGCGCGACCGGAGCTTGGCGTTGTCCAGCACGGCCGCCACGACCATGGCCGAGTCGATGGCCGGGCGGGTGTTGGGCATCATCACCACGCCGGTCACGCCGCCGTTGATGGCCGCCTCGCTGCCCGTAGTAATAGTTTCCTTGGCCTCAAAGCCGGGAGCGCGAAAATGGACGTGGGCATCGAACATGCCCGGCATGAGCACTCGCCCACGCGCATCGATAACACGGGCGCCCTCGGGCACGGCCAGGTGACTACCAATGTCCTGAATTTTTCCTTCGACAATCAGGACGTCGCCCTCGAGCAGCACGGGTGAGTTTTCGGCGGCGATGCGGGCGTTTTGAAGGAGAAGCATAAGTGGATAATTGCTGTAAACCGGCAAGGGCTGGGAGCACGCTTGCCGTTGAAAGATGTGATGACGAAGCGAAATTGGCCGCCGCTCGCGGTACCCGATCCGCCGCCGCGGCGCTGGGGCGGGCCGGGTACCCCGGGGCTGGCCGCTAGGCAGTCAGGTGCGGTAAACCGGGAAAGGAGCGCTCGTAAGTTGGCGCTGATTTGGGGGCCTCCCCGCCCGGCGTGAGCCAGTCGAGCACGGCCATGCGAATGGCAATCCCGTTTTCAACCTGGTTGTTGATCAGGCTGCGCTCGTAGTCCATGACGGCGTCGCAGAGTTCCACTCCCCGGTTCACGGGGCCGGGGTGCATGATGTACAGCCCCCGCTGGCGAATTTCTTCCAGGCGGGTATTGGTGATGCCGTAGATGCGGTGATATTCCCGCAGGCTGGGGAAAAACTGCACATCCTGGCGCTCCATCTGCACCCGGAGCAAGTACACGAAATCGGGCTCCCAGGCCATGGCGGCCTGGTAGTCGGTGAAGCGGCGAATGGTGGAAGGGCCGTATTTGGGCACCAGCGAGCCCGGCCCCAGGTAAGCGACTTCGATTCCCAGCTTTTGCAGCAGCGTGCTGGTGGAGCGGGCAACGCGGGAATGGAGAATATCGCCGATGATGAGGACTTTCTTGCCCCGGGGATCGGGAAACTTCTCCTTGATGGTAAAGGCATCCAGCAGGGCCTGGGTGGGGTGCTCGTGCGCTCCGTCACCCGCATTGATGACCGAGGCCGTGGTTTGGCGGGCAATCATGCCGGGGAGGCCCGACCGACTGTGGCGCACCACGATGTAGTCGGTGCGCATGGCCTGGAGCGTCTCAATCGTCTCGCGCACCGATTCGCCCTTGGTGATGGAGGATTGGGCAACGTTGAAATTCGTTACTTCCGCGGAGAGGCGCTTGGCCGCGACCTCGAAGGAGGTGTGCGTCCGGGTGCTGGGCTCGTAAAACAGCATGAGCACGGACTTTCCCGCCAGGGCCGGGACTTTCTTCACCGACTGGGTGAACAGTTCTTTAAAAGACGTGGACTGGTCGAGTAGGAATTCAATTTCCTCCCGGTGCAGGGAGGCGATGTCGAGCAGGTCTTTGCGTGCCATATCGGGGTTAAGAATAAAGAAGATTAACTAGCTGAAGCGGCCGGGCTGAAGGCTTGCTTGCCGTTAGCCACGGCGGAAGGAAGCCAGCTGGCGGAGTAGGGCTGAGTGTCCTGGCATCTGAGCAGCGGCTGCGAGTTGACAAGCGTGGTCGGACGGGGTACACCAAACTCACCGGACATAAAAAAACCGCTTCGGAATCCGAAACGGTAGCGGGGCAACTCTCATAAAGTACAACGGAAATGCCAACAGCAAAATCGAAAAAACCGATGAAGCAGAAGACCTTACGGTCCATTCGCGGTTCCTTGTCGAGTAGGATTGCGCGCTTCATCAACAAGCTTTTCGGTTGAAGCATTATGCAAAGCTACGCCATTGTTACGCATTCATTGCGCACGGCAAACAAGAATTTCAGCGGTGGCAAACGCCCGTCGGTTACTTCTCCGCCTAACTACTGCTGAGGTAGCACCTTAGCGGCACCTCGTTAGATTCCGGCATGCGGAGAGCGGCAACGAAACTGGTAGCCGACCTCGTGCTTTAGCAAGGAAACCGGCGGGACAACGTGGCTATACCTGACGCGGTTTTGGAGCGGCCGTGTAGCGGTGCCTTTAGTCTGCGCGGCGGGAAGTACGTTCGATATCGCGGACTGAAAGACCACACTACTGCCTAGCATTGCCCGAGCTGCGAACGTCACGTTAGCTCGCCCGAATTCGCTCGTTGTGACAGATCAAGCCTAGGAACGGCCGATTATGCACAAAATCTCAAATTAGGCTTCTACGGCCCCTTCGCTTAGGGCTTTAACTTGAGCGCTCGGGAAGGTCGCCCCAGCGCATGGGGTTCAACCAGTTGCCATTCTTGGTCATTTAATTCGTGGCGGCGCATAAGCCAAAACTACTCCTTATGGTCCTCACCCCCTAGCCTGCTATACGCTGACAGGTCTGCTCAATGCTGATCCGTTGCTACACAGACGGAGCACTGGATAGACTCCCACCCCAATTTTGTAGGCGTAGTCAATCGACTATTTCATATAAAATACAGACTATCAGTAATTTATTTCAGCAAGTGTGCTTACTTAGGTGCGCAAGAGATTAATTCAACAACTCATAAACAAAACGAAAAAAGCGTTTTCACCCCAATTTAGTAGGCATATTAACCGACTATTTTCACGCAAAAAAGTGCTCTGATTAACCGCAAATGCTTTTTCACATTTTTTGGGCCATATGCCTACAAAATTGGGGGCAGTTTGTCCCCGGTGAGTGACTTAACGCCTCATATTCCTTGGGAAATTGTTGATTTTCTTAAAAAAGCTGCTTTAAACTAGTAGTTCTCTTTCTTTAAAAAAATTTAAGCAATTTACCTTCTTCATAAATAATTGAAAATTAGTACGTTGCAATAACGTATGCCTGTGCTAAGTGTATTTTTGTAGGCATATGAGGGGCGAAAGACTATCTCTGAACACTTTTGGTCGCTAATCCATTTGCTATGTCTGCCCTCTCCCCAACCGTGTATCCGCTGGTAGTGCAGCATAATGCGTTGGTCAATGCGCAGTTCAGCCTGAGTACGACCGAGTCGCGGTTATTCTTGGCAATGCTAGCGGGTATTTCGCCCCAAGACACGGAATTCGTGAAATGTCAGGTTGAGATCCACGAAATATTAGAGTCCACCAGCAACAATTACGCGCACGTGCGGAAGGTGCTCGACGACTTTGGCGGGTGCAAGCTGCGCATTGAAGAGTTAAGCTCTGATGGCCGCCGCCAAAAGCGCACCTTCACCGTTATTCCGCTAGTAGAGTACGCGGAATACCGCGAAGGCGAAGGATTTGTAGAGGCCCGCTTTAACACTCGTCTCCTCCCCTACTTGCTGGAACTGCGGGATAATTTTACCAAGGCACAGCTAGCCGAGTTAATTAAGCTGAAAAGTCCTAGCTCTTTCCGCATTTACTGGCTGCTACGTGAGTATGCCTCTGCTTTGCCAGGTCTTGCATGTCGTGCCCAGCCGAAGGCGGAACCAGCCTGGGAAACGGCGCTGGTCGACGTCTTTGATGACCATCAGCGCCGCTGCGGCACGCGCCGACTGCAGGTCGAGCTGCGCGAGTGGGGGCATAGTGTGGGCCGGCAGGCCCTACGCACGGCCTTGCGTCGTCACGGCCGCAAAGCCTTGCAGCCCAAGGCCTTTACGCCACGCACGACCGATTCGACTCATGACAAGCGCTGCGCCCCAAACCTACTACTCGACCAGTCCAAGCCTACTCAAGCTAATCGGGTGTGGGTCAGCGACATCACCTATCTACCGCTGGCTAACGGCCAGTGGGTTTACTGCTGCGCCTTTCAGGACGTATGCAGTAAGCAGGTGGTGGGCTGGCAGGTGCGGGCCGATATCCGGAAGCCCTAGTTACCACAGCCTTACAGCGAGCGCTACTCGCTCAGCGGCCCGCCCCTGGCCTGCTTGTCCACTCCGACCGGGGTGGCCAGTACGTGAGCAACAACTACAAAACGCTGCTGCGCAACGCCAAGGCCCAACTCTCGCACAGCCGCCGCGGCGAGTGCTACGACAACGCCCAAGCCGAGAGCCTCTGGGCACGCCTCAAAACGGAGCTGCTGGAAGCCCGCAAGTGGCCTGTTTTTACCGACCTAGCTGACGCGCAAGCCAGCGTGGCCGAGTATTTTGACTACTACAATCACAAACGCCGGCACTTCAGCATCGGCTATTTAAAGCTTTATCTATTTCATCAGCAGCAACTTGTCAATATCACTTAATCCTCTCCTGCTCAACTAGACCACCCCAAAAGACTCCAAAACCTGCCTGCCTAAAGAACTTTAGTGCTGAAAGCGGCTTAGCGGGGTTTTCTGTTCCAACTCTTGTGCAACCCCGCGTACTACGCCTGGCAGCGCCGCCAGCAGGTGCCGGTGGTAGAACCGGCCTGGCAAGTAGCCGTGCGCGAAGCGTCTACTTATCACAGCCAGCGCTATGGTACCCGCCGGCTGCGCGCCGAAGTATAGTCTCAGGGCTACGCCGTGGCCCCCTGGCGCATCCGCCGCGTGCTGAAAGCGCATGGAATGCGCGCCCAGCATCCCGGTTCGTTTGTGCCGCGCAAAACCGATTCCGACTTGGCCGTGCGCGCGGCACCCGACTGCTTGCTCGGCCAACCGCCCCCAACCGGGTCTGGGTCGGTGACATCACGTAGTTGCGCCGCCGTAGTGGCGGCTGGCTCTACCTGGCCGTCTGGCTCGACCGTTGCTCACGCAAAATAGTGGGCTGGGACGTGCACGACCCCATGCCCGAAGACCTGGTCAGCGAAGCGCTGCGTCGGGCCCTGGTGGTACGTCGGCCTCCGGCCGGGTTCGTCATGCTCTCCGACCAAGGCAGTTAGTACACGGCCACCCGCTTCAAGCAACTGCTTACCCGCTACGGCACTCAGCAAAACATTAGCCAGCGTGGCAACTGCTACGACAACGCCCATGCCGAATTGTTTTGAAGCCGCTTTAAAGCCGAGCTCCTCGATGGTGACCGCTTCTCTGGACTGACTGAGGTCAAGCTTGAAATTAGCCACCATATCGCCTATTACAATGTCAAACGACGCCATCCAGCCTTCGGCTACTGCTCACCCAACCTCCTCGAAACCCACATTCAAACAACGTCCCAATTCCGGCCGGCTTAGCTATATCACTTCAGTCGGGCAGGTATTTTTTTCCAGAGACGGGCCAACCGGTAGTTGGCCCGTCCCTAGTATAGACAAAGAAATTTAAGATTCCTCCCCCATTTACGCTGGCTAAACAACCCCTCCCCGTGAGGAAAATAAGCATCACCTATTCTTTATTTTACCTGGCAACCTGTATGACAAGCTATCTTTTGAGCTAGTAAGCAAGACGAAAAGAATACTTGCTGTAATGATGAAATTTAAACTTTTTATAAAGACAACTTTTTATAAAGATTTTTTATTCAACAGGCTGATTTTAATGAAGTTAACAACAAAATTTGCTTTGAAGATTTTCAACTTTTATAGGCGAGCTTTTTTTCTTTATTTCTTTCTTAGAAAGAATTGAAAGCTAATCAAGCTAGCTGTACCATCTTTACAGCCAGTTAGCTTTCTCAAAAGTCATCATGAAAGTCATTGTTATTGCGCAGCATAAAGGAGGAGTTGGGAAAACTACTTCCGCCCTAGGTATTGGTCATTCTCTCGTACTACTCGGCAAGAGGGTGTTACTGCTGGATTGCGACCCACAGAGCAATCTCACCTCGTCTTTCCCCGCCTTGCAGTCCGCCAATCTGTGCATGGTACTGCGCGGAGAAGCCACCTTAGCCGAGGTGGTGCAGCCCGTAGGGGAGCGGTTGAGCGTAGTAGCCTCCCGTCCCGAATTGAGTCCATTGGAACGCATGATTGGGGCCGATGCGACTCACCCCAACCTACTGCGACGGCAGTTGACGCCGCTACGCGCCCAGTTCGACTATTTAATTATAGATACTCCCCCATCAATGGGCCCCATGACGGTGATGAGCCTGACAGCAGCCGATTATGTTATCGCGCCCATGCGCCCGGACCCGTTTGCTTTCGCAGGCTTTTATAAGCTGCTGGACATGGTCGACGCCGTGCGCGACAACTTCAACCCCGCTTTGGAATTGAAGGGTTTATTTCTGACTCAGTACCATCCCAATTACCGGGGGCAGGTATACCACGATTTCGCGGCGGAATTGGCCCGGCAGCCCCGGGTGCAAGGACTGCTTACCAACACTTCTATTCGGATAAATGCCAAGTTGGTCGAGGCCGTTGCCCTCAAGACCAGCATCCATGCGCACGCTCCCGATTCTAATAGCGCGCAGGACTACTTGGCCCTCACCAACGAACTCCTTAGCCGCCTACCCGCATGAAAAAGCCCAACCGTCCCAATTTCGCCACTTCCACCGTTGCAGCCATTACTGGGGAGACGCTGCCACCGCCCGTTAACCCAGACGAGGCGCTATGGCCGAATGCCGGCCGACTGGCCGCCGCACCGCCGCCGGTAGCAAGCTTTTCAGAAAGCTATAAAGACAGTAAAGACAGTAAAGACAATAAAGATAGCAAGCCCGAAAAGATAACTTTCTCGAACAAGTTAGAAGCAAGTACTTACCTGCGCCTGCAACAGCTGGCAACCTACGGCGGCGAAACAATTCAAGAGATTCTAGAGGCGGCCCTGCAGGCGTATTTCGCCGATAAGGAGGAAGCGGCGCGCCCACTACCGCCGAAGGTATTAGCAGCTCTCCGCCGCCGCTACCCTTTTTTGTAGTGCTGATCAGCGCTGGCTAGCCAGATAGCTGTTTGTGTTTGGCAGCCAGCGCTGGGTCCCGGGTTCTAAGAGGGAGTAGGGGAATAAAAGAGCTATGTATCTTTGGCACATGTCACGCAAAACGTACGCCACTGATTTAACGGATGCGGAGTGGACGCTGGTTGAGCCTTACGTGCGCACCAGTGGCTACGGTCGGCCACCTATGCACAGCAAGCGCGAACTGCTCAATGCCCTCTTTTAGCAACTGCGGGCGGGTAGTGCCTAGCACCTGCTGCCGCACGACTTGCCCCCGTGGCGCACGGTCTACAAGCAGTTTGAGGCTTGGCGCGCGGCCGGCACGTGGGACAAGTTGCTGCAGGGCTTGCGCCGACAGGTGCGTCAACTGAGCCGCGAAGCCGACCCAACCGCCGGGGCCATCGACTCGCAGTCGGTGCGCACAGGCGGTAAAAGGGGGGCTGCCACGGCTACGACGCGGGCAAGCAAGTAGCTGGCCGTAAGCGCCATATTGCCGTCGACACCCGCGGCCTGCTCGTGGCCGTGCACGTGCAGGCGGCCAGCGTGCAAGACCCCGTCGGAGCCGCCCCGGTGCTGGTCGAAGCCAAGGCCAACGCCCCGCAATTGCACCTGCTCTGGGCCGATGCCCGGTAGCAAGGGCCGTTGGTGGCCACGGTAATGCAGGCGCGTCTGGTCGCGGTGGTACAGCGTGGCGGTCGCCACGTCGCCGGGAATGGTGAACGCCAGGCGGTAGCCCCGTTGCGCATAGCGTAGCGCGGGCTGCAGCGCCCAGTGGCGCAGACGCAGTTCGGCCATCACGCCGGCCGCCAGCCCAGGCCGCCATCTGGTCTGAAACTGCTGGCTCTGGTCGAAGCGCACGGTTGTCAGCTCACCCCCCAGTTGCGGGCCGGCCCGGGCGCAGCTGCGCCCGGGCCGGCAGGACCAGCAGCGCACCGAGGCACGAGCAACTGAGCAGCAGGCGTAAGGTGACTGATTGTATAGGGGTTACATTATTAGTTTACTCTCGTTGCGCGCTGCACTATTCGGCACAGCTTTGGCCAATACCTGACACTGCCAGCGGCTCAGCAAAGTGAGTGATAGGCCCTGGGCGCGGACTGTGTCGGTTTACCGGTCCCCAGCTGCCATCTGGCGCACGCACTCCGCTTGGAAGGCTGACGTATATTTTTGCTGGTAGGCGGCGGGCCGCGCGGAGGTGTTGTATTGGGCATGAACAGTGGAAAGTAAGACTTCGCACTGTCCGTATTTAATCGACCACCTCACACTGCTGCCCGCGCCTGCGCAAGTCCCGTAATTGCCCTTCGCAAGGCCGGAGCTACTGCCAACGCTGCGAAGTTCGCAAGTAGTGCAGCAGCTCATACACCCGGCTCAGGCCTAGGGTGCCCTGCTGGCCATAGTCTACAATGGTTTTGGTTTGCCCCCCGGCATATGTAATGGTGAGCGTGGTGGTGGTTTGGTCGGTAACGGGGACGGCATAATCGTCCTGAAGGCGCGGAAAATCCAGGTAGTTGAGCAGGACCCACAGCTGCTGCCTGACCGGGGCCGGCACGGCAGCAGTAAAGGTGCCCTTACGCGGCATAAACGCACGGGCCTGGTAGGTGGCCCTGCCGTTGGCAGCCACCGTCAGCGTGTAGATGGGGCAGGTACCGAAGCAGGCACCGGAGGTATACTGCACCCGTTCGATTTGGTAGTCGCGAGGCGCGGGGTTGTACTCCAGCAACTGCCCGTCGTGAAACAGCAGCGTATCGACTTGGCACACGGGCTGAAGCTGGCTGGCCGGGGTGCGCAGCTGAGGGTAGCGCTGGTGCACGTAACGTATGCCCACCTGCTTGCGCACTCGCACCAGCTGCGCCGCCACGCAGCCATCCGTGTAGCCACCCAGCGCTTGGGGGTGCAGCTGGCGCTGCCCCGAGTCGAGCAGTACCCGGACAATCCGCCCGCTATACCCGTCCAGGAAGGTGCCAGTAACTAGCAAATCGGTACGGCCATTGCCGTCGAAGTCGGCCCGCACCCAACCCGCTACCCGGCCGGGCGGCTGGCAAGTTAGGGCACCCGGGCAGGGCTGGGGAAGCGAATCAGTAAGCTGGATGCCAAATAGCCCGGGCAGAGTGCGCAGCAGGCGCTGCACCTCCCGGGTGCTGGTAAGGCTGTCGAAGCGCGTGGCTTGGCGTGGGAGGGTGGGGGGCGGGGACACCCGACGGGCAGGACGCATGGCCGGCGGTGGGGCAGCCGACTGGCTATCGGGCGCGGTGCAGCCAGCGGCGCACAGCAACCCCAGCAGTGGCCACCTAGACAAGAAGGAATGCATAGCAAAGAGGAGTGGTTTAGTGGAAGCAGCCTCCAGGCTGAGAGCCTGTGAAAAAAATAGTAAGGTGCTACTAACAACACCTTCATGCAACCCACTACCCTCTTTTACTGCTGAGCGGCGGTGGGCCTGTTCCACCTACACGGCTGCCCGTAAAGAAATAAATGTTTTTGGCCCCATCCAGTAGTTGCGCACCGTTCGCCGGTTGTCGGCTGCGCCTGAATTACCCCCTCACTACCGCGGAACCCTCGGGTCCTGCGGTAGTGAGGGGGCGGCGGCAACTGCCTGTGCCGCCGAATACTCATTCCCAGGCCGCCGCCCACCAAAATGGCGCCCCCCATACGCCCAGCACCCGGATAAGCCAATACTGCTGCGAGGCGGCGCGGGGTGGCTGGCCGTTGGGCATATAAACGTTTTCGAGTACGTAGTACGGCTAGGCCGCCACTACGCGGTGCTGGGCAAACGCACGCTGCACCACCTCAATACCAAAAAAAGGTCCTTCAACACCTCTCGGTCGGCTATGCGCTGACTGTGCCGGCCCAGTGGGTGCGGTTTGGGTATATATACGGGCTGCAACGGCACAAGTCGTGCCCATAACGTGTCGGAAATGATAAACTTCTGGGTCGAGAAGTACTCCCTATTTAGATAGGTTCCTAGGCGACTGCTCGGCGGCCCAAATGGACGGAAATGTGCTCTTGAGTACGTTCATGGCGCTAGCCGCAACGTTCTCGCCGGGCCGGGCCTTGGTTTCGAAGTCACGCAGTACCGGGTAGGTTTCTTTGAGCAGCCTAGTGAGTTGCGCTTCCTCACTGCCCAACACGGCCAGCACCTTCCGAATCTGGCTTTCGGTAAGCTTGAGCTTTTGCAGACGCGTCTGCACTTTCTGCTGCAAGGGCGACGATGGGAGAGGGGTAGGGGCGGGCGGGAGTGTAGCGGCGGGCAAGGGCAGGGCCAACTGCACGGGCTTTTGCTTGCGGCCGATGTTGAAGGTGATGTCCGTAACCGCCCGGCCCCGCTGCCGCCGCTCGGTGTAAGTAATGTCGAAGCTCAATTCGTTGAGTTCCGCTACCGACGGGTTCAGCACTTTGTTGCGAAAGTCAGCATACTGGCCGTAGCCCTCGCCGGTGGTCAAAGCCTTGAGTTTTTCTACCGTCACAGTATGCGGGCTCTTGTACTGCCAGCTGCGCATCAGCCAGTACAGCTTATGGGCACTATTGCTCTTAATAGTCAGCAGTTCATCGACATCAGCTGTCGTAAAATTACCCACCAAGTTAGCCAGGTAGGGCAACACGGCTCGGCCAAAGGAAGCAAGCAACAGGCGCTTCTCCGAATCCAGCCGGATACTATCGCAGAGCGAAACCAGGTGAAAATCCTCCTCGTTAAGCTTGGGAATGCGGATGGAAGCCGCCATGAGCCGCGTCATGGCTTCTTCGAGTAGCTGCCGCTGCTGCCCCCCAAAGTTGCCGGTCGGAAATAGTTCGTCTAAGGGAATGATAGCTGTGGTCGGCTCACTTTCTTCCTTACTAACGCAACGTAGCATCAGGGCAAATACTTTGGCCTCTAGTAGAGTTTTGGTGGTAGGTGTTTCCACCAATAGGTTGTGCTGGGCAATGGAACGGTTACGTTGCGCCCGCTCTACCAGCTCTATATGGTTGGTGGGCAAGGGGGGCTCCGCTGCAGCAAGTGCCTTTTCGCTGGCGGCTTGGCGCAGTTGCTGCACGGCAGCATGCGCCAAGTCGGCCGTAGCATGGTAGCCACCCGACACCCAGCGGCCTTCCAGCTTGGCTCGGGCCTTCCACCGGCCATTAATCTTGTCGTAACTAACTCCTAGATAAGGACTTGAGGCCACAGTATTTATTTAATGAGTACGCTAATATACGACGGCTGTCTTAGAGCGTGTTGGAGGAGTAGGTAGCCAAAAAGAAAACTAGCCAATAAGCAGAGAGCGGAGTTGCTAGCCTCCAACGCCCCTTATGGACGACGGCTAGCAACCCCCTACCGGCTCGCAGGAACAAGTTATTGCCCCGCTGTTGCCTCTGTAATGCAAACGCCACCTGGGTTTGCAACAAGTCATTAATAAATTATATTTTCCAGTTAGATTATCAGTGACGCAGCCTGCCGGCGTGCTTTCCACCGTGGCCAGCCGTATACTAGCGCTTCGCGCAGTGGCGCGCCCGAGCGCCTAAGCCAGGCCAACAACCAAGCCGACCAGTTCGCTCTGGGATGGCTACCGATGCCTTTACTGGCTCTAGTCGACGCGCAAAGCATCACGTTGATGCCGCGCCTGGGCCAGCAGCGCGGGCTTGACGCCCACAAACGGGTAAACGGGCGCAAGCGCCAAGTGCTCCGCGACACGGGCGGGCGCAGTTGGCGCGTGCGGGTGCACGCGGCCAGTGGGCACGACAGCCGCCGGGCCCAACCGCTCTTACCGGTCCGCCACCACCTGCGTCTGGACTGGGCCAGCCGGCTGCGTACCGTGCTCACCGACCGGGCCTACTGAGGCCACTTCGCCCAGCAGGTGCGCGCCTTGGACTGGTACCACCAAGTGGCCAGCCGGCCCCCAACGATGGCGCGCAGATTCATTCCCGTCGCCAAACGCTGGGTCGTGGAACGCCGCTTTTCGTGGCTCAATTGCTTTCGCCGCGTTGTTATTGA
>JAAIGG010344861.1_pt1 | contig 12901 bp, 12 predicted proteins | sample 6487391 | NCBI WGS metagenome assembly JAAIGG01 (sample SAMN13974130, study PRJNA590717) | phyllosphere metagenome | biome: asymptomatic weeds; feature: pooled weeds collected from a community garden; material: weeds; isolation source: pooled asymptomatic leaves from various weed species from...
CGACGGCGCCGCAGAGCACGTGGCGCCGGTCGTCCTCGTCGGCCTCGGGAATGGCGGGCGGCTCGGCCTCCGGGGCGCCCAGGCTGACCCAGACGCAGCCGTAGCGCAGGCGCACCGGCAGGTCCCGCCCGGACGCCGTGCGCGCCGAGACCGGATCTCCCCCGGAGACGACGATGTCGGTGCCGAGGAGGCGTGTCCGCAAGGGGGTCTCGCGGCAGGCTGCCGTCGCCCCGACGACGTACCATTCGTCCCGGATCGCAGGTTCGAGTTCCATCAGGCTCCTCCCGGCACGGTCGTCCGATGCGGCTGCGTCCATGGCGCGGCGGTCCCCGTTCACGACCAGACCCGGGCCATCGTGGCGGCGTGCTCGGCCAGCAGCGCCTCGAGGTCGAGGGTGCCGAACGCGCCGTCCACGATGACCGGGCGGCCGTCGATGTAGCTGTGCGAGACCCGGAACGGCCCGCACATCACCATGGCGGCGAGCGGGTCGCGCTGGGTGCCGGACAGCCCGAGCTGGTCGAGCTTCACCGCGATGAAGTCCGCGCTCATGCCGGGGGCGAGGTGCCCGATATCGTCCCGGCCGAGGAGGCGGGCGCCGCCGCGGGTGGCCATGCCGAGGGCTTCCCGGGCCGAGAGGGCGCCCGGGGTGCCGCCGAAGCCGCCGCGCCCGCCCGGCGCCTCCGCGCCGTAGCGCGCCGGGGCCACACGCTGGAGCAGCTGCGCCAGCCGGGCTTCGAGAAAGAGGTTCGAGGTGTCGTTCGAGGCGGAGCCGTCGACGCCGAGCCCGCAGGTCATGCCCGCATCCAGCATCTCGCGGACCTTCGCGATGCCCTGGCCGCAGCGCATGTTGGCGGAGGGGCAATGCGTCATCCCGGTCCCGGTCTCGGCGAAGCGCCGGATCTCGTCGGAGTTCAGGAAGATCGCGTGGGCGAACCACACGTCCGGCCCGGTCCAGCCCACCGACTCGGCGAAGGCGGCCGGCCGCATCCCGTAGGTGTCGCGGCACCAGACCTCCTCGTCGAGATCCTCCGCCAGATGGGTGTGGAGGCGGACCCCGTGGGCGCGCCCGAGCGCCGCCGCCTCGCGCATCAGGCCGGGGGTGACCGAGAAGGGCGAGCAGGGGGCCAGCACGATCCGGGTCATGGCGTGCCGGGCCGGGTCGTGATGGGCGTGGATCAGCCGCTCGGCGTCCTTGAGGATGTCCGCCTCGCGCTCGACGCATGAATCGGGCGGCAGCCCGCCCTGGCTCTGCCCCCGCGACATCGCCCCCCGCGCCGCGTGGAAGCGCAGGCCGATGCCCTCGGCCGCCGCGATGGTCGAATCGAGGGTCACGTCGTTGGGCCGGATGTAGAGGTGGTCGGAGCTCGTGGTGCAGCCCGAGGCGATCAGTTCGGCCATCGCCACCCGGGCGGAGACGGAGATCGCCGCGTCGTCGAGGCGGGACCAGATCGGGTAGAGCGTGCTCAGCCAGTTGAAGAGCGGCTCGTCCTGGACCATGACCCGCGTCAGGTTCTGATACATGTGGTGGTGCGTGTTCACCAGACCAGGCATCACGAGATGGCCGGACAGGTCGACGACCCGGTCGGCCGGCATCGCGGCGAGGTCGGCGTCGCGGCCCACGGCCTCGATCACGTTGTCCCGGACGAAGAGGGCGCCGTCGGCGATCTCGCGTCCCGCGTCGTCGAAGGTGGCGAGGTGGGCGACGTGGCGCACGAGCAGCGTCGGCATGGGGGCTCCTCAGCGCACGTCGCGGTGATAGGGCGTCCCGAGGGCGGCGGGCGCCGCGAACCAGACCCGCAGCCGCCGCCACGCCACCACCGGCAGGATGATGAACGCCACGGTGCCGAGATACGGCAGCATCGAGAGGATCGCGGGGGCCACCGGCCAGCCCCGGGCCTGGCCGACGAAGCCCAGCGCCGTGATGACCCCGAACAGCAGCGCCGCCGCCACCGCCGTCAGGGGCCGGAAGCCCGCGAAGATGACGAGGGACACGGCGATCCAGCCGCGCCCGGCCACCACGCCTTCCGACCAGGACGGCACGAAGGCGAGGGTCAGGTAGGCGCCCGCACCCCCGGCGAGGCTCGACCCGAGCGCGACGTACCAGAAGCGGATCGCCGTGACGGGGATGCCGACCGCGTCGGCCGCGCCCGGGTTCTCGCCGACCGCCCGCAGGTTCAGCCCGTGCCGTGTCTTGAACAGGAGCCCATGCAGCCCGATCGGCAGCACGATGTAGATCACGTAGATCAGTACGTTCTGCGAGAACAGCGCGGGGCCGAGCACCGGGATCTCGCTGAGGCCCGGGACCGGGACCCGGGGGAAGGCCGCCGCCGCCGGGGCGCCGGCATAGGACCGGCCGAGCGTCGCCGCGAGCCCGGACCCGAGGAGCGTCAGGGCGAGCCCGCACAGCACCTGGTTCGCCCGCAGGAGCACGGTCGCCGCGGCGAAGACGCAGCCGAAGGCGAAGCCCACCCCCAGCGCCGCCGCGAAGCCGAGGGTCGGGCTCGGGACCGCCGCCACCGTGGCGATCCCCGTCAGCGCCCCGAGGGACATCAATCCCTCGACGCCGAGGTTGACCACGCCGACCCGCTCGGCGAGCACTTCGCCCAGCGCCGCCAGGGCCAGGACGCCGCCGGCCAGGAGCGCGGTGGACAGGATGCCGGTGATCAGCTCCACGCCGCCCTCCCGTCAGGCCGCGGCGGCGCGGCGCACGGGCCGGTAATGCGCCAGTTCGTCGCCGATCGCGGTGAAGAGCAGGATCAGTCCGGTGATGGCGAGCACCGTGCTGGTCGTCACGCCCTGCGTCTGCAGCACGATCCCGGCATTGAGCAGCGCGGCCATCAGCACCGCCGCCGCGATGACCGCGAGGCAGGAGCCGCGGGCGAGCACCGCGACCATGATGCCGAGATACCCGTAATTGTTCGAGATGCCGCCCTGGAGCCGGTGCACGGTGCCGGCCAGCTCGATCATGCCGGCGAGCCCGGCGACGGCGCCGGAGAGCAGCATCACGGCGATGATCCGCGCCCGCACCGGGATGCCGGCATAGAGGGCCGCCCCCGGGTTCGAGCCGGCGATGCGCACCTCGTAGCCGAAGCGCGTGAACGCGAGGAGACCGGCGGCGAGGACCGCCACCGCGGCCGAAGCCGGCAGCCCCCAGTGCAGCGCGTCCCCCAGCGGCGGCACCTCGTAGGGGATGCGGGCGGTCGTGGCCAGCGCATGGCCCGACGGATCGCGCCACGCGCCGGTGCAGAGCCACGCGACGAGGAGGGCCGCGACGAAGTTGAGGAGCAGCGTCGTGATGAGTTCGCTGACCCCCGCGAACGCCCGCGCGAGGGTCGGCACGAGGATCCAGGCCGCCCCGCCCGCGGCGCCGGCCAGCGCCATCAGGCACAGGACCAGGGCGGGATCGCCCTCGACGTGGAGGCCGATCGCGGTCGCCGCCAGCGCGCCGGCGTTGAACTGGCCCTCGCCGCCGATGTTCCACAGGCCGATCCTTTGGGTCACCGCCACCGCGATCCCGGTCAGGATCAGGGGCGTGACGAGGAGCCCGAGATCCTCCATGCCCTCCACCGACCCGAAGGCGGAGCCGATCACCTCGGCGCCGAGGCGCCCGGGGGCGCTGCCCGCGAGCGCCAGGACGGCGGAGAAGCAGGCGAGCGCCAGCACGATCGCCCCGAGCCGTCCGACCAGCGCGGCGGCGGCGGTGACCGTCGGCATCCGCTGGAACCGCCACCTCATGCCCGCGCCTCCCGTCCACCCATCAGGAGCCCGAGCGTCTCCACGTCCGCCACCGAGGCCGGCATCACGCCCATGATCCGCCCGGAAAACAGCACCGCCACCCGGTCGGCGAGTTCGAGGATCTCCTCCAGCTCCTCGGAGAAGAGCAGCACCGCCTTGCCCTGGTCGCGCAGCTCCGCGAGGTAGGAGAGCAGGGTGTCGATGGCGCCGACATCGAGCCCGCGGCTCGGATAGGCGGCGACGAGGACCCGCTCCGCGACGCGGATCTCCCGGCGGGCGACGAGCCGCTGCTGGTTGCCGCCCGATAGGTTGCGCACCGGCATGCCGAAATCCGGCACCGCGACGGCGGCGGCGGCGGCGATCGCCCGGGCGAGACGCGTCGCGGCCCAGGGGCGGAACAGGCCGCCCGCGCCGACCGGCCCCCCGGCATATTCGCGCAGCACCGCGTTGTCGGCGACGCTGAGGCCCGGGGCCAGCCCGCTGCGCAGGCGGTCTTCCGGAATGTGGCCGATGCCGGCCGATGCGAAGGCGGCGGCATCCGCGCGGGCGACGGATCGGCCGTCGATGCGGATGGTGCCCTGCGAGACCCGGCGCATGCCGGTCACGACCTGGCTGAGTTCCCGCTGCCCGTTGCCGGCGACGCCCGCGATCCCGAGGATCTCGCCGCCGTGAAGGGCGAGGTTGACGTCGCGCAGGGCTGGGAGGCCACGGTCGTCGCTGGCCGAGACGCCCTCGAGTTCGAGCACCGGGACGGCCGAGACCGGCGTGCCGGGCGCCCGCGGCCGCTTGCGGCGCAGGGTGATGTCGTGCCCGACCATCAAAGCCGCGAGGCCGCGCTCGTCGGCGCCCGCCGCAGGTCGGGTCGCGACCTTGCGGCCCCCGCGCAGCACGCTGATGCGGTCGGCGATGGCGACGACCTCATCGAGCTTGTGACTAATGAAGATCACGGCGTTGCCGGAGGCGCGGAAGGCTCGCAGGGCGGCAAAGAGCTCCCGTGCCTCGGCCGGGGTCAGCACGGCGGTCGGTTCGTCGAGGATGAGGATCCGGGCATCGCGGGCGAGCACCCGGAGGATCTCGACCCGCTGCTGCTCCCCGGCGGAAAGGTCGCCGACGACGGCATCTGGGCGCACCGCGAGGTTGAAACGAGCTGCGAGCGCGCGCGTGCGTGCTTCGAGCGCGGTCGCGGAGGCGCGCCGGGGCGTCTGCGACCAACCGAGATGGATATTCTCCGCGACCGTGAAGGCCGGCACCAGCTTGAAATGCTGGTGCACCATGCCGATCCCGGCGCCGATCGCGGCCTGCGGCGAGGACAGGGTTCTGGCGTAGCCGTCGAGGATGATCGTGCCAGCATCGGGTTGGTAGATGCCGGTGAGGATGTTCATCAGCGTCGATTTGCCGGCCCCATTCTCGCCGAGCAGCGCATGAATTTCCCCCGGCATCACCATAAGGTCGACCGCATCGTTGGCGATCACGCCCGGGAAGACCTTGGTGATGCCCTGCAGTTCGACGAGCGCGGGGGTGCCGGGCGGGTTTCCGGGCACCGGCGTCGCAGGTGTCCCGGGAGGAAGCGCCACCGGCACGCCCATCAGGCGCCGAGGCCCGCGACGCCCTCGATCGACCAGTCCCAATTGTAGAGGTCGAGGTCCGTCATGGTCTTGCCCGCAGGCACCCGGACTTTGCCCTTGTTGTCCTTGATCTCGCCGACGAACGGCGAATAACCGCCGAGGATCTTCTCGCGCATGGCCTCGGCCTGCTTGGCGACGGATTCGGGCACAGACTTGCCCCAGGCGTCGCGGTCGACACCGCCGCCCATGGGCAGAATCGTCGTGGTGGGCGTCCAGGTGCCGGCGATCCTCCGGCGTACTTGATCGACGTAGTACTTGCGCGAGTCGACCACGATCGAGCTGACATAGGCGTCCTCGCCGAAGCGGCGCATGTCGGTGTTCCACATCGCGGCCTTGATGCCGCGCTGCTGGGCGACCTGGAGGTAGCCGGCCTCGTCCATGATCCCGAAGAGGAAGTCGCATCCGTTGTTGGCGAGGGCCACGCCGGCCTGCGTCGCGGCCTGCGGATCGAACCAGGAATTGATCGTGATGACTTGCACGGTCGCCTCGGGCTTCACCGTGCGAGCACCCATGAGGAAGGCGTTCGTGGAGGAGAAGCACGACGGCACGGGGAAGGAGGCGACGTAGCCGAGCTTGCCCGTCTTGCTCATCAGGCCCGCCGCGACGCCGAGCACGTAGGTCGGGTACCAGTGAGCGAAGTAGTACCAGCCGAGATTGTCCCCCGTCGTGCGGCCGTCGCATTCGAGGAAGCCGACCTTCTTCGCCCGCTTGGCAACGTCATAGAGGAAGTCCCCGTAGTTCGAGGTTGCGAACACAAGATTTGCGCCGTTCGAGACGAACTGCCGGAAGGTGCGGGAGGCGTCGGCGGAGTAGGGAATCGATTCGACGAAGAGGGTCTTGGCCTGCGGGAAGGCGGCCTGCACGGCCTTCATTCCCTGGTCGTGGCTCCAAGTCCATCCCTCGTCGGTGACCGGCCCGACATGCCCGAAGGCGATCACCGCGTCCTTCTCGGCCACTGCCGGAAGCGGCGCCTCCGCGCGGGCTGCGCGCAGGCCGGGCGGCAGGATCAGCCCCGCACCGGCAGCGGCACCAAGGCCGAGGAGATGGCGGCGGCTCGGGAAGACGGGATCGGTCATGGCCTGGCACCCTGTCGGAACGCCGCCCATCCGCAGGGCGGCCGGATCGGCCGGGCCCCTGTCCGTCCGGGCACCCGCGCCGGCACTCCGGCAAGAACCATGCCTTCCTGGGATGGTCCTCTCGGGCAGCGCGGAGGGAAGCTTGGTCACGCCGGAATGTCCCGCATAGCCGCGAAATGTCGGCCGGGCTGGTGTGCCCGACGCAACAACTCAGAGGGGCACGATCAATGCATCGGCCGATGTTGTGGGGCGTCGCACGCGGCGGCGGAAAGGCGAATGCATGGGGCTGGACAGAGCGACCGTCATGACCTTCGTCGGCCGCTTTCGCCCGGCGAGCTTCCGGGCTTTCGGCGATCACCGGGCGCGCCTCCTCGATCTCGTCGCGACCTGGGGCGAGGAGGCGCCGGGGCGAATGGTCATCACGGTGCGCGGACAGGGAGACTTCGTCGACGCCTTCGAAATGGCCTGCAGCCTCGGGCCCCTGGATTGCCTCGTCCACGATGTCGAACGGCAGGACGTCCAGCATCTCGGCGCGGGACCGAACGAAACGCACAAGCGGGAGTATTCCGGTGGATGAGCCAAGCGGTTGGTACGCGCTCGCGCTGGGCGCCGATATCGAGCCCTCCACATCCGCGGGCACGCGCCTGTTCGGCCATGAACTCGTGGTCTGGCGGGATGCGGCGGGCGCCGTGCATGTCTGGGAGGACCGCTGCCCCCATCGCGGCATGCGCCTGAGCTTCGGCTTCGTGCGCGGCGATCACATCGCCTGCCTCTATCACGGCTGGCGTTACGACACGGCCGGTCAATGCCGATACATCCCAGCTCACCCGGATCTCGAAGTCGGGTCGATGATCCGGACGCGGACCTATTCCAGCCGCGAGCGGGCGGGGATGATCTGGGTTCTCTGGGGGGCGGAGGCCGACGTCTCCGGCGCAGACTCGGAGGCTCCGCGCGCGGCAATGACGCCCCTGCGCAGCCTTTACCTCGATGTCCCCGCCGCGCGCCTCCGGGCCGCGTTCGGTCCTGCCGGGCCCGACGGGCTCGCGCCCCTCGATCTCGGCGGAACGCCCGTCCTCGTCGCGGTGCAGCCGCTCGTGGAGGGGGCGAGCGCCGCGCATATCGTCGTTCCGGATGAACCGGAGGCCGACCTGCTTCGCCTCGCGGCCGCGTGCGGCGTCCTGCGCCGGAGCCTCGAAGGAGCCGCCCCGTGAGCCTGCGCCTGTACCATTGCGAACTCGACGAGAACGGCTACAAGGTCCGGCTCGCCCTCGGGGCGCTCGGTCTCGACTACGAGACGGTCGGGGTCGACATGATCCCCGGCAACGAGCAGGCGCGTCCTCCGCTCATCGACCTGAACCCCCTCGGCACCCTGCCGATCCTCGCCGACGGGGACGTAGTCCTGCGGGAGGCCGAGGCGATCCTGGTCTATCTTGCCCGCCGCTACGATCCCGACCACGCCTGGCTGCCCCAGGAGCCGGGGGCCTTCGGCGAAGTTCAGATGTGGCTGATGTTCGCCGCCCGCGACCTGCACGCCGCGACTCTGGCGCGCCGCGTCGCGATGTTCGATCAGCCGGGCGACGGGCCGGCCCTGGAAGCCCAGGTGCGGGCGGCGTTCCGGGCGATGGAGGATCACATCACACTGCGCCGGCTCTCGGGCGCGGAGTGGTTCGCCGGCACCGGCCCGACGATCGCGGATCTGGCGCTCTTCCCCGCCTTTGCCCTCAGCCGGGATTTCGGGATCGATCACGAGGCCTATCCAGGCCTTCGGCGTTGGATCCGCCGGGTCCGCGCCCTGCCGGGCTTCCGCACCATGCCGGGCATCCCCGATTATCACTGAGCGCTGGATACGAGCCCGTGGATCCGCATCGCCTCGGCCTCGTCTCGACGCAGCTGCATTACTTCCAGCTCGTCGCCCGTGCCGGCTCCATTCGGCAAGTGGCCCGCTCGCTCAACCTCGCTCCCTCGTCGATCAGCCGCGTCATCGTACAGCTTGAGCAGAATCTTGGCACGAAGCTTTTCGAGCGGGCTAAGCAGAGATTGCGTCTTACCAGCGCGGGAGAACTCCTGCTTTACAGGGCCCGGCTGAGCCTCAGCGAGCTCAACCGCGCCTGCACCGAGGTTGGCGAATTGCAGGGCCTTCACCGGGGCACCGTGACCGTGGCCCTGGTGGAAAGCGTTGCCCGGGGTTTGTTCCCGTTGGCGATGGGCGCGTTCTGGGAAAGGCATCCGGGCATCGCCGTCGATGCGCGGGTGATGCGGTCGGCGGATGCGGCGGCGGCGATCGCGGACGGGGAGTGCGAAATCGCGCTGGGCTTCGACCTGCGGGCGCCGCGTGGCACACAGCGCCTCGCGACCGCCTCGGTGCCGATGGGAGCGCTCATGAGCCCCGGTCATCCCCTCGCGGGCCGGGAGAGCTTGAAGCTGTCCGATTTGGCGCAGGAGGCGGTCATCCTCTCCGACACGAGCCTGAGCCTCGGCGCGGCGATCGAGGAGGCGCTCGAAGGCGGCTCCACGCCCGTCGGGCGAAGGGCTACGACCAATTCCATCGGCACGATGGTGGCGCTCGCAAGTGCGGGCGCCGGGATCTCGATCCAGGCCCGGCTCGGCGTGGAGGCGGAGATCGCGGACAAGCGCCTCGTCTTCGTCCCGCTGGTCGCTTCGACCCTGCGACCGCGCCGCCTCGTGCTCCTCGCGCGCAACCGAGACCGCCTGACGGAGGCAGGGGGCGCCCTCGCTTCGATGCTGGCCCGCGCCGTTGGGGAGTTGCCCTCCGCCTGACGGAAGTTGTTGCGTTCGACGCATCATGGGGAGCGGAAATCAGCGCCTATCCAGGACACCGGCCGGCGGTGGATGGTCCGTGGATGATGGAGTGCGAGTCCCCATGACGCCCGATGCCGTCGCTGCTGTGATCCGCGGCCTGAAGCGGGCTGGCGTATCGATCGTCTGCTACCTGCCGGACTCCCTCTTCAAGGAGCTCTACCCGGCTCTCGACGCGGACCCGGACCTGCGCACCATCCCGGTCACCAACGAAGGCGAAGGCGCGGCGATCTGCGGCGGCGTCTTCCTATCAGGCAAGCGCGCCGTGCTGGTGATGGAAAATTCGGGCCTGCGCGCCTCGGTCGAGCCCCTCGCCCGGATGGGGCTCGGCGCCGGCATTCCGGTGGTGATGCTGATGAGCTACCGGGGTGACCTCGGCGAGAACAATTGGTGGGCGATCCCGCACGGGATCACCATGGAGCCGGTGCTTAAGGCCTTGCGGATCCCCTACCGGGTGGTGCGCGAAGAGGCCGGCATCGCGTCCGCCATCGCGGATGCCTATGCTTCGGCCTACGCCTCCTACTACCACGCGGCGGTCGCCCTCGGCGGGAGCATCGTGCGATGAGCAGCGATATCGGAGGGACCGCGCGGCCGATGACGCGCTACGCCTGCATGCAGCGCCTCGCGGCCCGCCTGAAGGATGAACTGGTGATCCTGTCCCTCGGGGGCAGCGTGGACGAATGGTACAACGCGGCACCGCACATGCGGTCCGCGAGCCTGTTCCAGCAGCAACTCGGTTGCGTGACTCCCCAGGCCTTCGGCCTCGCGGCCGGCCTGCCGCATCGGCGGATCGTCTCGCTCGATACGGATGGGGGACTGCTGTTCAACCTCGGCATCCTTGCCACCCTCGGCAACGAGCAGCCGAAGAACCTCTTCGTCGTCGTCTGGGATAACGAGTGCTACCAGTCGATCGGGGGGCCTTCGACCCACACGGCCAAGGGCCGCGTCGACCTCGCCGCGATTGCCCGGGGCGCGGGTGTTGAGCACGCCTACACGGTCCACGACCTCGACGCCTTCGAGCGGCACTGCGCCGAGGGGCTCGCGGCGGAAGCACCCTACCTCGTCGTCGCGAAGGTCGCGGGCACCGTCGAGCCGGGTATCCGGCGCAAGCATAGCGACGGGCGGGAGGACAAGTACATCTTCGTGCGCCACGTGGAGGCGAGCGAAGGCATCACGATCATGGGCCCGAGCGAGCACAACTGAGATGCTGCGCGATGCCGCCGACGCCCTCGAACCAGCCTACGACGTCCTCGTGGCCGGAGCGGGAACAGGCGGCTGCGTCGTCGCCGGGCGGCTCGCGGCGGCGGAGCTTTCGGTGCTGCTCGTGGAGGCCGGACCGCCCGACACGGCGGAGCCCGCCATCGCCGATGCAGGCGCCTGGGTCGGGCTTCTCGGCGGATCGTGCGACTGGGGCTACGCCTACGCGCCGTCCCCAGAGGTGGCGGGGCGTGCCATCGCGATCCCACGCGGCCGGGTGCTCGGCGGATCGAGCAGCATCAATGCCATGCTGTGGAACCGTGGGCACCCGTCCGACTACGACGGCTGGGCCGCGGCCGGGGCGACGGGATGGGACTTTGCCTCGGTGCTTCCGTACTTCAAGCGGGCCGAGGACTGGGAGGAAGGAGAGACGGACCTGCGCGGTGCGGGTGGCCCGCTCCGCATCGAGACGCCAACCGATCCCCACCCCGTCGCCGCCGCGCTGATCGCAGGTGCGGCCGAACTCGGCATGCCCGTTCTCGCGGATGCCAACGGGCTGGACAATGAAGGCGCGGCCATCGCCAACCTCAACAAGCGCGGCGCGCGGCGCTGGAGCGTGGTCGACGGGTATATCAGGCCGTTGGCCGGTGATCGTCGCCTGACTGTCCTGACCGGCGCGACCGTCCTCGGACTGCACCTCGAAGGGGGCGCCTGCACCGGCCTTCGCCTCGGGCTCGAGGGCGGCATCGTCGAGGTGCGGGCCCGGCATGAGGTGGTTCTGGCGGCGGGCGCCATCGGCACGCCCGCCCTTCTGATGCGATCCGGCATCGGCGACCCCGCCGAGCTCACCCGCCTCGGAATCGCGACGCGCCATGCCCTTCCGGGTGTCGGGCAGAACCTCCAGGACCATCCGCTCCTGATGGGGATCAACTTTTCCGCCCGCTCCCCCCTCGGGCCGGTGCGCGACAATGGCGGCGGGGCGCAGCTCAACTGGCGGAGCCGGGCGGGCCTGCGCGCACCCGATCTCCATGCCTTCGTGGTGCAAGGCGCCCATGCCGGCCCGGAGATCGCCGCGAAGGCCGATCTGTCCGGCCCGGTCTTCGCCGTCTCGCCCGGATTGATGGGCTCCGCGAGCGTCGGAAGCCTGCGCCTGGAGAGCGCCGCGCCGGACGGCCCGGTCACGCTTCGGCCGAACTTCCTCGCCGAGCCCGCCGACCGGGAGGCGCTGGCGGGCGTCATCGGGACGATTCTCGCCCTTGCGGAGACCGATGCGTTCCGCGACCTCGGCGCCGTGCCCCTGACGCCGTCGCGACGGCTGAGCCCCCTGGAAGCCGAGGCCTTCGTTGCCCAGGCCTGCTCCACCTTCTTCCACACCTGCGGCACCTGCGCGATGGGCGCAGGTCCGGGGTCGGTCGTCGATCCGGCCCTGAACCTGCATGGGCTGGAAGGCCTGCGCATCGCCGACGCCTCGGTGATCCCCACCATCACGACGGGCAACACGCAGGCGCCCGTCGTGATGATCGCAGAACGCGCGGCGGATCTGATCCGCCAGAGTGCAGGATGGCCGACATGAGCGCAGACCGCATCCTCGCCGCCGACCTCATCTTGACGATGGACCCGCAGAACCGCGCTCTCACGGACGGGGCGGTGCTGATCCGGGGCAGCCGGATCGAGGCTGTCGGCCCCCGGGAGGCGCTGGTCGCGGCGAACCCGCAGGCGGCTCTGGTGCGCCTGCCCGACAGGCTCCTGATGCCGGGTCTCGTCAATGCGCACATGCATTCGGGCTTCCTGCGCGGCACGGCCGAGCACCTGCCGGTCTGGGACTGGCTGCGCCTGCACATCAACCCGATGCACTGGCTGCTCCGCCCGGAGGAGGCGGAGGCCGCCTCCTGGCTGTGCTACGCCGAGGGCCTGCTCTCCGGCAGCACGACGATGCTCGACATGTGGCGCTTCATGGAGGGCAGCGCCCGCGCAGCCGAAACCCTCGGCAACCGCCTCGTCTGCGTGCCCTATGTCGGCGAGCACCCCGACTACGATTATTTCGACCGCCTCGACGACAACGAGGAACTGATCGAGAGCCGGCACGGTAGCGCAGGCGGCCGGATCAGCGTCTGGGTCGGCCTGGAGCACCTCTTCTACGCCGACGAGGCCGGGCAGCGCCGGGCCATCGAGATGGCCAAGCGCCACCGCACCGGCTTCCATACCCATTGCAGCGAGGCCGAGGTCGAGATCGCGGAGTTCGAAAAGCGCTACGGCTGCCGGGCCATGACCGCCCTCGACGGGCTCGGCTTCTTCGAGGCGCCGCATACGCTCATCGCCCACGCGGTCTGGCTCGACCAATCCGAGATCGATCTGATCGCCGCCCGCGGCGTCGCGGTCGCCCATAACCCGGTGAGCAACATGAAGCTCGCGAGCGGCATCGCGCCGATCGAGGCGATGTTGGCGGCGGGC
>JAAIGG010285634.1_pt1 | contig 12832 bp, 9 predicted proteins | sample 6487391 | NCBI WGS metagenome assembly JAAIGG01 (sample SAMN13974130, study PRJNA590717) | phyllosphere metagenome | biome: asymptomatic weeds; feature: pooled weeds collected from a community garden; material: weeds; isolation source: pooled asymptomatic leaves from various weed species from...
ACGACAGCCCCTTGAACGTGCCCTCGCGGTTCAGGACCGCGTGCAGCTTCGTCTCCATGCCGGGCATGGTGTAGATCATGCCCGCCATCGCAGGGATGTAGAAAGCGTTCATGACCGACGTGCCGGTCAGGCGGAACTCGACCGGACGGTCGACCGGCAGCGCCAGCTCGTTGACCGTGGCGATGCCCTGTTCCGGATAGATGAACAGCCATTTCCAGTCGAGCGCGACGACCTGAACCTCGAGCGGCTTGACGTTCGCGGCAATCGGCTGGCCCGGTGCGGTGCGCTCGATCGGGCGATACGGGTCGAGCAGATGGGTGCTCGTCCACGTCACCGCGCCCAGGCAGATGATGATGAGCAGCGGCGCCGACCAGATCACCAGCTCCAGCATGGTGGAGTGATCGAACTCCGGATCATATTCGGCTTCGGTATTGCTCTTGCGATAGCGCCACGCGAACAGCACCGTCAGCGCCATCACCGGAATGATGATGAGCAGCATCAGGGCCGTCGCGATCAGCACCAGATCGCGTTGCTGCACGGCGACGTCACCGGCAGGGTTGAGCACGACCGCGTCGCATCCCCCCAGCATGGCCAGGAGGGGCAAGGCGGCCCAGCGAAGAGGGCGCAGGCGCGCAAGGCTCGACGAATGAGACATATGCCATGGGCCGCTACGCCTTTGCTGCACGTGCGCACATTGGACAGTTTGTCCAATCCCCGTGGTCGATCGAAAGGCGCATAGGCACAGGAGAATGGCGGTCATGCGCGGTCTTTTTGCACTGCAACCGACCTGCCTCAATAACTTGGAAGAAGTCAGGACTGGCAGCCGATGAGCGCAGAGTTAACCGCATCGACCTCGACGCCCCTTGAGCGGGACGCGCGGCTGGTCAATGCCCGCGATCCGCACCATGTCGCGCCGGGCGATATCGCCATCGGCGTTATTATCGGACGTACGTCGGAGTTCTTCGACTTCTTCGTGTACGCCATCGCCTCGGTGCTGGTGTTCCCGTCGCTGATCTTTCCCTATGTCGACGCGCTGACCGGTACGCTCTATTCGTTCGCATTATTCTCGCTGGCGTTCATCGCGCGCCCGATCGGCACCTTCATCTTCATGGCGGTCGACCGCAGCCTGGGTCGCGGGGTCAAGCTGACCATCGCGCTGTTCCTGCTCGGCGGGTCGACCATGGCGATCGCCTTCCTGCCCGGCTATCAGCAGATCGGGACATCGGCGGCGGTACTGCTCGGCATATTCCGCATCATGCAGGGCCTGGCGCTGGGCGGCGCCTGGGACGGCCTGCCCTCGCTCCTGTCGCTGAACGCGCCGGAACGCCGTCGCGGCTGGTATGCGATGATCCCGCAGCTGGGCGCACCGCTCGGCCTGCTGGTCGCGAACGGTCTGTTCGCCTTCTTCCTGACGACGCTGAGCACCGCCGACTTCCTCGACTGGGGCTGGCGCTATCCGTTCTTCGTGGCCTTCGCGATCAACGTGGTGGCGCTCTTCGCCCGCCTGCGCATCGTGGCCACGCCGGAGTTCCAGCGCCTGTTCGAGACCCGCGAGCTTCAGCCCGCACCCGTCGGCGAGACGATGCGCACCGAAGGTCGCACCGTCCTGCTGGGCGCTTTCGCCCCTCTCGCCAGCTTCGCGATGTTCCACATCGTCACCGTCTTCCCGTTGTCCTGGGTCGTGCTGTTCAATCGGGAAAAGCCGCAGGACTTCATGATGATCGAGATCATCGGCAGCATCGTCGGCGTTCTCGCGATCCTGGCCTCGGGCAAGATCGCCGACCGCGTCGGTCGCCGCACCCTGCTGGGCGCGTCGGCCGCAGCGATCGCCGCGTATGCCGGTTTCGCGCCGCAGTTGCTGGATCAGGGCGGCATGGGTGAGACGGTCTATATCGTCCTGGGCTTCCTGCTGCTGGGTCTGGCTTTCGGCCAGTCGTCGGGCGTCATCAACTCGGGCTTCTCGCCGCTGCGTCGCTATACGGGCGCGGCGATCACCTCGGACCTCGCATGGCTGCTGGGCGCGGGCTTCGCGCCACTCGCCGCGCTGCTGCTGTCGAGCAATTTCGGCCTGCTTTCGGTCGGTGTCTACCTGCTCTCGGGCGCCGTCGCCACGCTGGCCGCGCTGGGGATCAACAAGGAACTCGCCAAGCGCGCGTCCTGATAGTCCTTTCGGTCCTGTTTTCGAGGCGGCCGGTGGAGCGATCCACCGGCCGTTTTGCTTTGCCCGCTGCGCTCCCTACATTCCCGACAGAACAGCAAAGATCGGGAGTTGAGCCGAATGAAGAGCAACTGGCGCAAGGTCGCGATGGCCGTTGTGGCTTCGGGGTTCGCGATGGTGGCAGATGTGGCCGACGCGCGGGTGCCGGCGGGGGTCTGGGCCAATCCCTCCAAGACCGTTCAGGTTCGCTTCGCCCCCTGCGGGCGGGGGCGAGATGCGCAATTCATGTGCGGGACCGTCGTCTGGGCAAGCGAGCAGGCGAAAGCCGACGCGGCGCGCGGCGGCACGGATCGCCTGATCGGCACGCAGTTGTTCGCCGATTTCGAGGAAGAGGAACCCGGCCGCTGGGCGGGCACCGTCTTCATCCCGGATATCGGTCGCGAGGTAGAGGGCACCATCACCCAGGTCGACGCGCGCACCCTGGTCGGCGAGGGCTGCCTCTTCGGTCGGCTGGGATGCCGGGAACAGCGCTGGCAGCGCGTCAAATGACGGCGGTCATGGAACCGGAACCCATCTGCCGCGTCCCGAACGGCAGGCAATAGGGAAGGAACGCCATGGCTGACGATGCACTGACGGTCATCAAGGATACGGTCGAGGACAATGTCGCCGATCGCCAGGTCGAGTTCGTGGGCGAGATGGAGGGCGAGGAATATCAGTTCGCCGTCCAATATGATCTGCTCGAAGCGCTGAGCGGCGATGTTCCCGATGGCGATGCGATCGAAATGTTCGAGCGCTATTCGGACGACATTCTGGACGCGGCGCTGACCGCACTGGGCCGCGACATGGAGCAATCGCTGGTGGTCGTCAGCGAGAACGATCTCGACTGACGCGATCAACCGCCGAACAGGCGGTCGATCTGCTGCGCAAGTTCGGCCAGCGTGTAGGGCTTGCGCAGCAGGGCGAAGCCGTGGCTCCCCTCATCGGCGATGACCTGGCTATAGCCGCTGGTCAGAAGGATACGCAGCCTGGGGTGGAGGCGGCTGATCTCATGGGCGAAGTCGATCCCCGACTGACCCGGCATCATCACATCCGAAAAAACGAGGTCGAAGCGCTCGGCATCGCGGTTCAATTCCTCCAGCGCCGCCGCCGCATTGGTCGCGATTACCGTGCGACAGCCGAGCGTCTGCAGCGCCTCCACGGCGAAATGCCCGACTTCGACATTGTCCTCGACCACCAGCACGCAGCATTCGGTTCGCGACGGAGCACCCGGCAAGGCGGCGTGACTGTCCGCAACCGGCTGGCCGTCGATCTGCGGCAGCAGGAGGGTGAAGGTCGCGCCCTTACCGGGTGTGCTCGCCACCTGGACATCGCCGCCCGACTGGCGTGCGAAACCGAAAACCTGACTAAGCCCCAGCCCGGTTCCGGCCCCCAGTTTCTTGGTTGTGAAGAAGGGCTCGAAAATCTGTTCCAGCCGCTCGGGCGGAATGCCTTCGCCGGTGTCGGAGATGGCGATCCGCACCTGCGCCTTGCCGTGCGCGTCCTGCTGCGAGCGGACCGATATGGTCAGCCTCCCCTGCCCCGCCATCGCGTCGCGGGCATTGACCGCCATGTTGACGATCGCGGTGTCGAGCTGGCTGCGGTCGACATGCGCATGGCAAGGCGTCGCGGGCAGATCGATGTCGAGTTGGACGCCGGGGCCCGACAGCGTCGTGATCATGTCGGTCAGGGTGGTGATGCTGGCGCCAACGTCCACGATCTCCGGGGTCAGCGGTTGCCGCCGGGCGAAGGCGAGCAGTTGCGCGGTCAGCTTGGCGGCGCGGTCCGCCGCATCGGCGATCGCGTCCATGTGGCGCTGACGACGCTCGGCGGGGAATTCGGGCCGGCGGATGAGATCGATCGAGCCCCGGATGACGGTCAGCAGATTGTTGAAGTCGTGCGCGACGCTGCCGGTCAGTTGCCCGATCGCCTCCAGCTTCTGCGCCTGGCGTAGCTGTTCCTCCGTCGCGCGGAGAGCTTCTTCGGCCATCTTCTGCTGGGTGATATGGCGGCCCACCGCGAAGACTTCGTACGCGCTGGCCGCTCCGACCCAGGCGATCCATTCGTCATGGCCATCGGCGTGGCGCATCCGCAATTCGATACGCGAACTGGCCTCGGTCAGCGAGGTCGCCAGGGCCGCGCGGGCCGCGACGACGTCGTCCGGGTGGATGAAGGTCATGACCGATCGCCCGATCAGGTCGCCGACATCATAGCCCAGGATGGTGTGCCACGCCGGATTGATCCGGTGGATGACGCCATCGAAATCGATCACCGCCAACAGGTCGGGCGACACGTCCCACATCCGGTCGCGCTCGGCGGTACGCTCAACGATCCGCTGCTCCAGCGTTACGTTCAGCGCGCGCAATTCCTCCAGCGCATAGGACAATTGCATCTGGCTTTCGCGCAAGGCGGAATCGGCATGGACGCGGGCGGTCGTCTCGTTGGTGAAGATGAACAGCCCGGCGACCTTCCCCATGCCGTCCAGCACGCGCGAATAGGAGAAGGTCCAGAAGGTGTGCGCCTCGCCCCGATCGGTGTCGAGCTTCCAGGGTAGGTCGACGAAGCGCTGCGTTTGACCGGCGAGCGCCGCGTCGATGATCGGTCGTGCCTGTTCCAGCGCGTCCGCCCACACCTCATCGAACCGCGCGCCCATCGCCCAGGACAGGCGCGGTCCGAGCAGCGGAAAATAGGTTTCGTTGAAGAAGAAATGCAGGTCAGGGCCCCAGGCCAGGATCATCGATTCCGGGGAATTGAGGACCAGGCTGATCGCCACCCGGAACGCCTCCGGCCATTCCTGCGGCGGCCCCAGGGGGTGGCCGGTCCAGTCCCGCGCCAGGATCAGGCGCGTCGCCTCACCCCCTCCCTCCAGAAAGGCAAGCTGCGGATCGAGCGGGAGCGCGTTCATCGTCATGCTGCTAGCAAGTCGAAACCGGGTTCGCCACCATAGTCCGGCAATTCCCAGCGCCTTAAAGTTCTTCGCCCGCCAGTGTCGCGGCGGCCTGAATAACCGCCAAATGGGTCAGACCCTGCGGCATGTTGCCCAGATAATGGCCGGTTTTCGGATCGATCATTTCCGCATATAGCCCGCATCCCCGGCTATCGAGCGCTTCGGTCGCGGCGTCGAACGCCTTTTGCGCCGCCTCCGTCTGTCCCAACATCGCCCGCGCCTCGATCATCCAGAAGGTGCAGGCGAGGAAGCAGCCTTCCTCCTTGTGCATGCCGGAGTAGCGATAGTGGAAGGCCCCCTCCGCCAGTTCGCGGTCCAGTGCATCCAGCGTCCGCGACAGCCGATCCTGCCCGTCGAAACGGAACCGCACCGCGAGCGCCAGGCTGGCGTCCAGCGCATCGCTGTCGGGATGCATCAGATAGGCACCGCGTTTCTCCGACCAGCAATGCTCGCCGATCCATTGCTCGATCCGGTCGCGCTCGCGCGCCCAACGGTCGCGGCAGGTCGTCGGGATCTGCCCCTCATCAGCCAGTTCGACCGCGCGGGCCAGCGCCTGCCAGCAACTGATCTTCGACATGGTGTAATGGCGCGCCTCGGGCAATTCCCAGATGCCCGCATCCGGCAGCCGCCAGCGATCGGCGCAGCTGTCCGCCAGATGCGACAGCGTCTCGGCACTGGAGGTGTCGAGGAAATTGCCGCACGCGACGAAGCGGCCCGCCGTCTCGAAGATATCGCCATAGATGCCGTGCTGATGCTGGCCGCCCGCCAGATTGCCGACGCGCACCGGGTGGGAGTGACGATAGCCGCTCACCGCGATCTCGCGTTCGGGCGGAACGGGCTTGCCCTCCAGCGTGTAGCAGACCTGCGGATCGCCTTCGCCCAGCCGCTTGAGCAGCCAGGTGAAAGCGGCCTTGGCCTCGCCATGCGCGCCGATGCGCAGGAAGGCCTTGATCGTGTAGCCCGCATCGCGGACCCAGGCGTAGCGATAGTCGTAATTCTTCGCGCCCCCGATCCCTTCGGGCAGCGAGGTGGTCGCCGCCGCCGTGATCGCGCCGGTCGGTGAATAAAGCAGCAGCTTGAGCGCCAGCGCGTTGCGCAGGATGCGGTCGCGGTGCTTCTCCGGCACCGTAAGGTTCTCCGACCATTGCCGCCATTCGAAATCGGACAGGTCTATCCGGCCGTCGATCTGCTCGATGTCCTGGCAGACCAGCGGTTCGTCCTCGCCCGCGATGATCGCGATCCGCGCCCGGTCGCCTGGTCCGACCGCGGCGGTGCCCGTGACCAGCCCATCCTCGACATGATCGATCGTCACATGCGAACAGTGGCGGAATACACCCAGCACCCGGTCGACATGGAAGACATTGTGGCCCCCGGCGGGCGCGAAATAGGGGCTGACCGTGTCCGCGCGGCGGCTGAAGCGCAACGTGATGGCGAAGCGGACATGACCATCCAGCCCCTCCACCCGCCGCGCCAGTTCCGCCCAGGGCAGCCGTCCGGCGGGGCCACTGTTGATCGACTCGACCAGCTTGGCCCGCCCGCTTGCCGTCGTGAAGATCGTCTCCAGCACATTGCTGCTCGGGCGATAGGCGCGCTCGACGGTGAAGGGCTCGACGGGTGTGATCGAGAAGCGGCCGCCCCGCTCCCCATCGACCAGCCTGTCGAACAGCGGCGCGGAATCCATATTGGGAACGCACCACCAGTCGATCGATCCATCCGCCCCGCTCAACGCGACGCTGCGCCCGTCCCCCATCGCGGCGTAATTTTCGAGATCCAGAAACCCGTCGGCGTCGCGGAGCGGATCGGCATGCTGATAGGGCAGGGTCACGTCGGCGCAAGCTCCGCAAATGTCGGGAATGATGCAGGTTAGGTCGTGGAAACTCGTCAGACGCGTTAAATCTCCGTGGGACCTTCCCGGCATTGGCGCGTTGCAGCACCCGAACCGTCATTTGGGAGTATCGGCATGAGCCTGGCATCGGCACTGGGATTCGGCACGAAGAAAATTCGCTACGCCATGGTGGGTGCGGGTGACATCACCCAGTCGGCGATGATGCCCGGCATCAGCCACACGGGCAATTCGGAGCTGACCGCGATCGTCACCGGCGACGCCGAGAAGGGCCGCCTGCTCGCCAAGAAATATGGCGTCGAGCATGTCTATTCCTATGACGAGTTCGACAAGCTGCTGACCGCCAATGTCTGCGACGCGATCTATCTGGCAACGCCCAATTGGCGTCATGCCGAATTTGCCATCCCGGCGCTCGATGCCGGTATCCATGTGCTGTGCGAAAAGCCGCTGGAGATTTCGGTCGAGAAGGCCCGCACCATCCAGGATGCGGAGCGTCGGTCGAAGGCGAAGCTGATGACCGCTTATCGCCTGCATTTCGAACCCGGCACGCTGGATGCGATCGAGAAGATCCGCAACGGCGAACTGGGCGAACTGGTCGCCTTCACCTCCTGCTTCGGACAGAAGCTGGACCCCGACAATCACCGCGCCAAGCACGGGCTGGAGGCGGGGCCCCTGTTCGACATGGCCCCCTATCCGATCAACGCCATCCGCTATCTGTTCGGTGCCGAGCCGGTCGCGGTCGAGAGCGCCGTCGCCACGCGCCAGCCGAGCGCCGGGCTGGGCGATCTGGACGACACCTTCGCCGTCGTGCTGCGCATGCCCGGCGACAAGCTGGCCAGCTTCACCGTCAGCTATGCGATGAACAATGTCGACAGCCTGATCGTGGCGGGGATGAAGGGTTCGATCCATATGAGCCCGGCCTATGGCTTCCAGGCCCCGATCGAGCACGACGTCACCATCGGCAACAAGCAGAGCCATGAGAAGTTCAAGCACACCGACCATTTCGGCGGCGAGATGCGCTATTTCTCCGACTGCATCCTGAACGATCGCGACCCCGAGCCGGATGCGGAAGAAGGCCTGTCGGACCTGCGCGTCATCGAGGGGATCGCGAAGGCGATGCAGACCGGCCAGCGCGTCGAGCTGCCCCCCTTCACCCGCACCCGCCGCATCGACACGGCCAGCCAGCGCCAGACCCTGTCGGCGGTCAGCGCGCCCGAGCCGGTGAAGGCCAAATCCCCAACCGGCTCGAATTGATCGGAATCAAGCCGATTTCGACGGAGCGGAACGGCGATATCAATCGTTACGCTCGCGATGACACATAGTGTGTCGGGTTAGGGAGATGACGGTGGAAGATCGGGAAGAGCAGCTTCGCCAGCGGGCCTATGGTATCTGGCAGGCCGAAGGTGAGCCCCATGGGCGCGATCGCGAGCATTGGGAAATGGCCGAACGCGACCTCACCCCCGCTCCGTCCGAAGCGTCCGACACGCCGGAGGTGGGGACGGAGGACGCCCCGAAGCCCGTCGCGTCGCGTCGGAAGAAGGCGGAGCCTGCCGCCATATCCGAACCCTCTTCCGAGGCGGAGGCATCCGCCAAGCCAAAAGCGCGCAAGCCCCGCACCACCAAGACGGGCTGACCGGATGCCCCGATGGCGATGTGATCCGCCGTCGGGGTACTCCCCCATGTTTCCCGCAATCCTGCCGTGTTGACCTGTCGCATAGTCGTTCGACTTTTGCCGGAGACCTTCCTTGACCGCATTGCCCGACCAGATTCTTCCCGGCTCGCCGCACCCGCTGGGCGCCACCTTCGATGGTGAGGGCGTCAACTTCGCTGTCTTCTCGGCCAATGCCGACCGTATCGAGCTTTGCGTATTCGACCCGCAAGGCAAGCGGGAGTTGAAACGCTATACGCTGCCCGAATGCACCGACGAGATATGGCATGGCTATCTGCCCGATGTCGGGCCGGGCCTGCTCTACGGCTACCGCGCCCATGGCCCCTACGAGCCGGAGGCTGGGCATCGCTTCAATCCTAACAAGCTGTTGCTCGACCCCTATGCGCGCAAGCTACATGGCGAGATCAAGTGGACCGATGCGCTGCACGGCTATCAGATCCGCTCCAAGAAGGAGGATCTGAGCTTCGACAAGCGCGACAGCGCCGCCGCCATGCCCAAGGCGGTGGTGGTGGACGACCATTTCGACTGGTCGCGCGACGTGAAGCCCAACACGCCCTGGTCGGAAACCGTCATTTACGAGGCCCATGTGAAGGGCCTGACCAAGCTGATGGAGCTGGTCCCCCCGCGTGAGCGCGGTACCTATGCGGGGCTCGGCCATCCGGCGGTGATCAAGCATCTGAAGCGGATCGGCGTGACCGCGATCGAACTCCTCCCGATCCACAGCTTCACCCAGGACCGGTTCCTTCAGGAAAAGGGGCTGCGCAATTACTGGGGCTACAACACCCTCGGCTTCTTTGCGCCCGAGCAGGCCTATTTCGCGACCGATACCCAGGACGAGTTGCGCCGCGCGGTGCACAAGCTACACAAGGCGGGGATCGAAGTGATCCTCGACGTCGTCTACAACCATACTTGCGAGGGATCGGAAAAGGGCCCGACCCTGTCCTGGCGCGGGCTGGACAATGCCAGCTATTACAGGCTGGTCCAGGATCAGCCGCGCTATACGATCAACGACACCGGCACCGGCAACACGCTGAACCTGTCCAAGGCGCGGGTGATCCAGATGGTGGCGGACTCGCTGCGCTATTGGGCGACCAGCTTCGGGGTGGATGGCTTCCGCTTCGACCTGGGACTGACGCTGGGGCGCGAGGCGGACGGCTTCGATCCGGGTTCGGCCTTTTTCGACGTGCTGCGCCAGGATCCGGTGCTGGGTCGGCTGAAGCTGCTGACCGAGCCGTGGGACGTGGGCCCCGGCGGCTATCAGCTCGGCAATTTCCCGCCCGGTTTCTCCGAGTGGAACGACAAATATCGCGACACGGTGCGCAAATTCTGGCGTGGCGACCCCGGCCAGCGCGGCGAGCTGGCGGCGCGTCTGTCGGGTTCGGGCGACCTGTTCGACCGGCGCGCGCGGCGTCCCTGGGCCAGTCTCAACATGCTCGCCGCGCATGACGGCTTCACCCTTGCGGACACCGTGATGTACGAGGAACGGCATAACGAGGCGAACAAGGAAGACAATCGCGACGGCCATTCGGAGAATTACTCGCGCAACTGGGGCGCGGAAGGGCCGACCGAGGACGAGAGCATCAACGCCGCGCGCGGTCGGGTGATGCGATCGATGATGACGACCCTCTTCGCCTCGCTCGGCACGCCGATGATCGTGGCGGGCGACGAGTTCGGCCGGACGCAGCAGGGCAACAACAACGCCTATTGCCAGGACAACGAGATCAGCTGGCTCGACTGGAAGGCCGCCGCGTCCGAAGAGGGTGAGGCGATGATCGCCTTCACCGCGCGGCTGGCCGACCTGCGCCGCCGCTATCAGGTGCTGCGTGCGCCGCTATTCCTGTATGGGCAGGATACGCCGGGCCATGGCATCAACGATATCGAATGGTGGGACGAGCGCGGCGAGCAGTTGAGCGCCGAGGACTGGGACAATCCCGAGGGTCGCGCGCTGATGATGCGCCGCGCCGCCGCGACCGAGGACGGCGCGGTGGAGGCGATATCGCTGTTGCTTAACGCCTCGCCCGATCCGATCACCTTCACCCTGCCCCCGCCCCATGTCTCGCGCACCGTACTGATCGACAGCGCCAAGCCCGAACAGGGCGAGGTCGAGATCGAGGACAGCTATGAGGTCGGGCCGCAGAGCGCGGTCCTGATCACCTGGCGGGACGTGGTGTCGGCATGACACATTGGGGCCCCGAACTGCGCGACGGCGCCGATACCCGGTTCCGCCTCTGGGCGTCGGATCGGGACGCGGTGACGCTGGAGATCGACGGCGCTCCATCGGTGCCGATGACCCGCGACGGCGAGGGCTGGTTCACTACCGAGGCCCCCGCCGGACCGGGCAGCCGATACCGCTTTCGGCTGGACGCCGATCTCGCGGTGCCCGATCCGGCTTCACGCCTCCAGTCGGGCGGCGTCCATGGCTGGAGCGTGGTGGTGGACCCCGGCTTCGCCTGGAGCGCGACCGAATGGCGCGGGCGGCCGTGGGAAGAGACCGTGCTGCTGGAGGTGCATGCGGGCACGCTGGGTGGCTTTGCGGGTATCCGCGATCAGCTCCCCGCCATCGCCGCGTCGGGGATCACCGCGATCGAACTGATGCCGATCAACACCTTCGGTGGAACCCGCAACTGGGGTTATGACGGCGTCCTGCCCTATGCCGTGGCGGAAGCCTATGGCTCGCCGGCGGAACTGAAGACGCTGGTCGATACCGCGCATGGCCTGGGGCTCTCCGTCTTCCTCGACGTGGTGTATAATCACTTCGGCCCGGACGGGAATTACCTGAACGCCTATGCCGGGGCCTTCTTCCATCCCGAGGTCGACACCCCCTGGGGCGGCGCAGTGGCGGTGGATGCCGATCCGGTGCACCGGTTCTTCGTCGACAACGCCCTGATGTGGCTGCGCGACTATCGGATCGACGGGCTGCGCTTCGACGCGGTCCATGCCATCGCCAATGACGGCTTTCTCGACCGGATGGCGAGCGAGATCCGCACCGCCCTGCCCGAACGGTGCGTCCATCTCGTCCTGGAGAACGAGAAGAACGATGCCGAACGATTGGGACCGGGTCGCTATGACGCGCAGTGGAACGATGATTTCCACAATGTCCTGCATGTCCTGCTGACCGGTGAAACCAGCGCCTATTACGGCGATTTCGCCGATCGCCCCGCCGAACGGCTCGCGCGCTGTTTGAAGGAAGGGTTCATCTATCAGGGCGAAGGGTCGCCCAATCATGACGGCGCGCCCCGCGGCAAGCCGTCCGGCCATCTGCCAAGCACGGCCTTCGTCGCCTTTCTGCAAAATCACGATCAGGTCGGCAACCGCGCCATGGGCGAGCGGCTGATCCACCTGACCGGTCGCGACAAGCTGCGCGCCGCGACCGCGTTGCTGCTGCTCGGCCCGCAAATCCCGCTGCTGTTCATGGGCGAGGATGAGGGCAGCGAGAGCCCCTTCCTGTTCTTCACCGACTTTCACGATGAGCTGGCCGATGCGGTGCGCGAAGGCCGCCGTCGCGAATTCGCCAAGTTCGACGCCTTCGCCGACGAGGAAGCGCGTAAGCGTATTCCCGATCCCAATGCCGCCGCGACCTTCGAGGCTTCGATCCCCAAGCCCGGCCCCGCCGCCGGGGAATGGCGCGCGCTGTATCGCGAGTTGCTGAGCCTGCGCCGGACGCACATCGTCCCCCGCCTGAAGGGCGCGGTCGGGCTGTCGGCGGAGGTGCGGGGCGATGCGGGCGTCAAGGCGCGCTGGCGGATGTCCGATGGCGCAACGCTGACCATCACGATCGACCTGAGCGATGCGCCGACGCTGCCTGAGGCGGAAGAGGGCAACCTGATCTATCGTGAGGGCGATCGGTTCGCCGCCTGGATCGCGACATGAGCGATCTCCACGCCCGCGCCGAAGCCGCCGGACTGTCGGTGCAATGGCAGGATGCCAAGGGAAAGACGCAAACGGTATCCGATGAAGTGCTGACGGCCATTCTCGAACGGCTGGATATCGATACGGGCGAGCCGACCCTCCTGTCGGGCGATGTGGGGCAGCAACTGACCCTGCCCCATGGCTGGACGGCTGGCCCCGCGCGACTGACGCTGGAAACCGGCGAAACCCTGTCGGTCACCTTGACCGGGGACGGCGAAGACGTTCGCCTGGCTGCCCAGACCCTATCGGGCTATCATCGGCTGGAGCAGG
>JAAIGG010150694.1_pt1 | contig 12811 bp, 11 predicted proteins | sample 6487391 | NCBI WGS metagenome assembly JAAIGG01 (sample SAMN13974130, study PRJNA590717) | phyllosphere metagenome | biome: asymptomatic weeds; feature: pooled weeds collected from a community garden; material: weeds; isolation source: pooled asymptomatic leaves from various weed species from...
AACTTACGCGGCTGGCCATTGAGTGAGAAGCCTTTACCCTTCTCAAACTTGAAGCTGCGAATGCCGAACGGCGTCTCGTATTTATCCTGGATAACCTTGCCAGCCATCAGCATGGAGGCGGCGGTGTACATGGCCGGCGTTTCGGGCGACCACAGCTTGGGGGCCGTCACGGTGAACGTCTGCTCGACTTCCTGGCCCGGCGTCACGGGCGTGTTGGCCTGGGCTACCGTGCGGCCCTTCTCGTCGAGCAGGGCGGTATAGAGCACAAGGCCGGGGGAGCCGGCGGGTACGTCGACCTTCGTCCGAAGCTTAACGGTAGCCGCCGTGGCCGATACCTCGGGCGTGGTCAGGTAGGTACCCCACACCGGCACGTGCGCGCCCCGGGTCGTGATGAGATGCACGTTGCGGTACAGACCCGCGCCGGGGTACCAGCGCGACGACTCGGGCTGATTTTCGAGACGCACGGCCAGCATGTTGGGGCCGCTGGCCCGCAGGAAGGGCGTGATGTCGACCGAAAACGAGTTGTAGCCGTAGGGCCAGAACATCGCCTCCTTACCGTTGACGTACACCCGGGCATTGCTCATGGCCCCGTCGAACAACAGCACGGCCTGATCACCCTTACCCAGCGCGGGCACGGTGAGCGAGCGGCGGTACCACCCCACCCCGATAAAGGGCAGGCCCCCCGTCCGGCCCGACTTCAGCGTCGCCTCCTTTTCCCCGTTCTGCTCAATCTTAACTACCTGGGCGTCATTGTTGCCGTCGAACGGCCCCGTGATGGCCCAGTCGTGCGGAATGCGGACAGCCTCCCACTTGGCGTCGTTCAGCTCTGGCTTAGCCCCGTCGGGCTGGTCGCCTTTGGTGAATTTCCAGTCGGTGGTGAGCAGGGTTTCCTGGCGACCCTGGGCCGCGACGGGGAGGCTAGTGACAAGTAGCGAAGCCACTATCAACTGTTTAGGCAAGGGCATAGATAGGTAAATTAAGCTACTCATTTGCTTTCATGTAAGCAGTGCGAGTAGTATAAAATAGTGTATGGGCAAAATATCCACTGATGCTTTTTGTTCAGGTGCAATATTACCTGTGTGCTTTGCGGACAAATGAAGAGTTTTTCGGCTATGAATGTTGTCAAATTCGCTTTTCAACCGCATATGATTATCAACCGTTCTTGAATTTGTCGTTTTAGTAGTTATAGTGGCTATCTATTAGTGGTCATTGGATAATTGCTCGCTTATCAAACAGGAAGTTTCACATAATTATTATAGCATAAGAAAGTACAAGATGCTTTATATTTTGTACTAAATAATACTAAGAATTTTCTCACCCATTCCTACTTTTTCTCTTCACTACAAACAATAAGCAGTTTATAACCTACTAAAAGCACGATTCATAACTTCTTGGATTGCCACAAAATCCGCGCTTTAATGATACAATGAGCGGAAACAAGAAGGTAATCACTAATGATTCATATAGCCCATTTAGCCAAGCATGATCTGCCCCACCAATGCGTGGCATATACAGGATGAGGGCTAGCAAAAGGCTGCACCAGAGGAAGACATGCTTGATATAGGTAAGCTTCGCAATTCGGCAAAGAAGCAGCCCAGCCAAAAAAGGGTACATCATCCGCGTCATTCCTACCCGTACTTGCTCACTATTGAGCGTCCACCCTCCGCCGACATTTCCAGCCGGACTAGTAATTACAACCGGCATATCGTCCATCTTTTCAGGTTTAAAAGCCATTGAATTGCTTGCAGGCAGGCGCCAATTTTGCCTCTGCTTACAAGAGGCCAGGTGTTTCATTACTCACTGTAGCAGTATTCTCAACTGGACTGAAGAGCTACTGGCAACCTAGGCTACTACTCCCGCCCATTAGGGCAGGCTAACCGCTGTGCTGTACCCTACCGGCAGCACTACCCAGCACTTGGCAGGCTGCTGCTGCACCGTTTTTCCCACCCCAAATTTCCCCAATGCCACCTCTTCTACAGTTGCTTCGGCAAAGGAGATCCTACTGGACCTTGTTTTTATTGCTGGCGGCGCTTGTGCCCACCAATGCACAAGAAGCCATTACGGTAACGGGCGTCGTAACAGCCCAAGAAGATGCTGGCCCCTTGCCGGGCATGACGGTTATCTTGAAGAACACTAGTCAGGGAGCAGACACCGATGCGAGCGGTAAATATTCCATTAAAGCTCCAATTGGCAGCGTACTAGAGTTTCGGGGGGTGAGAGTAAGCACCAACTTCCCCTCGGGCTCGCCCATCAGCCCGGCCGACTGGAACTACTACGGCGCTACCAACTAATTCCTTTCTGGAGTTGAGCAGCATGGCGCTGGATTTTGCGCCGGTTAATTAAGTGTGCGCAGCCTTAGTCCGCTTCCGACGAGGCACCCTTCACTACTACTCTTTATCCCACCCTCTACTCCTTATGGCTGGTTCTTATAGTCCTGCGCCGGTGGCAGTTCCATTCGCAGCGGGTACGGTTGTCAATACCTCCTATATCGTAGGTATCGCCTTTATCTCGGCGCTAGGTGGGTATTTGTTCGGATTCGATTTCGCGGTGATTTCCGGCGCACTGCCGTTTTTACGGCCTGTATTTGGGCTCACGGCGTGGTGGGAAGGGTTTCTGACCGGGTCGCTGGCGCTGGGCTGTATGGTAGGGTGCCTGGGTGCCGGCCGGCTGGCTGACCGCTATGGACGCCGACCGGGGCTGTTACTGGCGGCGGGCATCTTCGCGCTTTCATCACTGGGCATGGCGCTATCCCCGTCCCTAGCGGTGTTTGTAGCTGCACGCTTCATAGCCGGCATTGGGGTAGGTATGGCCTCCATGCTAAGTCCGCTCTACATCGCGGAGGTATCGCCGGCCAACGTGCGGGGGCGTAACGTGGCTATCAACCAGTTGACTATCGTACTGGGCATTCTTATCACCAACCTGGTCAACTACGCCTTATCGGACAACGGGCCCGACGTCTGGCGGTGGATGTTTGGGCTGGGCGTGGTACCGGCAGGGCTGTTCCTGCTGGGTGTGCTGTGGCTGCCCGAGAGCCCCCGCTGGCTGGCCCAGCAAGGCCAAGTGGCCCGCGCCCGCGCCGTACTAGCCAAACTCGGCAACGCTCCCTATGTGGAAGGGACGCTGCGCGACATTACGGCCTCGCTGCATCCCGGCCCGGCCCCAGTTTTCCGCGAGGTATTTGCCCGCGCCGTGCGGCCGGCGGTCCTGGTGGGTATCGTACTGGCCGTGTTTCAGCAATTATGCGGCATCAACGTGGTGTTCAACTACACCTCTACCATTTTCGCGGCCGTCGGCGCCAGCCTCGATAGACAGTTGCTCGAAACTGTAGGCATTGGCGTGGTAAATCTGTTGTTCACGCTGCTGGCCATGCTGCTGGTGGATCGCTTAGGTCGTCGGCCTCTCATGCTGTTTGGCTCACTTGGGCTAGCGGTACTATACGTGGTGCTGGCGTTTCTACTGCAACGGCAAGCCGCCCCGGGGCTGGTGTCGGTGTTCGTGCTGCTCGCCATTGGCACCTATGGCTTATCGGTAGCCCCGGTGACGTGGGTGCTTATTTCCGAGATTTTCCCTACCCACATTCGGGGGGCAGCCGCTTCGGTAGCTACGGTATCGCTGTGGGGCGCCTACTTCGTGCTGGTGTTCACCTTTCCCATTCTGGCAGAGGCCATTGGCACCTATGGCCCATTTTATCTCTACGCTGGCATCTGCCTGCTGGGCTTCCTTTTCGTGCGGGCTAAGGTGAAAGAAACCAAAGGCCAGACGCTGGAGGAGTTGGAGCAGCGGTACACCCAGCAGTAGGCCTGCTCCGGCAATCTACTTAGTAAAAAAGCTAATTACTTCTTTGATTATGAATACAGCAGGCAGTCCGTGCGTACGGATATGGCAGGAAACGGTAAGCATCCCGACCTACGGGATCGGCGCGCCCGACAAAAACCCGATGTTTTTCGAGAAGCGGGTGTACCAGGGCAGCAGTGGCGTAGTGTACCCGCACCCGGTCATCGACAAGATTTACGACGAGAAGCAGGACCGCGACTACGTGGGCCTATTTTTGGAGAATAAATACTTGAAAATCATGATTCTGCCTGAGCTAGGCGGGCGCGTGCAGCTGGCCTACGATAAGCTCGCCGGGCGTCATTTCGTCTACCACAACCACGTGATCAAGCCCGCCCTGGTGGGCCTGACGGGGCCCTGGATTTCGGGGGGCATCGAGTTCAATTGGCCCCAGCACCACCGCCCCAGCACCTTCGAGCCGGTCGATTTTCGGCTGGAACAGCACGCCGATGGCAGCGCCACGGTGTGGATAAATGAGGTGGAGCGCATGTTTCGCACCAAGGGGCTGACCGGCTTCACGCTGCACCCCGACCGGGCCTACCTCGAAATCAAGGCCCAGCTCTACAACCGCACCGCGCTGCCACAAACTTTTCTGTGGTGGGCCAACCCGGCCGTGCGCGTCAACGACGACTACCAGTCAGTGTTTCCGCCCGACGTGAATGCCGTGTTCGACCACGGCAAGCGCGACGTTTCGACCTTCCCCATTGCCACGGGGACTTACTACAAAGTTGACTATGCACCGGGAACTGATATTTCGCGCTACCGTAACATTCCGGTGCCCACGTCTTATATGGCCATCAGCTCGGCGTACGACTTCGTGGGTGGCTACGAGCACGACACGCGAGCCGGGCTGCTGCACGTGGCCGACCACCACGTCTCGCCGGGTAAAAAGCAGTGGACCTGGGGTCACGGCGACTTCGGCCGGGCCTGGGACCGCAACCTCACCGACGAGGACGGCCCGTACATCGAGCTAATGACGGGCATGTTCACCGACAACCAGCCCGATTTCAGTTGGTTGATGCCTTACGAGGAAAAGTCGTTCACGCAGTACTTCTTGCCCTACCAGGCGCTGGGCGTGGTCAAAAACGCGACCAAAGACGTGCTGGTAAACGTGGAGTTAGCAGGTGGCGAAGCCGAGGTGCAGGTGTACGTGACCTCGGCACAGCCCGGCTGCCGGGTGCAACTGCTGGTAGCCGGCCAGCCGGTGCTCGACACCACCCGCGACCTGGCCCCCGAGCAGGGCTTCGCGCAGCGCGTGGCCCTGCCCGCAGGCACCACCGAGCAGCAGTGGCTGCTACTTGTGCACGATGCCCGCGGTACCGAGCTGCTGCGCTACGAGCCCGCCACCAACCGCCAAAACGAAATACCCCAGCCAGCCCGTCCCGCCCTGGAACCGGCGGCGATAGCCAGCACCGAGCAACTGTTTCTCACCGGCCAGCACCTGGAGCAGTACCGTCACGCCACCTACAACCCCGTGCCCTACTACGAGGAGGCCCTGCGCCGCGATCCGCAGGATGCGCGCAGCAATAACGCGCTGGGTGGGTGGTACCTGCGCCGGGGGCAGTTTGCCCGGAGCGAGCCGTATTTCCGGCAAGCCATTGCCACCCTCACCCAACGCAATCCCAACCCCTACGACGGCGAGCCTTATTATAATCTAGGCCTCAGCCTGACTTTCCAACACCGGCCCGATGAAGCGTACGGAGCCTTCTTCAAGGCCACTTGGAACAGTGCCTGGCAGGATAGCGCCTGCTTCGCGGTGGCCCAGCTCGACGTGGCCCGGGGGCACTACGCCCGGGCGCTGGACCACATCAACTGGTCGCTCGACCGCAATGCCCGCCACGGCAAGGCTTACGTGGTCAAAGCCGCCACCCTGCGCCTACTGGGCCAGCCCGCCGAAGCCCTGGCCACCTGCGCCGAAGCCCTACGTTGCGATGGGTTCAACCTCGGGGCATTGCTGGAGCAGGCGCTGACCTACCGCGCCACCAACCAGACCGAGGCTGCTGAGGCTAGCCTGACCCAGTTGCGAACCCTGGCTAGGGCCGACGCCCATAACTTTATCGAGTACGCTCTCGACCACAGCGTCATGGGCCGCTACACCGAAGCCACCGAACTGCTGACGCTGGCCCGACATACAGCCGGACCCGACCCGCTGGTACCCTACCACCTGGCCTACCTATGCCACAAAACCGGTGACGCCGGCCAGGCCTTGAGATATGCCCAGCAGGGGGCGGCCACGCCCTTAACTCGGTATTTTCCTAATCGGCTCGAAGACATTGCGGCCCTGCAACTAGTCACCGCCCTTAACCCGGCCGATGCGCAGGCACCTTACCTGCTCGGCAACCTGTGGTACGACAAGCGCCAGTACGACGAGGCCATTGCCTGTTGGGAACTGGCTGTCATTCGCGCCCCGGCCTTCCCAACGCCCTTGCGTAACCTGGGCATCGCCTATTTCAACAAGCGGCATGAGCCCGAAAAAGCGCTGGCTTGCTTTGAAAAGGCCTTTGCCCTGGGGCCTACCGATGCCCGCGTGCTCATGGAACTAACCCAGCTCTACCGCCGCCTCAACCACCCGCTGGCCGAGCAGCTGGCCTTGCTGGAAGCCCACCTGCCGCTGGTAGAGTTCCGCGACGACCTGTACCTGGAACGCGTGGCTCTCTATAACCAGCTCGACCAGCCCGCCCAAGCATTCAGGCTTTTGATGAAGCGGCAGTTTCATCCCTGGGAGGGTGGCGAAGGCAAAGTATCGGGCGAGTACCTGCGTAGCCTTGTGGAATTGGCTAAAGCTGCCCTGGCCACCGGCGACCCCACCGACGCTGTAGCACACCTCACGCAGGCACTGGCCCCCGGTTACCCCCACAGCCTGGGGGAAGGCAAGCTCCACGGCGCCCACGAGAATGACCGTCACTACTGGCTGGGCAATGCGTACGAGGCCCTGGGGCAATCCGCTGCCGCCCACCGAGCTTGGCAGCAAGCCACGCAGGGCAGCAGCGAACCCGCCGTCGCTATGTTCTACAACGACCAGCAGCCCGACCAGATTTTTTACCAGGGCCTAGCTTGGGCAAAGCTCGGCGACGAGGAGCAGGCCCGCGCCCGTTTTGAGCGCCTGCTGCACTACGGCCAGCAGCACCTGCTTGACGACGTAAAACTCGACTACTTTGCCGTGTCCTTGCCCGCTTTGCTGATTTTTGAAGACGACCTGAGCCGGCGCAACGCCCTGCACTGCCGCTACTTCATGGGGCTGGGCTACCTGGGCCTGGGCCAACTGCCCGAAGCCGAAGCCGCCTTCGCCGACGTGCTCCGCCAGGATAGCCGCCATGCCGGGGCCCACACCCACTTGCAACTGGCCCGCCAGCCGACTCCCTGCTCACCGCCCAGGGAGCGCGGGCAGCAGGCAGCTTGTATCCCCCTGTCTTAACGGGAGCACCGCTCTACTATCGTGCATAACAAGCTTTTTTAACCGGACTGCTGGCCCTGGCTGGCAGCCTCCATCCGGACGGTCTGGTTATGAAAGCTGGATAATTTTACTGCTGTGGCTACCTTCGAAATAAGATGAAGAAGAAGGAGGGTTTTCAGGGCCAGCGCTCCTACGTGCTACCAGCTACGCTGCTACAGGTGGTCCGCCAGCAGCCCTTGTGCCAAGGGCTTTACATCACCGACATCGGGTATTATCCCAAGGCACAGTTTCATAACCGTGCGCGCAAGACGGGCATTGCGCAGTACGTTCTCATTTACTGCGTGCAGGGTGAAGGCTGGTATCAGGTGCAGCGGGGGCCACGGCATACGGTGAAGGCGAACCAGCTATTCATTTTGCCGGCCCACCAGGCGCACCGCTACCGGGCCGACAACATTACGCCATGGACTATTTACTGGCTGCATTTTGCGGGTCTTGAGGCGGAAGCCTTTTACCAGCATGTGCAGGGGCAAGCCGACCCGACTCCCAAACTGGTAGCCCCGTCGGAAGGCCGCTTGCTTTTGTTCGAGGATATTTTCTTTACCCTGAATATGTCCTTCGACCTGAATACTATCATTCATGCCAACCAGTGCCTGCGGCAATTTTTAACCGGTTTTGCCAAGCGCACCCCGGCCCACAAGCCTGAGAGTGAACCTAATTTGATAGGCCGATCTATCGACTTTATGTCAGCGCACCTAGACCGCAACTTTACCTTGGTCGAGCTCGCGCGGCAGGCTGGCTTGTCGGTTTCGCACTATTCTTCCTCTTTTCGGGCCCAGACCCAGAACTCGCCCCTCGTTTTTTTTAGCCTACTCAAGATGCAAAGGGCCTGCCAGCTGCTAGCTAATACCAACGAGCGCATCAAGGAGATCGCCTTTCAGCTTGGCTTCGAAGACCCCTACTACTTCTCCCGGGTATTCACCAAGGCTATGAGCATGTCGCCCCGTCAGTTTCGCCACGCTGACAAGGCCTAAGCTACGGCGAAAATTCTGCCCTGCTTTGATAGGTCTGATCTAGCTTGTGCAGACAATCTTTAAGCAGGTGATGCAGTAGGTCAAAATAAAACTCGGTCGGGCTGTTGTTATGTTTGCAATTAAAGGCATCCAGCTTCTTGCGGCCGATAACGATGTGGATGGCGAAGTCAGGCAGTTGCCGCAGCAGCTCGAAAAATCTTGCCCATCCTTCCCAAGGGCTGATAGCTGGGGATGCCATCAGAAATTTCTTACTGTGCCTATAAAAACCCCACTCGTCATAGGCAGTGGGACAATGCCGGAACAGCCAGCGCACGCGAAACTACGCTAGACGGCTTGAAGCAGCCCGCCGAAGCAAGTAATTGTTGACTTGGCCACCGGCAAGAACTGGTTACTGACCGACGAACCGTGAGCAGTACAAAAACAAGACTTAGGTACCATAAGGCTTACTTATGGTACCTAATTTTTTGTACCTTTGCTGAGCACTTGCGCCGCACAAATTTTGTAAGTATCAACAAGTAGATGGCTCCAACGGGAAAAAAGAACTTGCCGGCCGTGACCGGCGACCTGCCGGCCCTGGCGCTGGCCAACGACCTAGCCGGTCAGGTTGCGCCGAATGTCGGACGTTATCTGACCCTCGGCCTCGAAGGCGCGGAGAATACCCGGCTTGCCTACTCGGCCGACCTGCGGAGTTACGAGGCTTTTTGCGCGGAACACGAGTTCACACCTTGGCCGGCCGCCGTAGCCACGCTCGCCAGCTACGTCGCTCACTTGGCTGATATCCCGCGCAAGTTGGCTACCATCAACCGGCACCTAGCCGCCATTGAGAAAAACCACCAGTTGCTGGGGTTGCCCTCGGCTATCAGCGCGCCGGCCCTGGATGTGTTGCGCAAGGGCGTGGCCCGCGTCGTGGGCAAAAAGCAGAAGCAAGCGCCGGCTTTTTCGGTAGCCCATCTAAAAAAATGCATTGCCGAGCTTGACTTGACACGTCCCGAGGGTGCACGCGCGCGCGCGCTCCTTTTAATAGGCTTCACGGGAGCCTTCCGCCGTTCGGAACTAGTAGGTCTGAATCTGGAGCATATTGAATTAACTGATGCGGCTCTCATTCTGAGTTTGCCGAAAAGCAAGACCAATCAGGCTAGAGAACTAGAGCAAAAAGCCGTTTTCTACGCTTCTAATCCACTTTTTTGCCCTATCCGGGCCTATAAGGCATGGGTAGAACTGCTAGATGGCCGCACCGAGGGTCCGTTGTTTGTGTCGTTGGCGCGGGGCAAGACTGGCGAAGCGGGTATGCCCTCACGCCGCCGGCTATCCGATCATCGCGTGAACTTGCTCGTGAAGGAGCATCTGGGGGCGAAGTATTCGGCGCACTCGCTGCGAGCCTCTTTTATTACGACGGCTAAGCTAAATGGTCAGTCCAATGAGTTCATCAAAAATCAGACGAAGCAAAAAACTGACGCGATGATTAGCCGCTACTCCCGTCTCGACGACATCATTGCCTACAATGCAGCCCACTCACTCGGTCTATAATAGTGTCCGTTAATCCTGTTCAGGCAGCCCGTAACCGAAAAGGTCTCCTTCATGTCCACTGCCTCATCATGCTATTTACCTGCCTGCTGTAACATCCATACTAAACTTTTAACCAAGTTAAACTTTCCGCCCTCTCCCATGTATATAACGCTCGTTAATAAGATTAAGCGGCTGTCCATTATTGCGTTGGCTTCGGACGACGAGTTGGTTGAAACCATTGTCTTAAAGGGCGGCAACGCGATTGATCTAGCCTACGGCGATAGCTATGGCGCGGTATCCAGAACTTTTTTTGACCTCGACTTTTCCATTGCGGGCGGCGATTTTCAAGCGGACTTAGCAACGATTAAGGCTCGGATTGAGCGCACCTTGGGCAGATGTATGCAGAGAACGGCTACGTGATCATTGACTACCATTTCTTCGTCAAGCCTGCCGTAGCCCGGCCGCAGACAGCCAATTTCTGGGGCGGCTACCTGGTTCGAGTTCAAGGTGATGGAACAGCGTGAGTTTGATGCGCTACCCATAGATGCGCTGTTGAATATCTAGCCCCATCGCTTTGTGTCCGGGCCACTCCACTAAGTTTCAAATTGAATTCAGCAAGTTTGAATAAGTAGGAGAGGGCAGCCGCAAGGCCATTGAAGTGGATGGTTATATGGTCTATGTGTACAGTGTACACGCCAGAAATAATTGTCTTCGAGAAGGTACGAGCCATCTGCCAGCAGTTATCACAGTACGCCGCCATCATTCCTTCGCACTCGCTGCGGACCCGAGCGCGCGACTTCTGCGACATCCATCTCATCATGGGGTTGCAGAGAATAACCATCGATTCTCCTGCCAGTCGCGCACTATTGCAGCATATAAAGCCAAACAGGTGCTGCTGACCTTTTTGCAGGAGTTGCGGCAGCATAAAGCCCAGCACAGCGCCGACTGGGAAAACGCTAAAGTGACCGTTTCACAAACCAAAGTTGTGCAGAACTCTGATTTCTATTTTGACTAGGTAGCTACCGCCCTTGAAGAGGTTACATTCCCTTAGGAAAGTAGTGCTTCCACTTGGCGGAATAGTCCATTTCGGTCATCTCGTAAGTCAGGTAAAAGTCGAATTCCTTTAGCCCAGTCCGCAGCTCCTTCAGCTTCTTTCCCTGGTAGCCTGCTTTTTCTAGGTAGAAGCGTACGGCCTGAAAGTAGGGTTGGTGACGGGCACCCCGTCCGCGGCCCCCCTAGGCGATTGGTAACCCCCCATTGAGCAGCAGAAACGTATATTCTTGGTAGGCAGTCTGGGGGGTAAAAAGTGCAGCAGGGCTTTGATTGCGGGGCAAAAGTACTATCTTTACAATTAAACAAGTCAAGATTTGGAAAATTATTGCACCTCCCCCAAAAATGCCTCGGAGCGTTTACTACTGTACTTGAAAGTGCACGGACCGCAGCCCGCGCGGGTATTTGCGAGCAAATTTGGGATAACGGGCGAAGGGGCACGCCTGCAACTGGTCCGGCTGCAGGAAGAGGGCCTCGTGCAGTCCACCTCCATCGCCAAGGGGGTCGGCCGCCCTACCGTGCTATACGAACTGACGGAAGCTGGCAACGCCCATTTCCCGGATACCCACGCCGAACTGACGGTGCAGTTAATTTCCGGCATCAAGCACCTGCTGGGGCCACAGGTGCTTGATGCCCTGCTGACCAATCGGGAGCAGTGGACGACTGAGCGCTACAGCGAAGCCCTACGGGATGCCTCCACCCTGGAAGAGCGTCTGACCCGTCTAGCGCAAATCCGAAGCGAGGAAGGCTACATGGCTGAATGGCAGGCGAGCGAGGCCGGATACCTGTTCGTGGAAAACCATTGCCCCATCAGCGTGGCCGCGCAAACCTGCCAGGGTTTTTGTCAAGCCGAATTACATACCTTTCGCCAGGTTTTGGGCGAACAGGTGCGGGTTGAGCGCACGAGCCACATTCTCGCCGGAGCCCGTCGCTGCGCGTATTCCGTGACGCTGGCCAGTGAAGATATAGAGCAGTATGTCAAGTAATTAGGAGCTTTTAAAAGCAGCGTTGCGAATAAAACAAGAAAAATCTTGTTTTATTCGCAACGCTGCTTTTACCTTTGAGTTGAAGAACACTTTTTCACCCCACTCTCTCCCTCATGGCCTTTACCTTGCCCGCCCTGCCCTACGCCTACGATGCGCTGGAGCCCACGTTGGATGCGCAGACGATGGAAATCCATCACAGCAAGCACCACCAGGCATATGTAACCAACCTAAATAATGCCATTGCCGGCACTGAGCTGGAAGGCAAGTCGCTGGAAGAGATTTTGCAGGCGGTAGGTACTGCCTCACCAGCCGTGCGCAACAACGGCGGCGGGCACTGGAACCACTCCTTTTTCTGGCCCCTACTCCAGAGCAACAACGGCGGCGAGGGCGGCGAGCCAGTAGGTGCCGTGGCCGAGGCTATCAAGCAGGCATTTGGGTCGTACGAGAAGTTCCAGGAGGAATTTGCGAAGGCGGCTACTACGCGCTTCGGTTCAGGCTGGGCGTGGCTCTGCAAACAGGCCGACGAGACACTGAGCATCTGCTCGACCCCGAACCAGGATAACCCACTGATGCCAGATTCGGGCTGCAAAGGCACACCCGTACTGGGGCTCGACGTGTGGGAGCACGCCTACTACCTCAAGTATCAGAACCGCCGCCCCGACTATATCGCAGCCTTCTTTAACCTCATCAACTGGGACGAGGTTAACCGCCGCTACCAGGCCGCCTAGGGCCGCCGCGCCACACCCAATGAAAACCATCTTGTGCGTGAACGGCGCGGGCGTACCCAGCCGCAGCGCCGACCGGCTGCTGCACGGTCTGACTACCGCTCTGGCAGCCCATCCCGTGCGCGTGGAAACCGTGGCCGTGCACGAGCTGGGGCTGCCGTTTTTCGACTATCGGCCCGATGCGCTGCCCCTGACCGTGCAGCACTGGATGAGGCTGGTAAGAGGCGCCGATGCCTTTGTCTGGCTCACCCCGCTCTACCACGGCAGCTACGCGGGCTCTCTCAAAAG
>JAAIGG010182349.1_pt1 | contig 12639 bp, 14 predicted proteins | sample 6487391 | NCBI WGS metagenome assembly JAAIGG01 (sample SAMN13974130, study PRJNA590717) | phyllosphere metagenome | biome: asymptomatic weeds; feature: pooled weeds collected from a community garden; material: weeds; isolation source: pooled asymptomatic leaves from various weed species from...
CCTCCAAAGGCATCTTCCAGGGCGATCCGCTGCCGAACCGGCTGGATCGCACCGAGAATCCAGCGAAGAAAGGCGAATAACCATGACAACTTCCTCCTGGTCTCGCCGCGCCCAAGCGGTGCTCAGCTTCGGTCGGCGCGGTTTAGGCCTGACCTGGTCACTGCTGTGGCCCTTCCTGCTGGCGGTAGCGATCGCCCTGGGCTTCGTGCTTGTGACGGCCTGGGGCTTCGGCGACCTGCAGAGCTACCGCCAGTGGCAGGCCGATCACCATACCCACTTCCTGGTGTGGCGGCTGTGCCTGTACGCCGGACTGATCTGCTGCTGGTGGCCGGTCAGGCGTCGGCTGATGGCCGTGGCCGATGAGCGCGGCCGAATCTACCGCTGCGAGGCGCTCGCCCTGGTGGTCATCGTTCTTTTCGAACTGCGCAACGCCGGTGTGCTGTAGGAGATCGCCATGCAGCTCTATACCAACGACTACCTCGAGTACTACCTGACCCTCGTGGGCTGGATCATCAACAGCGGTATCTGGGAGATGATCGGCGGCACTGGCCTGTTTGCTGCGCCGTTCGCCGCCATCATCATCCAAGAATGGCTGCGCGCCCGGGGCGAAGGCCAGGACGAAGGCAACAAGGGTGCTTTGAGCCTGGCGCGCATCGAGAACCGGTTCTTCGTAGCCTTGGTCGTCATCATGCTCGGCCTGATGCCGCTCCCGAATGCGAACGTCAGCTTCTCGACCATCCAGTACGACCAGACCCGCTCCAAGCAATGCCAGGTCGACGTGCCCAAGCCGGACGGAACGGGCTGGGGAACGTCGTTCAGCACACTCAACGGCAAGAGCGCCCAGGTGCCGGTCTGGTGGATGGTGGTCCACGCCCTGTCGAAGGGCATGGCGGCGGGCGCCGTGGCCAGCATTCCCTGTGGTCAGGATCTGCAGCAGCTGCGCATGGAGGTCAACGCCGAGCGGATCGACAACCCCCTCCTCGCCCAGGAGGTCGCGGACTTCACCAACGACTGCTACGCACGGGCTCGCGCCAAGCTGTTCATGACCCAGCCCACCCTGACCGACAAGCAGTACCTGGACGTCAGCTGGATCGGCTCGAAGTACTTCCTCAACACCAGCGGCTACTACAGCGATGGCAGCTCGGGCTTCCGCTCCCACACCCCGCGTACGGCATGGCCCTACGATGCTACCCGGGATGCGGGCCTGGCACAGACTACCGGTGGAGGCGGCTACCCTACCTGCACCCAGTGGTGGTCGGACGGCTCCAAGGGCCTCAGGGCAAGACTGCTGGCACAGGTTGAACCGGACATCCTGACCAAGCTGGCCAAGTGGGCGAGCTTCATGTCTCAGGATGAGGTGAATGACTCAGTGATTCGGGACCTGGTGTCCCCGAAGAAGCAGACGCTGACGCAGGGACAGGTCTACGGAGACTACGGTGGCCAGATCGGCAGCTCGTTGTACAACGACGCCGCCAGGGTCACGGCTGGCCTGGGGCAAGCAGTCGGCTCGCTCGCTTACTTCCCGGCCATGGACAGCGTCCGGCAGGCCGCGCCGATGGTGATGGCCTTCCTCAAGATGGCGTTCATTATCTGCATCCCCATCGTACTGGTACTGGGGACCTATGAGCTCAAGGTGGCCATGACGCTCACGTTTGCCCAGTTCGCGCTGATCTTCGTAGATTTCTGGCTGCAACTGGCGAGGTGGGTCGACAGCACCATCATGGATGCGCTGTATGGCACTGGGATCTACAAGGTGAATAACACCGCGCCCCACGCGAACTTCGATCCCATTATCGGCCTGAGCAACATGCAGGGAGACATGCTGCTGAATTACGTCATGGGAGCGATGTTCCTGATACTGCCGGCCTTCTGGATCACCGCCATGTCATGGACAGGCTATCAGCTAGGCAATCTTGTAGGAGGGATGGCACAGGGTACTCAAGGTGCTCAACAAGCCAGCTCGACCGGAGCAAACGCTATACTAGGGCCGGTAAAAGCTGGGCTAGGAGAGTCGCTATCCAAGAAGTAGAAAACGGGCCTTAGGGCCCGTTTTAGTACCTATTATCGATGCGATTATTGAACTGATCGTAAATCCCGTAGCCGTCATGACCGTTGCGGCTAACGCCACTGACTTCGAAAGATGGTGAGTCCTCAATCGGCTCGAAGGCAGAACTCGGAAAATTCGAAGAAAAAGAGGTACTACTTGTAGGTAATGTATCAACACCGCCTACAACGATATACACGACTGTAAGAGCGATGGCAGCGATCAGACAAGCCGCCGCCGCATGAAGCCCGCCAACGAGCAGACTGAACAAAATAAGGCCCCTGACAGCGAGCATTACAGTCTTAACGCCTAAGGGCGGCAAGCCCAACTTGGCAAGACCGTGCAAACCGAAAGCTTCAATCCTTAGAGCTACCACAGCGACGCGGCCCAAGGCTTTACCACCTCGGGAAGCGAGATTCTGACTCAGATCTTTGGCCATGGCGTCGTCTCCAGACTACAAAACAAGGGATGCCGTTATGACATCACTTATACGCCCCAGCTCACTAGCCCGCAACAGCTTTATCGTGCTAATGCCTACCGGGATATGAGCTATCTGTCACATGGATCAAGGGTTTAGAGGCGAAAATGGGCTGGAGCAAAGGAGGGAATGGAAGGGGGCTCTAAGGGTAAAAGCCCTACCAGAAAGGGCTCCGCCGCTGGTGAAATGCCCCCCGAAAGTTGGACGCTGCCTTGAAGGCGTACCATGCCCAAGTACTCTCTAGCGTTCAAATTGAAGATCGTCGCTCAGTACCAAAAGGGCGATTGCAGCTACGGCCACCTCGCTAGGGTGCATGACGTCAGCGTGGTGCAGGTAAAAGGATGGATTGGCGCCTATGCCAATCACGGAAAAGCGGCTCTACAAAAGCGTTATCGTTATCACAGCATCGATTTCAAGATCGAGGTGGTGCGACAGATCGTCGAAGGCCTATCAATCCGACGGGCTAGTGAGCGATTTAGTCTCAATCGCTCCCAAATGCAGCGCTGGGTCGATGCGTGGCAGAGGTATGGTATCGAGGGGTTGGCCAGCAAACGCAGAGGTGACTCCTTGCCCCTTCTTCCCGTTCCAGATCCATCCGCTTTCAAGCCCCACATCGCAAACCCAGTCCGAGAGCTGGAAAAGCAGGTTGCCTATCTGCAGGTCAAAAACGCCTTTCTGCGCAAAGCCATGAGCTTGGGTCTCAAGGACAGTGACCTGGACAATCAGCAGAAAGCACTTATCGTGCAGGAGTTGCGGTCACGATATCCACTTGATGCGCTTCTTCAGGGAGCATGTCTTCCTCGAAGCAGCTTCTACTACCACCTCAAGGTCACTCGCCAACCAGACAAACAAGGTGCCCGCAAAGAGAGCATCCGGACGATGTTCGCGCATCATCGGGGTCGCTATGGCTATCGCCGCATCACGCAGGCGCTACGCAATCAGGGGCAGCAGATCAATCACAAGGCAGTACAGCGGCTGATGGGCGAAATGTCGTTAAAGTGCACGCTGCGACGCCGTCGCTATCGTCCATTCACAGGGCCGGAGTCCTGCGTGGCGCCTAACCTGCTGGAACGCCGCTTTACCGCACCGCAGCCCAATCAGCGGTGGGCGACTGACATAACGGAGTTTCGTGTCAATCAAAACCGGCTATACCTGTCACCGATTCTTGACCTCTTCAATAAGGAAATTGTGGCTTTCGAGATAAGTGAGCGCCCATCGTTCGAGATGGTCTTACGTATGTTGAAAGACGGATTGAAGACCCTTCGGCCTCATGAGAAACCGCTCATCCATTCCGATCAAGGCTGGCACTATCAATACCCTGCCTACCAACAGCTGATCCGTCAGCATGGACTGACTCAGAGTATGTCAAGGCGAGCCAATTGCCTCGACAATGCGGCAATGGAAAGCTTTTTTGCAGTACTAAAATCTGAGCTTTTCCACTGCAACAGGTTCTCAAGCGTAGAGGAGCTGGCAGTAGCAATTCGGGCCTATATCGACTACTACAATAAGGAGCGAATCAAATTGGCACTGGGTGGGCGCAGTCCAGCTGAATATCGTCTGGCAATAGCGAAAGCTGTGAATACCTGTGACGAATAGGACGTTTGCCTCATAGCTACCGCAGAGTCGATCGGTTTCTAGACCCTCGGCGTTTGAGGAGTGCAGGCATGCTCCGGGTCTCAATAAGCAGTGGCAGGCATGTCGGCTTCAAGAACGAGCCATCTTCAAAGTCATCTGCTGCGCTGCTATGATCCGCTAAGGAGATGGCATTCCTCCTCAAACCGCCTCGTGCTGATGATGCCTACGTAACCCCTTGGCAGGGTGCGTAGGTGCGCCCTGTCTTTTTCGAGGACAGCGCTATGCACCGACCATATCCCTCCCCGGCCCCTAGTCTTCCATTCCCCTTGGGAGACGTTCCATGCTGAAGCCGCTCATAGCCATCGCACTCGGTGCGACCTTGGGTGCCTGGCTCCGTTGGATACTGGGCTTGAAGCTAAATGCCTGGTTCCCGTCGCTCCCGCCTGGGACGGTCGTTGCGAATCTTGTAGGTGGCTACATCATCGGAATGGCCGTAGCCATCTTCGCTGCTTGGCCCGGGATTGCGCCTGAATGGCGGCTGTTTCTGATCACCGGATTTTGCGGCGGCTTAACCACCTTCTCGACGTTTTCTGCTGAGACACTGATGCTAATCCAGCAAGGAAGGCTGCTCATGGCGCTGACTGCAATCAGCGTTCATGTCGTGGGGTCCCTGTGCATGACAGCCCTGGGTATCTTGACCATCAACCTGCTGCACCCACGCTAAAGGCAATAGCATGAACGACTATCTCGTTACGTTCTATACCGAACAAAATCGTCGCCATGAACATCAGCAGATTGGAGATTGGCTTCTGGATCTTGCTAAAGAGCTTCACCTAAGTGGCGCAACGTTGTCAGTGGCGGCTGAAGGCTTTGGCCAAGATGGAAAACGCCACTCCGCTCATTTTTTTGAGCTTGCCGATCAGCCCATCCAGGTAACGATGGCGCTGACTCAAATTCAACACGACATGCTGTTTCAACGCCTCGAATCGGAAGACTTGGCACTGTTCTACATCAAGACGCCTGCCGAGATTGGCACGGTAGGACGCCACCGCCCTTCCCAAGAGACAGAGTCATCCTCGTCCTGAGCTGACGCACCTTTGAATCGGTTAAGGCGGCCGCGGTAACCAACGGCATCAAGGGATGGCTTTCACTGAGCCCCATTTGCGGACTCATCAGCTCACTCGTCGTAGAGAGTGGGCTGATGGTCCTAGCTTGGTAGCGTTGCTCAGCGAGGCGCCACCTAATCGACCTCATTTGCGTGGTTGCAGATGAGCAATGCAAGGCGAGACGAACAGCGTCCCGCGGTAGGCACCGGCTAGGGTGCGTCCCGCGACCACCGCCCACAGAGCAGTCAAGGCGACGACCAAAAAGGCACCGAAGACGGTAAGGAAACCTGACCCAAGCGTGCTTCCCAAACGTAGCGTCGTGACGGCATAGACGCCCAGTGGAAAAGTAAAACCCCACCATCCCAGGTTGAAAGGGATGCCGTGGCGCGCGTACTTCAGCGTGATCAGTATGGCAAGGCTCATCCACCACAAGCCGAGTCCCCATAGTAGGATCCCGCCAATTACGCCTAGCCCCTGCGCGACGGCGCCAATTCCGGCCATACCGTGAGCAGCGAAGATGACCGGCGCGTCGCTGCCCATCACGAGCAGACCCAACGCACCTGTACCAATGGGGCCAAGCGATAACCAGCTCGATGCAGCCATGTTCTCGTGAGGCAGCTTGTGCAGTGCCATCCGCAATAGCAGGATCACGAGGACACTTAGGGCGACAGGTACCGAATAGGCCCAAAGCACATAGCTGGTCACCAGCACGGTGAATTGGTGCCCGCCATCGGCTAGGTGCGGTGCCAACAGCCCGCCACTGGCAGCGGCCACTTCGGCGGCTACCACAGGTAGCAACCATACCGCCGTCATTTGATCGATGCTGTGCTGCTGACGAGTAAACATCAGGTACGGAATCGCTACTCCGCAAACCAGTGCCATGGCCGCATCGACCCACCAAAGTCCGGTGGCAATCGTGACAGCCACCTCACCCCATCGTGGCAGCCCAAAGATCAGCATCCCGTTGATGATTGTTGCCAACCCCATCGGAATGGTGCCGAAGAACATCGATACGGTGGAGTGGGCAAAAATTTGCTTGGCTTCGTTGTAGAACAAGATCCAGCGAGCGGCATACAAGCCGCTGAATAGAACGAAAAGCAAAATGTTGAACAGCCACAGTCCTTCGGCGATCAGACGCAAGCCGGGTACCGACGCGGGAAAACTCGCTAAGGCGATTGCCAAAATACCGGTGCCCATCGTTGCCGCAAACCAGTTGGGGGTGAACTGGCGAACGACTTCGAGCGGCTGCTTGAGCTGGCTGAGCGGCTTGCCGCCGGTGCGCAGGGCTATAGCATCCTTTAATGTCATGAGGTGAGCTCCGCTGAGGAATGCAAACAGTCTAGCCCGGCTCGATTATCTGAAAAATTGAATATGATATAAAAAGTAATCTACTAAATAGATAAGCAGTCCCCGCTGTCCGCAGGGACTGCTCCACGATCAAGGCTTCGCGACGTGCCAGACTTGATTGACACCTTCACCGGTCGTTTCACCGGGCTTGCTGTCCTTTACCCAGGTATAGAGTGGCTGCCCCTTATAGGCCCATTGCTGGCTACCATCCTCACGCTGTACTACGGTATAGCCGTCACCGCTCTTGGCCCCTGCCGGTGCCATCAGCGGCGGCCAGTTCTTGGCGCACGGGCCGTTGCAGGCGGACTTACCCTCGCTGTCCTTGGTGAAGGTGTAAAGCGTCATACCCTTTTCATCCACAAGCACCTTACCCAAGGTGGTGTCGCCAACCTTGGCGGGCGTGGCCGCCACGGCCAGCCCTGTCATGGAGAAAATGGCAGTGGCAATCAACACTTGTCTGAGCATGCTGGACCTCGATGGTTATTGGTTATTAGTATTTCGATTGGAGCACTTGCACTTGCACGGGAGCACCTGGCGCATCGGCTGCACCAGGTGCGATGACGAGGTAGCGCTGTTCATCCGCCTGGGATTGCTGAACCAGTTGGCGTATCGGTCCTACCGCATTCACGATAGCTGCGCCGGCGGGATTGGTTTGAAAAGCGGCGAGAGACTCAAGAGCGCCGCTACCGTCTGCATGACGAGCCAACGCTAGTACATAGGGCTGCTTGGCCACCAGGCCCGTAACCGAGGCCTGCAGGACCTGAGTCAAGCCCTGGTCGAAAAGTGTCACCTGAGTGGTATGACGTTCGTGTTGACCCGGCGGAGCCAGGGCGATCTGAATACTCTTGGCAGCGCTCCCTAACGGCTTAAGATTTGCCAGCCCAGCGCCCTGGGTAGCGGCGCGGGGAACGTAGACCAAAGCCTGGGGCGCCTGCCCCACGGGTACAGTGGTTTCAACGCTATTGGTCAGCGTATTGATGACGGCCACACTGTCAGCATTCTCTAGTCCCACGTACAACCGCGTGCCATCTCCTGACGGCCAGAGACCGTGGGGCAAAGCGCCAACAGGAATGCTGGCGACTTGGCTGAAATCATCGGTTCGGAAGACCTTGACTCGATTTTCTCCGCCTACCGTTACATAGGCGAAGCTTCCGCGGGCATTGCGAACCAAGTTGACGTGATTAGTGATCGCGCCAGTATCAAGCGTCTTAATCAAGCTGAACGGCGGTTTGGCTGCGAACACCTGGGTCTTACCGACATCTTTTAGGGTGAGCCAGACCTGTTGGCCATCTGCAGACGCAGCGATGTTGGGGCAGAAGGGACTCGCCTGAGCGACGCGGCCAACAATTCGATGCTCGGCAACCGAAACCACTACGGTTTCCGGAGTGAACGAGGAGCAGACGTAGCCATAGCGGCCATCAGGGGAGAAGATCTGCATGCCAGGGCCTGGCGGTACGCCAATTCGCGTCTTCTCTTTGAAAGTCACCGGGTCGATCACGGCGATATAGTCCTCGCCCCGTACCGTGACCCAGAGCTCTTTGCCGTCAGGGGTGAAAAAGGCTTCATGAGGCGCGCGACCCAGATAGGTTTTACCCTTCACCTGGTTGTTGGCGGTGTCGATGAAGGACACGGAGTTCGAGCCTATCGCTACGATGGCCAAGGTTCGCCCATCTGGCGAAAATCCCAAGCCATGCACCAGTAGCTCGCCCTTGTACAAAGGACTCAAGTTCTTGGGTTGGCTGTCGCCTAGGGTGATGACGCCGAGCAATTTTTCCGTGCTGGGATCAATCACCGATACCGTGTTGGAGAACTGCTCCGCCGTATACACACGGTCTTGGGAACTAATCGTGATGTCCGGTTGTGCAGCAGCACGCGGAACTTGACCGGCTGAAGCGGTGCAGGAGATTACTAACAACACAGCGGCGAGCGGGGTGAGCGACAATCGAGGCATGAGGATTACCGAGTTGGAGAGGCGGGCAATTCAGAAAGCGCCTGCTGCATGACGGCGATTTCCTGTTGTTGGGTGACAATGATCTCTTGGGCCAGACGGCGTAGGCGTTCGTTATGGCCATACCGCAATTGGATCCGTGCCATTTCGATCGCACCCTGGTGATGTGCCGTCATCTGGGTCACAAAGTCGCGGTCTACGTTGCCACTGCTGGGCTTGTGCATCGCGGCCATCATCTGATCCATGGCCTGACGGTTGTCGGCCTGCGCCGTGGCGGCGCTGCTATCAGGTTCGGCCCAGGCAATGGGAAGCACGAGCACCAGAAGGGTGACTGCCAACAACGGGTGTTTGACTGAAAACACGTGGCGCTCCAGCAGACTGGTGAGTTTCCAATGCAGACGTTTGTACGGTCTGGGTTATTCCATACCTACAAAAATAAAAATTGTGGGGAATAAAAGGTCAGCTCAAGCGTCTGTCAGCGATACCAGGGGAATGTCCATGCTTGATGACGCCATGCTTTCTCAGCTACTACCGTCTCTGCGTCGCTTCGCAAGATCGCTTACTCGTCACGAAGCCAGCGCCGATGACTTGGTCCAGAGTTGTCTAGAACGGGCGCTTACGCATGGGAACACGCGCTGTCCCGCCGGTGATGTGCGAGCCTGGCTGTTCACCATCCTGTACCGCCAATTCGTTGATGGCCGACGTCGTGAGCGCCGCTATGGTCGTCTGTTGGAGTGGCTGGGATTCCAAGAGGTCCCGGTTGAGCCTTCGGCTGAGACGATCTATCTGGATCAAGAAGCGTTGACGAATCTTGAGAGACTCAATGACGAACAGCGTGCCCTGCTGCTGTTGGTCGCGGTGGAAGGCATGAGCTATCGCGATGTATCACAGGCGCTTGGCATTCCACTGGGAACCGTCATGTCTCGTTTGGCGCGGGCACGCGCGGCCTTGAGACAGATCCACGAAAGTCCTTTGGCTACCGCCGCTTTGCGAGTATTGAAATGATGTATCGACCTCCTACTCCTGAAGAGTTGATGGCTTATGCCGACAATCAGTTGGATGCGCTGCGGCACGAGGAGGTGATGCGCTATCTTGCAACCCATCCGGAAGATGCCGCACGGGTAGCTGATATCCGCGAGCAGAATCGTCGGCTACGGCTGATTTTTTCTCCCGTGCTTGAGCCTTTACCGACACACCTTATGCCAGCAGTCGTGCGACACCGGATAGTCGCCAGACGTAAAAGACGTATGACTTATCTCGCTTCGCTAGTGCTGACGTTAGGCCTGGGTAGCGGCTTAGGGTGGCAGGCACGGGAATCGATGCTGCGGCGGGCGCACGTTCCAATGGCGGATGCCGTGGAGGCTTATCGACTATTTGCGAGCGCCGAGGGGCGGCCGCCAGTCGATGTAACCGGCCAGGACGGTGCGATTCAGCATTGGCTTGAAAGGACATTTGTGCAGGCGCCCGCCCTCCCTAACCTGGAGCGCTTCGGCTTGATCCCAGTGGGTGGTCGTCTCATGGCCACGGACACCGGCGCCGCCGCGATGGTGCTCTACCGGGATACGAAAGGGCGCCAAGTGATCTTCTATGTGCGGCATCCCAACAGCCAGCGCGACGTTGGCCACGGATCTCGTAGGGAAAGCGATGTTACGGCTGACTATTGGTCAGGACAGGGCTACAACTTTGCGTTGGTGAGTCCTAGCGAAGCATCGTTTGATACCTTGCGTGAGGCGATCTCGCAGAGGCCACCTCTCTAGTTCCCGTTCAGACCAGTGCTCGTTGCTTGAAACCAACCCTGTCCAACATTTGGGGGTCATTTCATGGCTGCGAAGAGCAAAGGGTACTAAGCATGCCCTGCCAAACCGCAAGCATGCAGCCTAGGTCCTATTTTTTCCATTCTCGAGCCGTCGAAATGACCGAGCTACACTGCAGCGCCACCTGACGATGACTGAAGCGATGGATCTCAACCTGCTTGGCCTATTTGCTATCGCCTTCATGGCCGCGGTCGCGGTACCAGGGCCAAATGTTGCGTTTGCTATAGGTCAAGTGTTGCGCTATGGCAGGAGCACTGCTCTACCTGGAGCACTTGGTTTTGCGCTAGCGACAGTGATTCATGCTGGCACCGTGTTAGCTGGCTTGGGCATGTTGCTGCAAGAGCACAGGGAAAGCTTGCTGTACCTACGGTTGGCTGGAGCGATTTATCTGGTCTACCTAGCGATACGCACACTACGCCATTCCAGTGGTACCACCACGACAACCACGAATGCGCCTGTAGCCAGACGTCTCTTCATAGACGCGCTCATCATATCTTTGAGCAACCCAAAAGGGTGGCTAGCTAGCCTACTAACCTATCCAGCATTCATTGATCCCCAGCGCGCTTATGCGCCCCAGGCCATTACTCTGACCCTAACCGCCATGGCTATATCGCTGTCGGTCTATGGCAGCTACATGATCCTTGCACATCGGGCACGCGCAGCTTTTGCCAATGAGGTAACGCTAAACCGGGTATCCGGCGTTATCTATTTATTGGTTGCAATAGGCCTTGTTCTTCTCCCGTAGCGCCGCTGAGGATCGGCACGCTACAAGTACACATGGCCATATGCCGCCCCAACCTCCTGAGCCGTGATAGCGGTTTACCATTGTTCGCTCACCGCTGCTGATCGACAACGCAGGCCCAAGAACTACCAAGGGCATGCCATGTTTGATCTTTTTTTCAGGAAGAAAGCCCCACCCTTAGGGGCTCCAGGCCCCGGCAAGCAGGGCTTCACCCAGCCGTCTGCAGGCCAAGATCTACTGGCGCTCCCCCGCCGGCAGAAGCTCATCGAGAACATCTGGCAGCGCACGTCGCTGTCCCGCGAGCAGTTCGCCTCACTCTATCGGGATCCTCTCGGGCGCTACGCCGACCTGGTCCAGCAGCTTCCCGCTTCGGAAAACCACCACCACGCCTATCCCGGGGGCCTGCTCGATCACGGGCTGGAAGTCGTCGCCTACGCACTGAAGATCAGGCAGAACTACCTCCTACCCATCGGCGCACCGCCCGAATCCCAAGCAGCCCAGGCGGAGGCGTGGTCAGCAGCGGTAGCCTACGGCGCCCTCCTCCACGACTTGGGCAAGATCGTTGTCGACATAGAGGTCGTGCTTGAGGATGGCAAGCCATGGCACCCCTGGCACGGTCGAATCGAGAAGTCCTACCGCTTCAGGTACGTCAAAGGTCGCGACTACCAGCTTCATGGTGCTGCCTCAGCACTCGTCTATTTCCAGGTGCTGCCGCCCCACGTGCTGGACTGGCTCAGTGGCTACCGTGAACTATGGTCATCGCTGATCTTTGTGTTGGCCGGGCAGTACCAGCACGCAGGCGTCCTCGGAGAGATGATCGTCCAGGCCGACCAGGCGAGTGTCGCTCAAGAGCTCGGTGCCAACCCGCAACGTGCGATGGAGGCCCCCAAGAACACGATCCAGCGTCAACTGGCCGATGGGTTGCGCACCCTGGTCATTGAGAAATTCAAGCTGAATCAACCCGATGGACCATCGGATGGGTGGCTGACCCAGGACGCTCTATGGCTCGTCAGCAAGCCTGCCTCAGACCAGCTGCGCGCACTGATGCTCTCCCAGGGCGTTGAGGGCATTCCCAGCTCGAACGCCCCGTTCTTTAACCTGATCCAGGACCAGGCCATTATCCAGGTCAACGCTCAGGACAAGGCTATCTGGAGGGCCACAATCGACACCTGCCGCGGCTGGAAGAACACCTTCACCTTACTCAAAGTCTCCCCCGCGCTGATTTGGCCAGATCCTACGGATCGGCCAGCTCCATTTACCGGCATTTTCACGCTTGAGCAGCCGGAAGACACCGAGCTAGATCAGCAGCGGCCTGCACCCGTGAGTGATATCGCTACGCCATCACTCTCAATACCACAAAGCGTGACGCATGTCACATCTTCACAAGAGGTGCCCTCATCCGAAACACTGCCGCCGCCCGCATTCCAGACCGGTTTGGACCCCATGGACGAGACCCTTGCACTAGCAGATGAGCTCTTTGGTGAAGCGGCTTCATCTTCAGAAATTCCGACTTCTCAGCTGCTCCCTGACGCCACCCGAAACAACTTCACTGATTGCATCACCGAGCACTCAGCTGAAGAGGCAA
>JAAIGG010215424.1_pt1 | contig 12639 bp, 9 predicted proteins | sample 6487391 | NCBI WGS metagenome assembly JAAIGG01 (sample SAMN13974130, study PRJNA590717) | phyllosphere metagenome | biome: asymptomatic weeds; feature: pooled weeds collected from a community garden; material: weeds; isolation source: pooled asymptomatic leaves from various weed species from...
CGCGCAATTTTATCGAAAACAATATTGCACGTGCACAATTGATCAGCCTGCGTCCGCGGCGGACTGCGCCGTATCGTGAAGCCACGTCGCTGGCGGAACGTCAAGGTGCACGCAGCAGGAGATGAGGGGGGCGCATGCTGCCCATGCGTGAAAGCCGGAGCCGAGGGCGGGGGGACACGCTTGGCCTCACCCTGACCGTTCCCGATCATGGCAGCAGGCCGAAGCTGTTCCTTGAGAAAGCCATTCCTTGCGAAGGCGGGGGCGCCCGGGACGCGGTGGCCGCGCGGCGGATGCCGGCGATCCTGCGCTTGGCGAGGCCTCCGGCCTCGCTGTGTCTCACCCGAGCTTTCTCTCACTCGAGTTCCTGCGCTGCCCGTTCGAGGGCGGAGAGGAGCGGCTCGATCTGCACGGCGCTCAACTCGTGGAAGCCGAGGGTGCGGCCCATCACGACGCCGAGCAGCGCGAAGAACAGGGCCGCCCCGACGCCCGGCGCCGCCTGCGCCGCCTCGAACCGGGCCAGCCGCTCGGCGACGAAGGCGCGGTAGCCGGCCAGCGCCTCCGGGTTCTCGGCCGAGGCGAGCAGCAGGGCCCGCGAAAACTCCTCCTCGTCGCCGTAGCTGCAGCGCAGGTGCTCGACCATGCCGAGCGCCAAGCCGGTCGGGCCGGGCGGGTGCGCGGCCTCGCAGGCGGCGATGCCGGCGCGCAGCTCCGCCAGCTTGCGCGCGACAAGGGCGAGGATCAGCGCATCCTTCGAGCCGTAATGGTGCAGCACGCCGCCCTTGCTCAGGCCCGCCTGGGCCGCCACGGCATCGATGGTCAGCGCCCGCGATCCGCCCCGGCGCAGCACGGCGCCCGCCGCATCGAGGATCACCCCCGCACGGTCGTCGCGCCGGCTGCGCGTCCTCTCCGCCATGATGGCCCCCGAAGCCCTGGATAAAAACCGTCTGGACGGTCGGTAAGATACGCGATACGTCTGCGCCGCGAAAATCGCCAGCAAATTCGCCGCAAAGCCGCTTCTCCCGCCCTCGCTGTCCGGAAACCCGGCCGATGTCTCCACGGCTCCGCCCCTTCGTCCTGGCCGCGCTTCTCTCGGCCGTCCCGCTGGGCGGGCCCGGATCGGCGCGCGCCGATGCGCCCGCCGCGGTTGCGGCGGAGGACCCCGCCGTGGTGCTGGTGCGGGTCGTGACGGCCGAGAAGGGGCCCGTCACCTCGGACGTGGTTCTGACCGGCGACATCCAGGCCCAGGCCCAGACCAACGTCGCCTTCCGCACCAACGGCAAGGTCGCCGAGCGCCGGGTCGAGGTCGGCGACCACGTGAGCGCCGATCAGGTGCTGGCGGTGCTGGAGCCGCTGGTGCAGCGGGCCAATCTCGACAACGCCCGCGCCGCCCTGGTCTCGGCCGAGGCGCAGCTCACCCAGGCCAAGGTGACTTTTGAGCGCCAGAAGCAGCTCATCGGCGGCGGCTACACCACGCGGCCCTCCTACGACAACGCCGAGCAGCAGCTGCGCACCTCCCAGGCCGCGGTCGATTCGGCCAAGGCCGCCCTCGGCACGGCGGAGGAGCAGCTCTCCTACACGGAACTCCGCGCGGGCGTGCCCGGCATCGTCATGAGCCGCACCTTCGAGGTGGGGCAGGTGGTGCAGGCGGGCCAGGCGGTGATGGTGCTGGCCCAGGACGGCCCGCGCGACGCGGTGTTCAACGTCTACGAGGCGCTGACCGCCAACCCGCCCGGCGACAAGACGATCCACGTCACGCTCCAGTCCGACCTCTCGGTCGGCGCGGTCGGCCATGTGCGCGAGATCTCGCCGACGGTGGATGCGGCGAGCGGCACGGTGCGGGTCAAGGTCGGGCTGGAGCAGACCCCGCCGGCGATGTCGCTCGGCGCCGTGGTGATCGGCCGGGGCCGCTTCGCCTCCCGCGAGGCGGTGGTGTTGCCCTGGTCGGCCCTCTATCGCTCCGACGATCGCCCGGCGGTGTGGATCTACGATTCCAAGGCCGGCACGGTCGCGGTCCGGACCGTCGAGATCGACCGCTACAGCTTCGACGACATCGTCCTGAGGGGCGGCGTCGAACCCGGCGAGTCGGTGGTGACCGCCGGTATCCAGTTCCTGCGCCCCGGCCAGTCCGTCGCCCTGGCGGCACAGGGGGGCCGGCCGGACAAAGCGACATCCGCGGCCGGGGAGGGCGGACGATGAGACCCCTTCGGCTCTGCGCCGCCGTGGCGAGTGCCGCGCTCACCGCCTGCCAGCCGTCGCAGGAGGCGCCCCCGCCGCCGGTGCGGCCGGTGCTGACGGCTCTGGTCCAGCCCACCGACAGCGTGACCTTCGGCCCCTTCGCCGGCACGGTCGAGCCGCGCTACCAGTCGCAGCTCGGCTTCCAGATCGGCGGGCGGGTCGTGGCGCGCGACGTCACCGTCGGCGATGTCGTGAAAAAGGACCAGCGGCTCGCCGCCCTCGACCCGATCGTGTCGCGGTTCGATCTCAGCCGCGCCGAGGCGGAACTCGCCGATGCCAAGGCCCAGGCCGAGAACGCGACGGCCACCGAGGCGCGCACGCGGCGGTTGACCGAGGGCGGCAACGTCACCCAGGCCCAGCTCGACGCGGCGGTGGCCCGGCGCGACACCGCCCAGGCCCGCCTCGCCCAGGCCGGGGCCAGCCTGCAGAAGGCCCGCGACCAGATCGGCTACACCGAGCTGCGCGCCGATTTCGACGGCGTCGTCACCCAGCGGCTCGCCGAGATCGGGCAGGTGGTGAGCCCGGGGCAGGGGATCGTCACGCTCGCCCGGCCCGAGACCCGCGAGGCGGTGGTCGACATCCCCGAGACGCTGGCCGGCGCCATGCCCAAGGACGGGGGGTTCACGGTGGTGCTCCAGAGCGCGCCGGAGATCACCGCCCGCGGCCGCGTGCGCGAGGTCGCCCCCTTCGCCGAATCCGGCACCCGCACCCGGCGCGTCCGCCTGACCTTGGAGGAGCCGGGCCCCGCCTTCCGGCTCGGCGCCACCATCACCGTCGCGCTGGAGCGGCACACCGCGCGCCGCTTCATCCTGCCCGACACGGCCCTCCTCGAGGCCGACGGCCGCCGCTCGGTCTGGATCGTGCAAGAGACCGGCAAACCGGAGGCCGGCAAACCGGAGACCGGCAAGCCGGCGGGCGACCTGCACGTCGCGCGCCGCGACGTCACCCTCGATCGCGACGGGCCCGGCGGGCACGGGCGCATCGCCGTGCGTGCGGGGCTGGAGCCCGGCGAGCGGGTCGTAGTGGCCGGCGTCCATTCGCTGCGCGACGGCCAGACCGTCCGGCTCGCCGACGACCGGAACGGGGTTGGAAAAAGGGTCACCCCTTGAAGGACTTCAATCTCTCCGACTGGGCGCTCGGCCACCGTTCGCTGGTCTGGTTCCTGATGCTCGTCAGCCTCGCGGCCGGCGTGATGGCCTATTCGCGGCTCGGCCGCGAGGAGGACCCGCCCTTCGCCATCAAGACCATGGTGGTCCAGGCGAGCTGGCCCGGCGCCACGATCAAGGACACCCTCGATCAGGTCACCGACCGGATCGAGAAGGAACTGCAGCAGATCAACGCGCTCGATTACGTGCGCAGCTACACCACGCCGGGTCAGGCGACGGTGTTCGTGCAGTTCCGCGACACCACGAAGAAGGAGGAGATCCAGCCCGCCTTCTATCAGGTAAGGAAGCGTCTGGGCGACATCCAACATACCTTCCCGCAAGGGGTGCAGGGCCCGTCCTTCAACGACGAGTTCGGCGACGTCTACGGCAACGTCTACGCCTTCACCGCCGACGGCCTGACCCACCGGCAATTGCGCGACTACGTCGAGGGCGTGCGCACCGAGGTGCTCAAGGTGCCCAATATCGGCAAGACCCTGCTGATGGGCGTGCAGGGCGAGACGATCGATCTCGACTTCTCGACCCGCAAGCTCGCGGGCTACGGCATCGACATCCAGGCCCTGATCAAGGCGCTGCAATCGCAGAACGCGGTGGCCGCCTCGGGCGTGGTCCAGGCGGGGCCGGAGCGGGTCTCGTTGCGGGTCAGCGGCCAGTTCTCCTCGGAAGACTCGCTGCGCAACGTGAATCTCCGCTTCAACGACCGCTTCTTCCGCCTCGCGGACGTGGCCGAGATCTCCCGCGGCTACGAAGACCCGCCGGCCGCGATGTTCCGCGTCGGCGGCAAGCCGGCGATCGGGCTCGCCATCGCCATGCGCCCCAACGCCAACCTCCTGAAGTTCGGCGAGGATCTGAAGGCGCGCATGCGCGCCATCGAGGGCAAGCTGCCCATCGGCGTCGGCATCCACCTCGTCTCCGATCAGCCCAAGATCGTCGAAGAGGCGGTCGGCGGCTTCACCAAGGCGCTGGTCGAGGCGGTGGTCATCGTGCTGGCGGTGAGCTTCGTCAGCCTCGGGCTTCGCGCCGGCCTCGTCGTGGCGATCTCGATTCCGCTCGTGCTCGCCATCGTCTTCGTGGTGATGCAGGTGATGGGGGTGACGCTGCAGCGCATCTCGCTCGGTGCGCTCATCATCGCGCTCGGGCTGCTGGTCGACGACGCGATGATCACCGTCGAGATGATGGTGGCCCGGCTCGAACTCGGCGACAACCTGAAGAAGGCGGCGACCTTCGCCTACACCTCCACCGCCTTCCCGATGCTCACCGGCACGCTGGTGACGGTGGCGGGCTTTTTGCCGATCGGCTTCAACGGCTCGTCGGCGGGCGAGTACACCTACTCGCTGTTCGTGGTGATCGCCGCCTCGCTCCTGGTCTCCTGGGTGGTCGCGGTGCTGTTCGCGCCGCTGCTCGGCGTCACCATCCTGCCCAAGGCCATGAAGCACCATGCGGAGAAGCGGGGCCTGTTCACCCGCGCCTTCATGGCGGTCCTGCTGGTCGCGATGCGGCTGCGCTGGATCACCGTGATCGCCTGCGTCGCCCTGATGGGAGCGGCCGTCGTCGGGATGGGCCACGTGCAGCAGCAGTTCTTCCCCTCCTCCGACCGCGCGGAAGTGCTCGTCGACCTGACGCTCCCGCAGAACGCCACCATCACCGAGACGCGGGCGCAGATGGACCGCTTCGAGGCGCATCTGAAGGCCGATCCCGACATCGAGCGCTGGAGTTCCTATGTCGGCCAGGGCGCGGTGCGCTTCTACCTGCCGCTCGACCAGCAGCTCGCCAACGCCTTCTTCGGCCAGATCGTGATCGTCACGAAGTCGCTGGAGATCCGCGACGCGGTCATCGCGCGATTGCAGAAATTCGGACGGCGCGACTTCGTCGGCACCGACGTGCTGGTGCAGCCGCTCAACCTCGGCCCCCCGGTGGGCCGCCCGATCCAGTACCGCCTGTCCGGGCCCGACGTGCAGGAGGTCCGCCGCCTCGCGCTCACCCTCGCCGACGTGGTGGCGACCGACAAGCGGCTCGCCGTGCCGACCTTCGACTGGAACGAGCCCGGCAAGGTGCTGCGCGTCGAGATCCTGCAGGACAAGGCGCGCCAGCTCGGCGTCACCAGCCAGGACATCGCCGGCATCCTCAACGGCGTCGTCGGCGGTCAGGCGATCACGCAGGTGCGCGACTCGATCTACCTCGTCAACGTGGTCGGCCGGGCGCGGACCGTCGAGCGCACCTCGCTCGACACGCTCCAGAGCCTGCAGGTCGCCCTCTCCAACGGCTCGGTCGTGCCGATCCTGGCGTTTGCCAAGATCGACTACGATCTCGAACAGCCGATCGTCTGGCGCCGCGACCGGGTGCCGACGCTGACGGTGCGCGCCACCATCACCGACGCGACCCAGCCGCCCACCATCGTCGCCGCGCTCCAGCCCGCCATCGACGCCTACGTCGCGGCGCTGCCGGAGGGCTACACGCTGGCGGTCGGCGGCGCGGTCGAGGAGGCGGGCAAGGGCCAGGGGCCGATCGCGGCGGTGGTGCCGGTGATGCTGCTCGCCATGGCCCTGTTCCTGATGATCCAGCTCCAGAGCTTCCAGAAGCTTTTTTTGGTGTTTTCCGTGGCGCCCCTCGGTTTGATCGGCGTGGTTCCGGCGCTTCTGCTGTTCGACAAGCCGATGGGGTTCGTGGCGATCCTCGGCATCCTGGCGCTGATCGGCATCATCGTGCGCAACGCGGTGATCCTGGTGAGCCAGATCGAGGAATGCGAGGCGGAGGGCATGGGCCCCTGGGACGCCGTGGTCGAGGCCACCCGCCACCGCATGCGGCCGATCCTGCTGACGGCGGCCGCCGCCAGCCTCGGCCTGATCCCGATCGCCCGCGAGGTGTTCTGGGGGCCGATGGCCTACGCCATGATCGGCGGCATCCTGGCGGCGACCGGGTTGACCCTGCTGTTCCTGCCCGCCCTCTATGTCGGCTGGTACCGCATCAAGGCTCCGCCGCGCGGCCCGGCAGCCCGGCCGAGTGCCGCCGGGGGGCATTGATACGGTCTGCGCTTGGATCGCGGCGGGGAGCGTATCGGCCGGCCCGGCGCGGCGCTTGAACGACGGCCCAATCCGCGATCCCGAAGGGATCGACCGGATTGGGTATGAGAGGCGCGAATCCCCCGTGCCACCCGTCCGCGGCACGGCCGACCAAGGGATGCGGCCGGATCCCCCCGACACGCACACGGAGAAGATACGTCTCTGCGAGGGATCAAGGACGGATCTATTATGCATCTTGTGCGCATGAGGCGCGCGTAACTGCGCAACCCTTGCCCTGGTTGCATGGCCGGGCTGTGCGCTGGGTTGCGACGTCAAATTCCCTTTGCGTCCGTCGACCCATCCGCTAGGCACATCTCGAACGCCGCGGCAAGGCGGCGGCTTCGATCCCCTTCAGGCGAGCCGGCTGCCCGCGATGACCACCGACCACGCCACGGCCACATCCGAACCTCTCGAGCGCGACGCGCGGGTGGCCATGAGCCATCATGGCGTCAGCCCCAACGACATCGCGCTCGGCGTGGTGATCGGCCGGGCCTCGGAGTATTTCGACTTCTTCGTGTTCGGCATCGCCTCGGTGCTGGTGTTTCCGAAGGTGTTCTTCCCCTTCGCCGACCCGTTGACCGGCACGCTCTACTCGTTCGCCATCTTCGCGCTCGCCTTCATCGCCCGCCCGCTCGGGACGATCTTCTTCATGTGGGTGCACAAGCGGCACGGGCGCGGCGTGAAGCTCACCGCCGCCCTGTTCCTGCTCGGCGGCTCGACCGCGGCGATCAGCTTCCTGCCGAGCTACGACTCGATCGGCGCCGTCGCCATCGAGTTGCTCGCTGCCTTACGCGTCGCGCAAGGGTTCGCGCTCGGCGGCGCCTGGGACGGGATGGCCTCGCTTCTCGCCCTCAACGCGCCGCGGGAGCGCCGCGGCTGGTACGCGATGATCCCGCAGCTCGGCGCGCCGATCGGCTTCATGGTGTCGAGCGCCCTGTTCGCCTTCTTCGTCGTCAACCTCACCGAGGCCGACTTCATCGATTGGGGCTGGCGCTTCCCGTTCTTCTGCGCCTTCACCATCAACGTCGTGGCCCTGTTCGCGCGCCTGCGCCTCGTGGCGACGCCGGAATTCGTCCGCCTCCTCGACAAGGGCCGGCTGGAACCGGTCAGCGTCATCGATCTCGCCCGCCACCACGCCCTCGACGTGTGGATCGGCGCCTTCGTGCCGCTGGCGAGCTTCGCCCTGTTCCACCTCGTGACGATCTTCCCGATCGCCTGGCTCGCCCTGTCGAGCGAGCGCTCGGCGGGCGACTTCCTGATGGTGCAGTTCTCCGGCGCCATCGTCTGCGCCGGCGCGGTCGCCGCCTCCGGCCTGATCGCCGACCAGATCGGGCGGCGCAACGTTCTCCTCATCAGCGCCGGCCTGATCGCCGCCTTCGCCTGCGGCTCGATCCTGGCCCCGCTGATCTTCGGCGAGACCGCCATCGGGCAGACCATCTACGTCAATATCGGCTTCATGCTGCTCGGCCTGTCCTACGGCCAGACCGCCGGCGCCGTGACGTCGCGGCTCGGTGCGCGCTACCGCTACACCGGCGCGGCGCTCACCTCCGACCTCGCTTGGCTGTTCGGGGCCGGGTTCGCGCCCCTCGTGGTGCTGTACCTCTCCACGGCCTACGGCCTGGCCGTGGTCGGCGTGTACCTGCTCTCGGGCGCTCTCGCGACGCTGCTCGCGCTCGCCCTCGACCGCTCCGAGATGCGCCAGATGTGATTTTTTGACCCGCGGACGGATCGTCCCGACCGCGGGGGATCGTGAAAGAATCGTCGCCGTGCGGGGAAAAGGCCCGCGCGGCCCTTGCGATGGAACGAAGATTCGTGGCCATGACCGCCGACCGTTCATTGAGAGCCCGTGCCGGCTCCGCGCGCCGGATCCTGCGGGGTCTCGTCCTGCTGCCGCTGTTCAGTGGGCTTGCCGGCTGCAACCTCGTGGTGATGCAGCCCTCGGGCGACATCGCCCTGCAGCAGCGCAACCTCGTGCTGGCCTCGACCGGGCTGATGCTGCTCATCATCGTGCCGGTGATCGCGCTGACCCTGCTGTTCGCGTGGCGCTACCGCGCCTCGAACACGGCGGCCCGCCACGATCCCGATTGGGACCACTCGACCGGGCTCGAAGTGGTGATCTGGACCGCGCCGCTGCTCATCATCATCGCGCTCGGCGCGCTGACCTGGATCAGCACCCACACCCTCGACCCGTTCCGGCCGCTCTCGCGCATCGAGCCGGGCAAGCCGGTCGCGGCGCAGGTGAAGCCGCTCGAGGTGCAGGTCGTCGCCCTCGATTGGAAGTGGCTGTTCTTCTACCCCGAATACAACGTCGCCAGCGTCAACGAGCTTGCCGCGCCGGTGAACCGGCCGATCCAGTTCAAGCTCACCGCCTCCTCGGTGATGAATGCCTTCTACGTCCCGGCGCTGGCCGGCATGATCTACGCCATGCCCGGCATGCAGACGCAGCTGCATGCGGTGATCAACCGGGCCGGCGTGTATGACGGGCTCGCCTCGCATTACAGCGGCACCGGCTTCTCGCGCATGACGTTCAAGTTCCACGGGCTCGACGGCGACGGCTTCGACCAGTGGATTGCCAAAGTGAAGCAGCAGGGTTCGAACCTGACCCGCGATGCTTATCTCGAGCTCGAGCGCCCGAGCGAGCAGGTGCCCGTCATCTACTATTCGTCGTTCGCCGAGGGCCTCTTCGGCAAGATCGTCGGCATGTGCGCCATTCCCGGCAAGATGTGCATGCACGAGATGATGACCATCGACGCCAAGGGCGGCGCCGGCAAGGAGAGCGCGGAGAACATCGAGCGGCTCCAGTACGATAACCGCCACACCGAGCGCGGCGACGAGCCCCCGGGCGCGACCACGCCGGCCTCGCACCGCGCGCCCAAGAGCGAGTCGCCCGACGCCGGCAAGACCCACGAGGGGAGTGGCCAAGGCCGAACCGCTCCCGACCAGACCAACAACTGATCCGTCGCCGCCTTCAGGATTCACGGACGAGCCTCACCCATGTTCGCAAACACGGACCTGCAGCGCCTGCTGCTCGGGCGCCTCACCCTGGAGGACATCCCGTTCCACGAGCCGATCCTGCAAGTCACCTTCGCAGGCGTCGCCGTGGGCGGGATCGCGGTGCTCGCCGCGATCACCTATTTCCGCTTCTGGGGCCCGCTCTGGCGCGATTGGCTGACCTCGGTCGACCACAAGAAGATCGGCATCATGTACGTGGTGCTGGCGCTGGTGATGCTGCTGCGCGGCTTTGCCGACGCGCTGCTGATGCGCTCGCAGCAGGCGATGGCCTTCGGCGCCAACGAGGGCTACCTGCCGCCGCACCACTACGATCAGATCTTCACGGCGCACGGCGTGATCATGATCTTCTTCGTGGCGATGCCCTTCGTCACCGGCCTGATGAACTACGTCGTGCCGCTGCAGATCGGCGCACGCGACGTCGCCTTCCCGTTCCTGAACAACTTCTCGTTCTGGATGACGGTCTCGGGCGCGATCACGATCATGATCTCGCTGTTCATCGGTGAGTTCGCCCGCACCGGCTGGCTCGCCTACCCGCCGCTGTCCGGCGCGGACATGAGCCCGGGGGTCGGCGTCGACTACTACATCTGGGGCCTGCAGATCGCGGGCATCGGCACGACCCTGTCCGGCATCAACCTCGTCGCGACCATCGTGAAGATGCGCGCCCCCGGCATGTCGATGATGAAGCTGCCGATCTTCACCTGGACCTCGCTGTGCACCAACGTGCTCATCGTGGCCGCCTTCCCGATCCTGGGCGCCGTTCTCGCGCTGCTGACGCTCGACCGCTACGTCGGCACGCACTTCTTCACGAACGACCTCGGCGGCAACCCGATGATGTACTTCAACCTCATCTGGATCTGGGGCCACCCGGAGGTCTACATCCTCATCCTGCCGGCCTTCGGCGTCTTCTCCGAAGTGACGTCCGCGTTCTGCGGCAAGCGCCTGTTCGGCTACACCTCGATGGTCTACGCGACCATCGTCATCACGATCCTCTCCTACCTCGTGTGGCTGCACCACTTCTTCACGATGGGCTCGGGCGCCAACGTGAACTCGTTCTTCGGCATCACGACGATGATCATCTCGATCCCGACGGGCGCCAAGATCTTCAACTGGCTGTTCACGATGTATCGCGGCCGCATCCGCTTCGACGTGCCGATGCTGTGGACCGTGAGCTTCATGGTCACCTTCGTCATCGGCGGCATGACCGGCGTGCTGCTCGCCGTGCCCCCGGCCGACTTCGTGCTCCACAACTCGCTGTTCCTGATCGCGCACTTCCACAACGTGATCATCGGCGGCGTGCTGTTCGGCATGTTCGCCGGCGTGAACTACTGGTTCCCGAAGGCCTTCGGCTTCCGGCTCGACGAATTCTGGGGCAAGGTCAGCTTCTGGTTCTGGACCATCGGCTTCTACGTCGCCTTCATGCCGCTCTACGTGCTGGGGCTCATGGGCGTGACGCGCCGCGCGCAGCACTTCGACGATCCCTCGCTCCAGCCGTGGTTCGTCGTCGCCGCCATCGGCGCCGGCCTGATCGCGCTCGGCATCGGCGCGATGATCGTCCAGTTCGCGGTCTCGATCAAAAACCGCGAGGCGCTGCGGGACGTCACCGGCGATCCGTGGGAGGGACGGACGCTCGAATGGGCGACGGCCTCGCCGCCGCCGGACTACAACTTCGCCTTCACGCCCGTGGTCAGCAGCCTCGACGCGTGGTGGGACATGAAGGCCCGCGGCTTCCAGCGGCCGCTCCAGGGCTACAAGCCGATCCACATGCCGAGGAACACCGCCACCGGCGTGATCCTGGGTGCCATCAGCATCGCCTTCTCGTTCGCGATGATCTGGTACATCTGGTGGCTCGCCGCCCTGGCCTTCGTGGCGACGCTCGCGGTCGCGATCGGCCACACCTTCAACTACAACCGCGACTTCTACATCCCCGCTGACACGGTCGCCCGGACCGAGCAGCGGCGGACCGAAGCGCTGGCGGTGCGGGTCTAAAGCAGCATCATGGCATCCCACGCGACCCAAGCCCCGACGGACGACGCGCCCGTCTTCCTCGATCTCGAAGGCGAGCATCACCCGGAAGGGAGCACGATGCTCGGCTTCTGGATCTACCTGATGAGCGACTGCCTCATCTTCACGGTCCTGTTCGCCACCTACGCCGTGCTCGGCCGCAACTACGCGGCCGGGCCCTCGCCCAAGGATCTGTTCGACCTCAGCCTGGTGGCGGTGAACACGGCGATGCTGCTGTTCTCCTCCATCACCTACGGCTTCGCCATGCTGGAGATGGCCAAGGGCGACGCCGCCAAGACGCAACTCTGGCTCGCCGTCACCGGCCTGTTCGGCGCCGCCTTCATCGGCATCGAGCTCTACGAGTTCGCCCACCTGATCCACGAGGGCGCCACGCCCCAGCGCAGCGCCTTCCTGTCCTCGTTCTTCACCCTGGTCGGAACCCACGGCCTGCACGTCACCTTCGGCCTGGTCTGGCTCGTCACCCTGATGATCCAGGTGCGCCAGCGCGGGCTGGTGCCCGAGAACCAGCGCCGGCTGATGTGCCTGTCGATGTTCTGGCACTTCCTCGACGTCATCTGGATCGGCGTCTTCACCTTCGTGTACCTGATGGGAGTCCTGCAATGAGCGGGGCAGCGCACGCCGACGATCACGGCCACGAACACGCCCATGGCGGCCACGGGCAGGACGCCCACGGTCACGGTTCGTTCAAGGATTACGTCACCGGCTTCGTGCTCTCCGTCATCCTGACGGCGATCCCGTTCTGGCTGGTGATGGGCGGCGTCATCGACGACAAGCTCGTCACCGGCGTCGTCATCCTCGGGTTCGCCGCGGTGCAGATCGTGGTCCACATGATCTACTTCCTGCACATGAACACGAAGTCGGAGGGCGGCTGGACGGTGCTGGCCCTGATCTTCACCGTGACGCTGGTGGTGATCACCCTCACCGGCTCGCTCTGGGTGATGCACCACATGAACGCCAACATGATGCCGATGTCGGTGGAGCAGCTGCGCCACCAGCCCTGAGCGGGAGGCCCCGGCCCTGACCGGCACCCGAACCACCGGCCCGGCGCGGCGCGGATCTCCGCGCCGCGCCGGGCTGGTCCTCATCAACCTCCTGGCCCTGCTGCTCTGCGGCGCGCTCGTCGCGCTCGGCACCTGGCAGGTCCACCG
>JAAIGG010062434.1_pt1 | contig 12612 bp, 16 predicted proteins | sample 6487391 | NCBI WGS metagenome assembly JAAIGG01 (sample SAMN13974130, study PRJNA590717) | phyllosphere metagenome | biome: asymptomatic weeds; feature: pooled weeds collected from a community garden; material: weeds; isolation source: pooled asymptomatic leaves from various weed species from...
GACGCGGCACGTTCCGTGCAGGCTTCACGCCGGATGCGACGCCGCAATAGCTCAGCTGGTAGAGCACCTCATTCGTAATGAGGGGGTCGGGGGTTCGAATCCCTCTTGCGGCACCAGTCCCATTTTTCGATTTATAATCAATTACTTAACCCTGAGCTGATCCGCTCATAGGCACCGTGCTTAGGCACCGCCCCACGCCTCGTCGAGTTCCACGGCAATTTCGTCACTGACCACGAATCGCCCATACCCGTCCTTCCAGGGCAGGGAGTATTGACGCTTCTGCCACCACGCGACGAACTCCGCGGTGTGCTCCCTGGGGACTTGATACCAGTCGTCCGAGCGGTCCTCCGGCGTGGTCTCCGAATCGATCTCGAATAAGCTGAAGCTGTAGGGGGTGCTCCCCGAATGCTCGGTCTCTTCCGGGTAGGAAGCGATCTCGACGATGAACAGCATGGTGGCTCCTCACCGGTGAGCCACCCTGACCCGGACCGCTTTGCTGATACGTTCAGGGGCCTTCGATCTTCAGCTTCAGGTCCGGGTTGTCCCAGGCCGTTCGCAGCGCCACGCCCAGGTGCACGCTGATCTTCGTCTCGACCATGTCCCGGTCGAACGGACCGACCCCGTTGGCCTGACACCACGCAGCCATTCTCCCTTCCTCACCATCGGGGACAAGCTGCATTTCAGGCCGGTCATCTGGATCGGCCGGACGCTCCGTCCCCGGTGGCTCGTACAGTCTGAAGCCGTAAGGGTAGTCGGACTCCCCGTCCACGAAGAAATCGACATTGTAGAACATGTGAACTCGGCTCCAAGTCGTGCCGCGACCGTACTTCGCGAATCGTTGACAAATCCAATCTGAAGTATTCGCTCAAGTACTTACTCTTGATTTGACAAATTTGTCGTTTGAAGCGTGACGACGAAGCCTGGATTCGACACCTGATTATTCAGATCGAATCTGTGAATCCACAGCGATCATCTTGACGACGCCGCGATTCATCGGCCATGACCTGGGGCCGGCTGCGGGAATTCCTGCGCCCTGTCGAGGACGATCGATGCCGTAAACGCAGAAAACCCGGCCAAGCCCCTCCTACAGGGCCTGACCGGGCTTCCAATCTCAGAGGTTCTCTCGAACCAAACTAACCACATCCGAGAGAATCATAAGCCTGACTCAGCGTCAACCGTTCGGCTGTTCTCGTGGCACCGGACAGGTGGATTCTGGGCTTGAGAGCGGCTGCGCGCGGTGTCCTGAAGAAGGACGTGACCATGGACGCGCCAAAGTACGTTGAGCGCTGGTCTGACATTGAGGACCGGAAGCGCGAGAACGAGCGCAAGCGAACCGATTGGCGCTGCCGGCGCCCCTACAATCCGGCGAACGCCTCTGACGAGGAACACCAGCACGAATGGTGGCGGCGTACACGTAACGCGGATTCGAAGTTCCGGATGAAGCGGGACAAGCGGTCCTACGATGGGCGTCCTGCCCCGGTGGAGCACTGGCAGGGCATCTACCGCCTGCCCAGAATCGTCAGGAGAGCCCTGGCGCGGCCGTTGGCTCCGCTCCTCATGTCCGGGCGCCGGAAGGTCATCGCGGCCGTGGACGCGCTCCTGACGATCATCGGACGCTTCCATACCTCGCCCCGGAACTTCGTCGGTCGTGGCTGCGGGATCGGTGAGGACGGTGGTTTCCTGCTCGATCGCCGCGGGCTGTCGGGTCCGAGCGCCCCTCACGGCTGCCGGGGCCTGACCGAGTGGTCGGCGCGCGAAGCCACGCAATTCCTGCTCGACGCCGGAATCATCGACCGGGTCACTCCGAAGGCCCTGATGGCCACCCAGGATCGGACTGGACGGTCAGGCTTCTGGCTGAAGGCCACGAAGGATAAGGCCACGGGTCGGATCAAGGCTGATCCCATCCGGTATCGGCTCGGCCGTCTCTATCGCTCGCTTTTCTCGAAAGCCCTCGGTTGGCCCCAGCCGCCACAGGTGCCTTTCGGAAAATCTCCCGTAGGTGAGTACTCTCCTCATCAGGATAATAAGGGGGTTATTGTAAGAACCATGGGTGTATCTACGGGAGGTGAGCTTCTGGCGGCCTCACGAAGTCCAGAGGAGTGGCTGGGGATGTTCAAGCAGATTCAGCTTGAACGCTACGCGACGGACGCAGCCGAGCGGAAGGCCGCGGCCATGGCAGACCTTGAGATGCGGAGGGCGCGGCGACTGGCTCGCGGATGGTGAGGCGATGAGCGAGTTCAACCTGTACGGCCCACACACCCCACGCTCCTGTCGGAGGTGCGAGCCTTCGTGCGGCGCACGAGCATCGAGAGGCCGCGGCTCGAATGGGAGGTCGTGAACGGATTCTGAAGCGCCTTCGTTTCACTTTCACCGACGCCAACTGCGCGCTCGTCTTCCGGCTGGAATTCAGCGGCTCTTCGATAGGCCGCTGACGGCACCCGAGAAGTACGTCGCCTTCCTCGAAAGCTACGTTGGGGTGACCGCGGCCAAGCACATCATCGAGGTCCAGATACCGGATGCCGAGCAATGGCGGAAGGAAAGGCACGGGAGCAGGAAGCGACCGGATTCCGGTTAACGGAACGTGAGGAATCAGAGTTAAGGAATCCTTCCGAAGCGCATGCGAAGGGCGATGTGTTCGTTCCCGCTCACATGCCCCGCCTCGGACAGGAGATGAGAGATCGGCTGCGGAAGCACGTTGCCCCGGTGGACTGCGCGTGATCGCTGAGGTCAGTTCGAATCGATGCGGGAAGGCGATGGCCCGAGACGACGTACAGGACCTACGTGTTCATGGGATGTCGGGATGCGAGGCACACCGTCGAGTTCAGGATGTGATGGGGCGGCCGGCGATCAGCGTCCGCGCTGTTCGCGCAGCATCCGGTAGACCATCTCGTGATCGGCGATGCAGAGTTGGCCGGCGTTCCCGCGGATGTGGCCGGTTGGTGTGGACTCCCCATTGAAAGGAGCCCCGCCAAATCGCTTCTGAAGCTCACCAGCGCCTTCCACGCGCAGAGTGCGCTCACGCTCAAGGAAGTCCAGCAAGCTTAGCGTTGAACGTATCCTTGGTCCACACGTTGCTAAAAGACCTCTGACCCGACGCAATTAGATCAGCCAAGTCATCATACAGCGCGCCAATTGTGTTCGGTGTTTCTGAGGTTGCGCTAGAGTGTTCAGGGACAAAATCGACCGCAACCTGCCGATCATGGATGTAAACGTTAATCGTTAGGGGCTGCAAATACTCTTCCATCAATGGCTTTACTATCTTCCAGTCAAGGTTCCCGTTTCCGCACCCAAGTGGTGGGAATGCAATAGATGAAACGCCCATTTCCTTGTAGGAATTGACGAAGGTTTCGAGCCCTTGCTCAATGTAAGCAATTTTTGAAGGCTGTTTCCACGTTGTTTTGGTCGGAAAATTAAGTACCCAGCGGTCTTCGCTTCTCCAAAGCTGAAGGCGTCCTACAGAAAGTTCACCGGCCATGCAGAGCTTTCTGTATTCAGCAAACATAGCTGGATACAGCGACTTGAACTCTTTCGCTATTCCCTTGCCCATAACACCTACGGTATTGACCGTATTCACCAAGGTCTGTGCTGGCGAGTCGAAGAGACTGGTTCGAAGATATGTGATCATAGCTATTGGTGCCGCCAAGCTGCTGGCTCGTAGCGCAGATTAAGCTGGTTCCTCGCAGTTCGCACTGTGTGTGTGCCCATTGCGCAACACCTCCCGAGCCGCGATCTCCATGGGCGCGAAAGCGATTCCCGAGAGAACGAAACCGGAACGTAGCACTTTTTCCACTGTTTTTCCATAGCGGTGAACTGCTACCGTCGTTACAGGCGGACTCGGCGACCGAGGCATACGGCGCCTCATCATCGCAAGCTTCACCGTTAGCTCGCTACAAAGGGTTAAGGGTACGGTGGCGCCATGCAGTCACTTACGGAAACGCCATGAGGTGGCGGTTCGCTGTGACTGTGGACCGCGCAACATCAGGGTGGATTCGGAGGCGATGTTGCGCCCCTGCTTGCATGCCGGAACATGAGCGCTCCGAGGGGCCGGCACGGGTGGGGCATGAACGGTACCAGTCGCCAGACGCCAACCTAAGGGCGCCGGCGTCATCGCAACGGCAGCAGCAGGGAGAGTACCCTACCCGACACGCCGGCACTCAAGACCGCCGAAGACGGTTGATTTCGCGTCGAGCGACGCGGGAAAGCAGAACTCAGCTTCCATCACAGGCTGCCAGTTCGAGATCGCCGTCCCTTCAATGCTTCAGCGGAATGCCGTGAGCGAGGAGCCGGGCTTTGGCGGCCTCTACGGCATCGGTCGCGAAGCGCTCGAAGTGCGCCACCACGAGGTATTCGACCGTGCACCGGCCGAGGCCGCCCGCGAGCAGAAGCTCGAAGCCTGATCCCTCGCTCTTGCCCCGCGTGACCAATTCCATGAACGCGATCTCGCCGTGGTTCTTGATCGCCTGTCGGCTCCGGTTCGACTTCAGGCGCTTGCCGGTTTGTTCGAAGCGGCAGTGATCCATCAGGGCAATCGTGCCGTGACAGGCTCCGGCAACGGGATCGGCATGGGCCTGCCGGTGCCGGTCCTGTAGCTCCAAGGCCGCAGCGAGGCGCGCCGCCTCTGCCTCGGAGCCGCCCATGCGTCGGGCGTTGCTCATGATCGTGGTGAGTCCGGTCAGAGAACAGGTCTTGAGATCAATGGTCATGGATTCGGCTCCTGGCTGATGGGACGCGACGGGATGAGCGGGGCGCTACGCTTTGGGGCTGTTGGCTTTGTGGGCGAGCCAGATCGTCCGCCGATTCGAGGCGGCCGAAACGTGGATTCCGAACTGCTTGGAGACTTCGGTGACGGTCGCCCCAGCGTCGAAGGCGGCGTTCACAGCGGCGACACCGGCCTCAGTCAGGCGGCCATCAGCCCGCTTCAGATCGGCGGTCTCCGGCGATTGAGCCGCCTGCTTCTTGATGAGCGTCAGCAGACGTTCGGCGCGTTCGGCGAGATTGCGCGCGCCGTCCTCCTGGGCGCGGGCGGCCTCGGCGATGGCCTGGATTTCGGAGACGGTGGTCGCATCCATGAAATCACTCCTGATGTCCGATGCCTGCCATCGGATGTCAGGAATGTAGCGCGATCTTTACCGACTTCAAGTGTCAGAAGTGGGATTTCTGATATCAGGTGTTGCGCATGGATTCTAGGCTGTGATAATGGCGCTTATCGAAGCCCAGGTGGGCGGCTGGTCGAGGGAGCGGATCATGGCGGGAGCGGACGAGACCGGACCGGACGCGCTCGACCACCTCACCGTCGAGGCGGCGCGGCTCCACTACGAGCAGGTCGCGCGCCTCCTGCGGCTGCGGGCGCGCGGCGCGGACACCGCCCGCGCGGTCCGGCTGCTCCTCGTCCTCGGCGACTGCCTCGATGGCTTGCGCGGGCACCAGCGACGGCTCGCGGAGGCGCGGCCGTGAAGCCGATCGCGAAGGGGGAGCGACCATGGAACCGGAGAAGTGGCCCGGAGCGGCGAACGAGGTGCTGGCTGCCCTCATCGCGGACGGCGAAGCGCGCCGTACTAGGCAGTTGCAGGACCTGCTCGGCTGCGCTGAGCGCAACGGCCAGGACATGGCGGAGGCGCTGGACGCCCTGCGCCTGACCGAGGAGAGCCTTGCGGCCCTGCGGGGTCAGCAGGGATACCGACGTGCGCGTGGAGAGGCCCGATGACCACGCTGCCTGTTCCCGCCCCGGCAAGCATCCCCGCCCTCGGCCTCGATGCCGTCGTCGAGCGGGCGGCCGGGCTCGCCCGGCAGGCGCGCGCACCGAACACGCTCCGAGCCTATGAGAGCGACTGGCGGGAATTCGAGCGCTGGTGCGTTGCGCAGGGCTTCGACCCGATTCCCGCTTCACCGGCCGTGGTTGGGCTCTACCTCGCCGCACACGAGCACCTGTCCGTCGCCACGCTGTCGCGGCGGGCCAGCAGCATCGCCGCCCGGCACCGACAGGCCGGACACAGCCTCGACACCCGCCACCCGGCCATCGCCGACGTGCTGCGCGGCCTGCGCCGCGAGCGTGGCTCCGCCCAGCGCCGTGCCGAGGCCCTAACCGTGGGCCACCTCCGGCAGGTAGTGGCTGATCTCGGTGACGGCCTCGGTGATCTTCGCGACCGCGCCCTGCTGCTGGTCGGCACGGCCGCCGCGCTCCGGCGCTCGGAACTCGTCGCTCTCGACGTGGCCGACGTTGCCGTGCTGCCCGAGGGACTGCGGGTCACGATCCGCCAGAGCAAGACCGATTCCGAGGGGCACGGGGCCGTGCTCGCAGTCGGCCGCACCGGCCGCCCCTCCTGCCCGGCCGCCGCCTACGAACGGTGGCTCGCCGCCGCCGGGATCGCGGAGGGGGCAGCCTTCCGTGCCGTCGATCGCCACGGTCGCCTCGGTGGGCGGCTGTCCGGCAATGCCGTCGCCCTGATCGTCCAGCGCCGCACCGCCGCCGCCGGGCTCGATGCGGCAGCTTTCAGCGGCCACAGCCTGAGGAGCGGGTTCGCCACGAGCGCCGCCCGCGCGGGGATGGGCGAATTCAAGATCGCCGCACAGACTCGGCACGCCTCGCTCGCCGTCCTGCGCCGCTACGTTCGTGAGGGTCGCCTGTTCGAGGAGAACCTGGCCGCCGAGATGGGACTATGAAGGCGCCAAGACGTGGAATTGAAGCCGACCGCCTCGACGCAGCTTAGAATGCTGGCTGAAGTTAGTAGGTGACTTTCGTTTCGACTGAGATAGATTTCCCGGCCATATCTTCGGTAACTTGGATTGGAGTTTGTATTTCGTTTTTACAGCGAACGGCCCCTCTTACTTTTTCAGGCTTTTGGCATTTGTCTCCGTAGTAGTCGTAAAATACAGTAGGCGGTGGAGACTTTATATAAGAGCCATCGGCGCATCCGGGCTCTACCGCAACCTTTTTACTCACTTCTTCTGAAAAAAGCTCCACAACATATCCTATCGGTTCTCCGAATTTTGTCTCAATCAAGATAAACTCGTCGGTATTTAATGTAGGTATGGTGATTTGATAAGCAGATTTACTCTTCCCAACCTTATATGCGGAAGCTCCTTTTATAGAGCTTGCATACATGCGCGAATACCAGACCTCTGGTTCCGCTGAAGATTGAGAAAGAGGATAAACGGTCAGGGTGGCATTTTTGATGGATTTGTCGGTAAGATTTTGCACAAATACGCTAGTCTCGTTGATGTGCTCTATTTTTTGGTCCGCAATGAGTTCCTCTCCTTTGTCAGTTGCTTTCCGAATTAGGATTCGAGCATCTTTAAGAGGTGCACATCCCTCAATCCGGATCGTTTTCTTTTCAAAGACTCCTTCGGCTAACTTCTCAGCGTACTTTGATAAGAATGGCGTGATAATACTTCCAACCAAAAAAGCTCCCAAAAGCTTTACACTTGTGGGAACGGTCCACTTTTTGACTGTGTTTGTTGAGGAACTATCAGGATTGGCGCCGGACATTTACACTAATCCTTCAAGTCATTGTGCTGTTCACGCCTTTTGAACGGCGCGATTGGGTTGTGCTATATCACCGGGTTAACCTACGCAAAATGCGAAAGGGGGCCGATCATCAGAACCCCCAACGCATCTTGAACTCTAGCCGCTTGCGCTGGCTCTGCGTTTGCATGGTGAGCAGGTAGCTCTGGTCCACCCCGTCTCCCGAGAACTGAGAAGCGATCAACCGCAACCGGCGGTCCTTGCACCACTGCTTAAATTCGCTGACCGACGCATCAATCAGCTTATGCGGAGGACTCCGTTGGTAGACCTGCGTTGAACACGACACATACATTTCGACGGGTTCGATCTTCTTAGACATGGCCTCGCTCTCCGCTGCCCGTACGGTCTCACGAACAGGGTGTCCGGTAAAACGAATGCTTAAGAGGTGGTTAATACACGATTCGGTCGATCAAGCTTCCTCAGCCGAACCTCATTTCGAAAGCCATGAACTGGTCCGGAGTGAGATCGGCAAAGCACCTAAAGCCGGTCATGCGGCCGAAACTCGTCTTGCCAGCCTCATATCGTTTTTAGTGGAGCGAGATGCCCTGGGGTTCATCCAGACGGCGACTACACCGTGCTCGAACTTGCGCGTCGCGCTCTCGAAATCCGAGCCTGTGTGGACATACATTTTGTCCTGCTCGCAACCGAGCCTGCCGCCTGAGAACCAGCGAGGCATAAGCCAGCGCCACCCAGGCCGATCTGATCGACCCAGGGTTTGAGCACTCTCATCGCGAACGTGCCGTAGTTCCCGTGATCGCCGTTCTCATGACCGACGATCTCCTTCTGTACGTCGAGCGGGCATCCGATCTCACGCAGGCGCGTGTGGACGCGGTGGCGCAGGGAGTAAACTACCTTTCGCTCGTCCTTGGTCACGACCCGACGCACCGCCCGCTGCAGGTTCTTCGCGATGTTCTTGAGGTTCGGGTCCTCGAACAGAGGGCCGATGATTTTCGCGGGGAGGTAAGGGAGAAGGCAGTCGGGTAGCGGCACGCGGCGCTTGCTCGAATCGGTCTTTTTCCCAACCCGCACGTAGCGAATTCCGTCCTCCCTGAACTCCTCACGAATCGCGAACGCCTCGGAGTGGCGCATACCGGTGGCGGCCAGGATCAGCCACATCAGCCGCTCGTCCTTGCCGAGCTTCGGCAGCATGTGTGCGTTGGCCAGCGCCATGTCGTCGGCGTCGAAGCGCAGTCGCTCCAGCTTGTCGTCCTTGTGATCGACCACCTTGAAGAAGGGATTCCCTTTCAGGTCGCCCGTCTCGTTAGCGTGATTGATCGGGGCGGCGAGGAAATTGACACGCTTCACGACGGTCGCAGTCTTCAGGTCCTTGCCTCGGAGGAAGTCCACGTAGGCGCGGCCATCGGTGCGGTCGCAGTCCTTGATCAGCTTGCCCCCGGTGAACGCCTTGAACTCCGCCCAAGTCGAGCGGGCCTCGGCCGCGTAGGCGCCCGCCGGATCGTGACCCTTGAAGCGCAGGTACTCATCGAGCAGCGCCGGATCGTTATCTACAGGTTTCGGCTTGGGCTTCGCGGCTTCCTCTGGATCGAAGGTCCGGGTCACGTCGGTGAGATCGAGCAGGAAGTTGTCCTCCTGTGCCACCAGCATACCATCGCGAATCAGGAGGGCCGTAATCTGGGTCGCGAAGACCTTGGTGCCGTCCGCAAGCGTGCTGTCCCCCAGCGGGTAGCGGGTCCTCACCGCGCCGACGTGCAGCTTCCGCGTGACGTTCTGACGCAGGAGGTAGAGATCGCGCTTGTGCTGCTGAATCATCGGCAGTGCGATGATCTCGGCCTCGATCCGATCAGCCGTGCCCAGGCTCTTACGAACCATGGGGCGACCCGTCGAGGCCGGGTACTGGAGCTTGATCCACCAGTTGGTGGAATCCCGCTTCTTGTAGAGGTAGCCGACGCTCTTGGGCATCAGGCGCTGACCGCCACGCTGCCTTCGCCGTGGTGGGCACGGAATCCACCCTTCTTGGCGGCCTTCCACAGAGCAATGCGCGTCTCCCCCTCGAACCCCTGGCGGCGCAGGTAGGTATCGATCCGGACGAACAGTTCATCCTGGCTCGGGTTCGTCGCGGACCAGAGGACCCGGATGTTCCGGACGACCGCAAAGATTTTGAACGGGACGAGCATTGAGAATGACTCTTAGGCACCGTAGACAGGCACTCGAATTAGACACCGTTTTAGGCACCGTAAAGAGCCCTGAATATACTGAGCTTTTTCGTGGTTGAGGGGCTATGGATTCCCCTCCCTCTTGCGGCACCACTCGCTCATGGATGCCTCGGCAGACATCGTGCGATTCTACGCTTCCCCACCGACATTATCTCCGCAGCAGACAGCGTTGCGTCTGTCCCGCGACCGGCCCCGCTCGAACGGCTGCTTAGCGGGGAGACACAGGTTCGCACCCTCTCGCTCAGCGTGAGATCGTTGGTGTCGCCGATAGGGGCGACCTCTTCAAAGCAGCGCATGAAGTATCGGCTGTCGAGCCCCGGCGAGAGGGCGCTCGTCGATTCGCCGACCCGGTTCGGGAACGCGAACGTCTCACGCCCTCCGCTTGCGGCCAGAGGGACGGCTCGTCCTCCATCCTCTGCCGCGCCGCAGCATGGGAGGGTCCGCCGAGCGTCAGGCCTGCCAGGATGCAAAAGGCGGCTGTCCCGGCCGTGGTGCGTCTGCCCCGCTGTCGGGCCGTCGGCGGTTTCGCCGACGTCCGACCTTCAGCTCGTCAGAGCGTCGGGCAATACTCGCCGGAAAGCAGTCGGCTGGTCGATCCCGCCGCGCCGACGCTTGCCCGCTCTTGAAAGCTACCGCGAACTGCCGCCGCCGCCGCCGCCCGCGCTGCCCTGCGGGATCGCGCGCTCCGGTTGGCCGGCATTGCCGCCGGCGGCGGAATTGGTGGTGATGGTGTCGGCGCCGGTGGCACCCGGAGCGATGACGTAATCGACGGTGTTGCCGGTGGTATTGGTCTGACGCTGGATGATGGTGCCGGGCGGGTAGGGGCCACCCGGCGCGTCGAGCGGCTGAGCCTGGGCAGAGAGGGTGCCCGAGCCGAGGCAGCTCAGAGCGGCGAGGATGAAGGCCGTGCGGGCCATGGAACAGCTCCTGACAAGGGCGCGCCGGCAGACCTGCCGTGCAGGCCGGCCGGAGCGACGATCCGCAGACAAGCCCGACAGGGCCGGGAAGTTTCTGAAGGCCCCTGCGACTTGATGACGGCTGCCCCCGATCCGATTCGTCTCAACGGCGGCTGCGGCCGAACCAATCCGAAGCCGCCCGTCCGCCTCCGGCCTCACCACGCGATGGTGTAGGCGATCTCGAACGAGCGCGGACGCCCCAGCATCCACGCGGTCCCGATCCCGTTCACCGCGCTGCCATCCAGCGCGTAGATCTTGTCGAACAGGTTGAAGACCCGGAGCGACAGGCGCGAGGCCGCCGTGACCTGATGGTCGAGGCCGAGATTGACCAGCGTGTAGGCGGGCCGCCGGGCCGTGTTGCCGAAATCGGAAAACACCTCGCCGACATGCTGGAGGCCGATGCGGCCCTCCCAGTCGCGGGCAAACGCCCAGTTCACCCACAGATTGGCGACCTGCTCGGGGACGTTGATCGGCTGATTGCCCGCGTAGGAGACGGCGACGCCGCCGACATTCTGCGAGAAGTCGTCGTACTGGGCGTGCAGCAGGGCGAGATTGGCGTCGATGCGCCAGCCCGGCGCAGGGAGCCAGGACAAAGCGGCCTCGGCGCCGAGCGAGGATTGCTGCCCGACCTGCGTCGAGACCGTCGGTTGCCCCGGCACCGCCGAGATCAGGTTGTCCTTGACGATCCGGTAGCCGGCCAGCGTCCACTCGACCGCGCCCCCGAAGGCGAGGCCCTTGGCGCCGATCTCGACCTCTCGGCCGGTGGAGAGTTCGAAGCCGGCGAGCGATTGCGACAGGGTGATGAGGCTGTTCACCGGGTCGGTGGCGGTGGCGTATTGCGCGTAGAGCGCCGTGTCCGGCGTCGGCTCGTAGAGCAGGGCGAAGCGGTAGCCGAGCGCGCGGAACGAGCGCTCGAAGGTGGCGCCGCTGCGCAGATCCTCACGATACAGGCGCGGGGCATCGAAGCGCACCCCGGTGAGGAACGAGAGGCGGTCCGTCAGGAACAGGCGGTCCTCGGCGAAGACGGAGGCTTGGTTCGTGCGGGTGGCGTAGGCCGGGCTCGCCCGGCCTTCCGGCGGGAAGAAGCCGGGATCGTAGCCGTTCAGCGGCACGCTGGTCGGCGTCTCGGAGAAGGTGAAGTTGTTGGTGTGGCGGAAGCTGACATGATTGACGTCGAAGCCCGCCGAGAACTGGTTGGCGAGGCCGAACAGCGAGCCGCGGAAGGTCGCATCGAAGCGATTCCCCACCTGCTCCTGGCTATGGTAGATTTCGAGGTAGTCGGAGCGATCGACGAGACCTGTGGCCGGATTGAAGCGGTACTGCTCGACATCGCGCCAGTGGCGGCGGCTCTGGAGACGATAGGCGGTGTTGCGCACCGTGATGTCGGCGGTCGGCGTCCACTCGGTGCGGAGCTGCGTCCAGTTGTCGGTCCAGGCGATCTTCGAATCGCGGACGTTGTAGTTGTTGAACCGGATGGAATCCGGAACCCGCCCGTTCACCAGCGGCGTGCCCCAGTAGCGGGTCGGCTCCTGGTACCCGAAATCGTGGCTGAGGGTGAAGGCGAGGTTGGGATCGGCCTGGAGGGTGAGCGCGCCCGAGACGGCGAGGTTGCGGAAATCGCCCTCCGGCGTGATCCAGCCGTCGGCGCGATTGCCGCTGACATTGAGGCGGTAGGCCACCGCCTCGCCGATTGGCCCGGTCGAATCGACCGCCGCGCGCACGATTCCGTCCTCGCCGAGACCGAAGCGGGCGACGTTGAGCGGCGTGAACAGCGGCTTCTTCGAGACGACGTTGACGATGCCGCCGATGGCGCCGTCGCCGTAGAGGACGGAGGCCGGTCCCCTCAAGACCTCGATCCGCTCCACGTTCCAGGTGTCGAAGGGGAAGGTGACGGTGTTGGCGCCGACATAGAGGCGCGTGCCGTCGAGCAGGGTCTGGATCGAGTTCTGTCCGGCAAAGC
>JAAIGG010340150.1_pt1 | contig 12610 bp, 8 predicted proteins | sample 6487391 | NCBI WGS metagenome assembly JAAIGG01 (sample SAMN13974130, study PRJNA590717) | phyllosphere metagenome | biome: asymptomatic weeds; feature: pooled weeds collected from a community garden; material: weeds; isolation source: pooled asymptomatic leaves from various weed species from...
CTGGATTTATACTCCGATGGCCATGAGCCGGGCGCGCGAGTTTGCCCCCGTTCTCACCGTGTATGATTGCATGGATGAGCTGGCCCAGTTCAAGTTTGCCCCGCCCGCGCTGCGTGAGCGCGAGCAGGAGCTGTTCAAAAAGGCCGATTTAGTATTTACTGGTGGCCAGCGCTTGTACGAAGCCAAGCGCGAGCAGCACGACGATGCGCACGCCTTCCCGAGCAGCATCGACAAGACGCACTTCGGCCAGGCCCGCGACCCCAAACTGGCTGAGCCCGCCGACCAGGCCAGCATTCCGCACCCGCGCGTTGGCTTCTTCGGCGTGGTCGATGAGCGCCTCGACATTGAGCTACTGGGCCAACTGGCCACCAACCACCCCGAATGGCAGTTTGTCATTATCGGCCCGGTGGTGAAAATCGACCCCGCTACGCTGCCGCACAACAAAAACATTCACTACCTGGGCGGCAAAAATTATCAGGAGCTGCCGGCCTACCTGCGCGGCTGGGACGTGGCCACGCTGCTTTTCGCTCGCAACGAAAGCACCGAGTTTATTTCGCCCACCAAAACCCCGGAGTACCTGGCCGCCGGCCGCCCGGTCGTGAGCACCAGCATCCGCGACGTAGTGCGTCCTTACGGTGACCTTAACCTCGTGCAGATTGCCGACGACCCCAAGGATTTCGGCAAGGCCATCGCCTACGCCCTGGAGCAGGGTAAAGACGCCGACTGGCGCACCCGTACCGACGACTACCTGGCCACCATCAGCTGGGACCTCACCTGGCAAAATATGGTGAACCTGATGCAAGAGCGCCTCGCTAAAAAATAATGTGAAAATGTGCTGAATCGGATAATGTACAAAATACTTAGTAGTAAGTATTCTGCACCTCTCACAATTCTCACATCTCACACATCCAACACATTTTCACATTAACATTTTCCTCCTATGTTCGACTACCTCATCGTCGGGGCCGGCTTCGCCGGCAGCGTACTGGCCGAGCGCCTGGCCACCCGCAGCAACAAAAAAGTGCTCATCATCGACAAGCGCAGTCACATTGGGGGGAATGCCTACGACCACTACAACGAGGATGGCATCCTGATTCACAAGTACGGCCCACACATCTTCCACACCAACTCGAAGGACGTATTTGACTACCTAGGCAACTTCACCGAGTGGCGCCCCTACGAGCACCGCGTGCTCGCCTCGGTCGATGGCCAGTTGGTGCCTATGCCCATCAACCTCGATACCATCAACAAGCTGTACGGGCTGAACCTGACCAGCTTCCAGGTGGAGGAGTTTTTCCAATCGGTGGCTGAGGAAGTGCCGGTGGTGAAAACGTCGGAAGATGTGGTAGTGAGCAAGGTAGGGCGTGAGCTGTACAATAAATTCTTTAAGAATTACACCAACAAGCAGTGGGGCCTCGACCCCTCGCAACTCGACAAGTCGGTGACGAGCCGGGTGCCCACCCGCACCAACCGCGACGACCGGTACTTTACCGATACGTACCAGGCCATGCCGCTGCACGGTTACACCCGCATGTTTGAGAAGATGCTCGACCACCCGAACATCAAGATCATGCTCAACACCGACTACCACGAAGTGATTAAGTTCATCCCCTTCAAGGAGATGATCTTCACCGGCCCGGTTGATGAATACTTCGACTTCAAGTTTGGCAAGCTTCCCTACCGCTCGCTGGAGTTCAAGCACGACACCCTGAACAAGGAGCAGCACCTCGCCGCCCCGGTAGTAAACTTCCCCAACGAGCACGCCTACACCCGCATCACTGAGTTCAAAGCCCTCACCGGCCAGAGCCACCCCAAAACGGCCATCGTGTACGAATACCCGCAGGCCGAGGGCGATCCGTATTACCCGATTCCGATGCCGGAAAACGCCGAATTGTACGCTAAGTACAAGAAAGCTGCCGACGAGACGCCCAACGTACACTTCGTAGGCCGCCTCGCCACCTACAAGTATTACAACATGGACCAAGTGGTAGCCCAGGCTCTCACGCTCTATAAAAAGCTGACCGAGAAGGAAGAAGCCGCCAAGCCGGTACGCCCGACCATCGTGGCTGGCTCCACCGCCCTGGTAGAAAAGCTCGTAAACCGCGAGCCCGCCGTAGAATAGCAATGTAAGGTAAGCTTTCGCTTGCCCCGCGCCAGACGAGCCACGGCCCACCTCACGCCAGGCAAGCTAAAGCTTACCCTACACAACTGCCATTATTTCCGCTTCATAAAACCCTGCACTCTTTTTGAGCGTGCAGGGTTTTATAGTTTATGGCCGGGCGCGTCGTTAAGCGGGCGGGCCGTAAATTTGTCCAGAACGCGCTGTCTTTTTTAGTCAATTTGTTTACCCAATGTTAGATTTCCTCGGCAAAACCGTCGCCAAGCTGTTTGGCTCCAAAGCAGAAAAGGACCTCAAGGACGTGGTGCCTTACGTGGCCCTTATTAATGCGGAATATGCCAAACTGGCCGGCCTTACCGACGACCAACTGCGCCAGCGCACCCAGGAAGTCCGCCAGCAGATTGATGGCCGCCTGGCTGGCATCGATGGGCAGATTGCCGGTCTGCAAAGCCAGATTGATACCCAGCCCAACCTGGACGTGTCGCGTAAGGAAGCCATTTTCGAGCAAATCGATGCCCTCGAAAAGCAGCGCAACAAAGACCTCGAAGCCGCCCTGCTCGAAGCGCTGCCCCAGGCTTTTGCCATCGTGAAGGAAACGGCCCGCCGCTACGCCCAAAACGGCCAGCTGTTTGTAACTGCTACCGACGTGGACCGCGAAATCGCCCGCACCAAGGGCAACGTGACCATCCAGGGCGATAAGGCTACCTGGAGCAATAAGTGGCTGGCCGCCGGGGCCGAAGTAACCTGGGACATGGTGCACTACGACGTGCAGCTCATCGGCGGCGTGGTGCTGCACCAGGGTAAGATTGCCGAGATGGCAACCGGTGAAGGTAAAACGCTGGTTTCGACCCTGCCCGCCTTCCTCAACGCCCTCGGTGGCCGGGGGGTGCACGTGGTAACCGTGAACGACTACCTCGCCAAGCGTGACTCGGAGTGGAATGCCCCGCTGTTCGAATTCCACGGCTTGGCGGTGGACTGCATCGATAAGCACCAGCCCAATACCGACGCCCGCCGCAACGCCTACCTGGCCGACATCACCTACGGTACCAACAACGAGTTTGGCTTCGACTATCTGCGCGACAACATGGCCCGCGACCCCAGTGAGCTCGTGCAGCGCAAGCACCACTACGCGATGGTGGACGAAGTGGACTCGGTACTGATTGACGATGCGCGGACGCCGCTCATCATCTCCGGCCCCGTGCCCAAGGGCGACGTGCACGAGTTCTTGCAGCTCAAGCCGCGCATTCAGCGCCTGGTGGATGAGCAGAAGAAGCTCGTGCAGAACTACCTGGTGCAAGCCCGCAAGCTCATCGCTGAAGGCAAGACCGGTGCCGAGGAAAATGGCAAAAACGGCTCGGGTGGCCTGGCCCTGTTCCGCGCCTACCGCGGCCTGCCCAAGAGCAAGCCGCTCATCAAGTTCCTCTCGGAGCCTGGTATGCGCGTGATTTTGCAGCAGGCCGAAAACCACTACCTGTCCGACAACTCGCGCCAGATGCCGGAGGCCGACAAGCCGCTGTACTTCACCATCGACGAGAAGAACAACCAGATCGAGCTGACCGAAAAAGGCATTGACCTGATTACGGCGCAGGGCGAAGACCCGCACCTGTTCATCATGCCCGACATCGGGGTTGAAATCGCCAACATCGAGAAGGCCGATGCCCTGACCGCCGAAGAAAAGCTTCAGCAAAAAGAGCAGCTGATGCAGGACTACCAGGAGAAGAGCGAGCGCGTGCATACCGTGAACCAACTCCTCAAAGCCTACACCCTGTTTGAGCGCGACGACCAGTACATCCTGAGCCAGGATGGCAAGGTGATGATTGTGGACGAGCAAACCGGCCGCGTGATGGAAGGCCGCCGTTACTCCGACGGCCTGCACCAGGCTATCGAGGCCAAGGAAGGTGTGCGCATCGAGGATGCCACCCAGACCTACGCCACGGTGACCTTGCAGAACTTCTTCCGCATGTACCACAAGCTGGGCGGCATGACGGGTACGGCCGAAACCGAGGCCGGCGAGCTCTGGGAAATCTACAAGCTCGACGTGGTGGTGATTCCGACCAACCGTACCATTTTGCGCAACGACCAGCACGACAAGGTGTACCGCACCGTGCGCGAGAAATACAATGCCGTGGCTGAAGAGATTCAGACCCTCGTGCAGGCTGGCCGCCCGGTGCTCGTGGGTACCACCTCGGTTGAAATCTCCGAGCTTGTGAGCCGCATGCTGAAGCTGCGCGGCATCAAGCACCAGGTGCTGAACGCCAAGCAGAACCAGCGCGAGGCTGAGATTGTGGCCGCTGCCGGCTACCCCGGCACCGTGACCATCGCCACCAACATGGCCGGCCGGGGTACCGACATCAAGCTGCGCGAAACCTCCCGCGAGGCGGGCGGGCTAGCCATCATTGGTACCGAGCGTCACGAAAGCCGCCGCGTCGACCGCCAGCTGCGGGGCCGTGCGGGTCGCCAGGGTGACCCGGGCTCGTCGCAGTTCTTCGTATCGCTGGAGGACAACCTGATGCGTCTGTTCGGCTCGGAGCGCATCGCCAAGCTCATGGACCGCATGGGTATGGAAGAGGGTGAGGTGATTCAGCACTCAATGATTACCTCCTCGATTGAGCGTGCCCAGAAGAAAGTGGAGGAAAACAACTTCGGCACTCGCAAGCGCCTGCTGGAGTACGACGACGTAATGAACGCCCAGCGCGAGGTGGTGTACCGCCGCCGTCGCAACGCCCTTTTTGGCGAGCGCCTGGAGTTGGATATCCTTAACCTCATCTACGACGTGAGCGAGGATATCGCGGCTGGTCACAAAATCAGCAACGATTACGAGGACTTCAAGCTGAGCATCATTAAGGACTTCGGCTACGACACGCACATCTCGCAGCAGGAATTTTCGGCCCTGCCCGCCGAGCGCCTCACCCAGAAACTCTACGACGAAGCCACTGGCTACTACGAAAGCAAGAACGAGCACATCGGTCAGAACGCCATGCCGATGATCAACGACCTGCTGGGCCAGAACACTCCCTACGAAAACATCGCCATTCCCTTCACCGATGGCCACAAGCACACCCAGGTAATTGCCAACCTGCATAAGGCGCAGGCTACCAACGGTTTGGATATTATCCGCCAGATGGAGAAAGGGGCCGTGCTCTCGACCATCGACGAAGCTTGGACCCAACACCTGCGCCAGATGGACGACCTCAAGCAGGTAGTGCAAAACGCGGTGTACGAGCAGAAAGACCCGCTCCTGGTGTACAAATTCGAAGCCTTCGAGCTCTTCAAGCGCATGCTGAGCAAGGTGAACCACAGCACTTCGGGCTTCCTCTTCAAGGCCGACGTGCCGGTAGCCGCCGAAGCTGGCTTTGCCGAACCGAACTCGTACTACGAGGACGACATCGTGGAGCCCCTGCCCAAGCTGAAAGCCGAAAAAGCCATCTCGGATGTCAGCCTTGGCGCGGGCCCCGAAGACGTAGAGCAGGCCGCCGAGCTGGGGCTGGCCCCGGCCATCAAGCAGGAGCCGGTGCGCAGCCAGAAGGTAGCCAACCGCAACGACCGCGTAACCGTGCAGTACATGGACGGCCGCGTGGTGCGCGACGTGAAATACAAAACGGTAGAGGAAGACCTCGCCGCCGAGCGCTGCGTGTTGGTAGAAGAAGCATAAGTAGTTGTAAGCTTGACAGTAAAAAAAACAGCCCTGGCTTTACGCCAGGGCTGTTTTTTTTACTGTCAAATAGCAAAAAATAGCCTCGGCCATGCAACGCTCGAAAGCCGACCCCGGTCAGGCTGCTACGCCCACTCTCTCATATTTTCTCCTAATGAGCAGCATTTTTTCTTCCGCTAGCAAAACCAGCTTGCGTCGCCTATGCCTAACGGGCAGTCGAAACCTGGCCTTGGCCGGTGGTTTATTGGCTGGCCCCGCCGCCTGGGCGCAGGCCCCTACTTGGCAATCAGCTTATCTGGCGGGTGGCGGTGCCTATTCGCAAGTCACTGCAATCACTACGGATGCCAGCGGTAACGTGTACGTTGCCGGTTTTTTTAGTAACCCCACGCTCCGGCTAAGCGATATTACCCTTACCAATGCTGTGACGAGCGGCAGTCAGGTGGGGTTTAGCCGCGATGCCTTCGTGGCCAAATGGAGCCCGGTAACTCAGCGCTTCGTGTGGGCGCAGCGAGCAGGCGGCTCTACCAACGGAGATATTGCTACTGCCATAGTTGCGAGCGGGACGAACATATATGTACTGGCAACGCTGAGCGGAGCAACTGTGGGCGGAATTGCCGTTCCCGAAGGCGATAACCTGCTGAAGTTTGATAACGCTGGAAATGTACAATGGGTGCAGCCTACCGGGCTAGTAGCAAATGGGTTGACTGCAAACGGCAACAGCGTGTACGTAGCGGGCAGCTTTACGGGCACCACTAACATTGGGGGCTTCAGCTTGACCAGTGCTGGCGGTAATGATTTGGCCGTAGCCAAGCTCACCGACACGGGGAGCAGCAGCAGCTACGTCTGGGCGCAGCGAGTCGGCGGCCCGGGCCACGACGGGGCCGGGCCGCTAACCGTACAGGGCTCGACTGTATACATGGCGACTAGTTACGGAGTGAGTGCCAGCTTTGGCCCGGTGCAAACCACTGGTGATGGCTTTGGCGTGGCCAAGCTCGTTGATGCGGGCAGCAGCGGCAGCTTTAGCTGGATGCAGCCAACCGGCGGTTTCGTGCGCCAGTTGGCCGTGGGCAATGGTGGTCGGCTGTACGCTGCTGGTAGTTTTAATGGTACGGCCACTTTCGGTACCACGACGCTCCGAAGCATAGGTTCGACTAGCTCGTTTGTAGCGGCTCTTACGGACGGGGGGAGTGCGGCAAGCTGGGGATGGGCCCAGCAGAGCGATTACGCTGACATTCTAAGCGTAGCAGCTACGGGAACGAGCGTATACATAGCCGGGCTGCAAGGAACTGCTACTAGTATTGGAACTATTGCGCTGCCAACCCCCACTGGATCCGGCATATACGTCGCTAAGCTGACCGATACGGGCAGCGCCAGCTCTTATGCCTGGGCGGTATCAGCCAGCGCTACTTTTACCACTCCCGCTTATTTACTGGCTGTGAGTGGTACTACCGTTTACCTAACCGGGATGCTAGCCGGCCCAGTGAGCTTCGGATCTATAACGCAGCCAGCATCCGGTGGCCCGGTTGCTTTCCTGGCTCAACTTAATGATGGGGCTACCGCACTGGCGGCCGCCTCCTCTACTGCCCCGACTGAACTGGCCGTGACCCCCAACCCGGCCCGCGCAGCTGCGACGGTGCAACTGCCGCCCGGAGCTGCCAAAGGGGAGGCAACGCTTACCCTGCTCGACGCGCAAGGCCGGGCGGTGCGAACCCAGGCAGTACGCGCGGGAACGCCCGCTACACTCGATTTAGTTGGCGTAATGCCCGGCCTCTACCTGGTACGAATAAAAGCGGGCGAAACGCAGGTTGTGCGTCGCTTACTTGTTGAATAACAACGAGTAATTCCAGGCTTAGTACGGCAAGAAATAGGGTCAATACGCAGGTAGTGTGGCGCAGCCTACGTAGGCCGCGCTACACCACCTGCGTATTGACCCTAGTATTTTAGCGGGATTCAAAAAAGGTGTTCTTAGAAATCACAGCACATTACTTATGAAAAATAGCTTTACCAAGATGAGCGGGCTGGCACTAGTGGTAGCAGGGATGGGCCTCGGCTCGCCAGTGCGGGCGCAGGCTCCAGCCTGGCAATCGGCTATGGCACTAGGACCAATCGGCACAGGGTTATCTGAAGTGCGGGCTACGGCAGTTGATGCTAGTGGCAACGTGTACATCGCCGGCGACTTCAGTGGTACGCTGCAAATAGGTACCACGGTGCTCACCGCCCCGGGGCGCGAAAGCCTATTCGTGGCTAAGTGGAACAGTGCCAGCCGCAGCTTTGCGTGGGCACAACTGGCGGGTGGCCCGGGCCTCGACTACGTACAAGCCATCACCGTGAGTGGCACCAGCGTGTATATCGCGGGCGCTTTCAGAAGCCAAGTGGCTAATTTTGGGAGCATTAGCTTAGTTAATGCCAACCAGGACAGTAATGCCTTTAGTGGGGATTTGTTTATTGCCAAGCTGACGGATGCGGGGAACGCGGCCAGCTTTAGCTGGGCACTGCGAGTAGGCGGGGCGGCATCGGAAGCGGTAAATGATATAGCTGCGGTAGGGAATACGCTCTACGTAGCCGGAAGCTTTGCCAGCCCCAGTGTGCAGTTGGGTAATGCAGCGCTGGCTAACACCGGTAGTTCCGATGGCTTCGTGGCCAAGCTGCTCGATGCAGGTGCTTCGGCCAGCTTCACCTGGGCTCAACGCGGCGGGGGCGCCGGGGAGGACAGTTTTGAGAAGCTGGTGGTGAATGGCGCTACCGTGCTCGTGGCGGGGGAATTCAGTGGTACTGCTTCTTTAGGTGCTTCAGGCACTACCCTCGCTAGCGCTGGCGGCAAGGACGTGTTGATAGCCAAGTTTACCGACCTGGGAGCCGACGGCCAATACACCTGGGCGCAGCGGGCCGGAGGTACGGGCAACGAGTATGTGGAGGGCTTGGCCGTGAATGGGAGCAACATTTACGTAGCGGGGGATTTTTCAGGTCCCGCAAGTGCTTTCGGAGCTACCTCGCTACAAAATGCCGGCGGTGCGACGGGTAATGACGTATTCGTCGCCAAGTTGACGGATACGGGAAGCTCGGCTAGCTTCACCTGGGCGCAGCAAGCGGGTGGCACCGGCTACGATCAAGCGAGTGCCCTGCTGGTGCGCGGCTCGAGCGTGTATATAGCTGGCAGCTTTACCAGTACAACGGCGGGGTTTGGAGGACTTAATCTGGCCAACGGCGGTGCTGCTCAAACAAGTGACATCTTCGCTGCCCGCCTGCAAGACGCTGGTAGTACCGTCGGCTTTACTTGGGTGCGGGGAGGCGGTAGCGCCGACAACGACTATTGCCGGACGCTCACTAGCAGCGGTACCGCGCTGTTTGTCGGTGGCTCAGTTCGCCTGCCCGCTACGTTTGGCCCGCAGTCCCTGACGGGATCGAGCACCAGCGGGATTGGCTTCTTAGCCACCATCACCGACGCTGCTGGCTTGGCAGCTGTCTCGCCCAATGCATTGGCAGCACTCTCCTTAGCCCCCAACCCGGCCCACGGAACGACGCGGCTACTGCTACCAGCCGAGCTGAGCAAGGTTGAGCCGAAGGTGACTTTACTCAACGCCCAGGGCAGATTAATGCAGACCCAGCTAGCCCGTGCGGGAGCCTCCGTAGAGCTCGACTTAGCCGGCGTAACGCCAGGCCTCTACCTAGTGCAAGTGCAAGCGGGTGAAACGCGGGCCGTGCGCCGACTGGTGGTCGAATAGATGACATTCTCTCAGTACCTGTTGCATAGAAGGCAGCAGGTGCTATTTACAAAACCCAACATACATTCTTCATGAGAATTATCCTTACGCGGATAAGCGGGCTGGCACTAGTGGCAGCAGGGCTAGTCTTCAGTCAGCCGGCGCGGGCGCAGGCCCCAGCCTGGCAATCGGCGATAGCGGCCAGCCAAACAGATGATGCGTATTTTACTGATGTTGCTTCCGACGCTAATGGTAACGTCTACGTGACCGGTCATTTCAAGGGCACAATTACTCTGGGAAGTATCTCCCTGACGAGTGCGGGTGGTACGGATGTATTCGTAGCTAAATATCAAACGAGTAATAATACATTTACTTGGGCTCAACGAGCTGGAGGTCCCGATGATGATAATGCAGCGGCAATAGCTAGCAGCGGTACCAGTGTGTACGTGGTAGGTAATTTCAGTAGCGCTATCAGTAATTTTGGCACGATTGCATTAACGAAGGCCGGTTGGACAAATGGCTTTTTAGTGAAGCTGACCGATATGGGTACTACCGGTACCTTCGTCTGGGCACAAGGCACAGGCGGTCCTTCCATTGATGGTATATCGGATATTGCAGTGTCCAACAATAGCTTATATATCACTGGTAACTTTTTCGGCCCGACACTCAACTTGGGGGATACTGTCCTTACGCTGCTGGTTTGGCAGACGTCTTTGTCGCCAAGTTGACTGATGCAGGCGCTACGAGTAGTTATAGTTGGGCCCAGCGGGCGGGCGGTACGCAGATGGAATATCCGCGAACGATAGCTGTAAGCGGTAATAACATCTACGTAGGAGGTAGCTTCCAAAGTCCTTCCTTCGTTTGGGGAAACACCACGCTGGGGGGGCCTACGCTGCCAACCGATGGTAGTTTTAATAGCTTCATAGCTAAGCTAGTCGATAGAGGAACTGAGGGTGGCTTTGGGTGGGCGCAGGGCGTTGGTGGAAACAATCGGGTTGAAGTATCTGCCTTAGTGGCAAAGGAGGCAAACGTATATGTCGCCGGTAATTTTACGGGTACGAATACGGCCTTGGGCACGGTCAACCTTACCAGCGTGGGGTCCTCGGATATCTACGTGGCGAAGCTTGTAGATGCCGGCGCTGCCAGTAGCTTTAGTTGGGCGCAGCGGGCTGGAGGTGTTTATGATGACTATGCCTTTAATTTAGCCCTGAATGGTACAAGCATCTACGTGAGTGGGTGGTTTTCTGGTTATGCAGCTGATTTTGGCGCTACTACACTTGCCTCCGCTGGGCAGTTCGACATATTTGTGAGCCGACTTACTGATGCGGGTACCACCGGTAGCTTTAACTGGGCCCAACGGGCGGGCGGTACCGGCCAGGATAATAGTTATGGCTTAGCGCTAAGTGGTAGCAGTATTGTGACAACCGGAAGTTTCCAAAGCCAAGCGGCTACTTTCGGCTCCATCACCATCCCGAGAACGAGCACAAATAATGGCTACGTAGCTACGTTGCGCGATCAGTTGCTAAGCACTACTGCGGTCGCCGAGCAGGCAGCACTCACTCTCTATCCCAATCCTGCCCACGGTACGGCCCTGGTGCGCGTGGCCGCTTCCAGCAAGCTGGCCCTGCTCGATGGCCTGGGCCGCGTGGTTCGGACGGCGGCGGTGCCAGCCGGCGCAACCTATACGCTTGATCTGGCTGGCCTTGCGCCCGGTATTTATGCCCTGCGAGCGCGGGTAGAGGAGAAGCAGTCGGTGCAGCGGTTGGTAGTAGAGTAAAACCACCTCCCACCCCCGCCGTACCTTTGCCCTATGTCCACGCCCCACCTCGCCGCTACCCTCGACCACACGCTACTGCGGCCCGACTGCACCGAAGCCCAGATCAGCCAGCTGTGCCAGGAGGCTCGCCAGCACGGCTTTGCCAGTGCCTGCGTACCACCCTGCTACGTACCGCTGGCCGCCCGCGAGCTCAATGGCTCGGGGGTGGCCGTGTGCACGGTTATCGGCTTCCCGCTGGGGTACAACAGCCCCCGCGTGAAGTTTAAAGAGGCCGAAATAGCCTTGGCCGAAGGTGCCACCGAGCTGGATCTGGTGCTGAATGTATCGTGGCTAAAATCAGGCAATCTAGAAGCGGTAAAGGCTGAGGTCGAGGACTTGGCCGACTTGGCCGACGTGCACGATGCTATCTTGAAAGTCATTATCGAAACGGCTTTGCTTACGGAAGCGGAAATGGAAGCTGCCGCTCGCTTCTGCGCCGAGGCGGGCGCGCACTTCGTTAAAACCAGCACTGGCTTTACCAGCCGGGGGGCCTCGGTAGCCGACGTAGAGCTGCTGCGCCGCGTGCTGCCGGCCGGGGTGCGCATCAAGGCCAGCGGGGGCATCCGAACTCGCAAGCAGGCGGAAGCGCTGCTGGCCGCTGGCGCCGACCGGCTGGGTACGTCTAACAGTCTGGCAATTTTGCAAGAAGATGAAAATACGCCTTCCTAACGCCGTGCTGCTCCTGAGCCTGCCGCTGCTGGCGGCCTGCGCGGCCACGGCCCCGGCGGCCCCTACCACCCGCACCCCAACCCCGGTCGATACCACGCGCAAACCCGTGGCTACGGGGCCAGTCGAAAACGTGACGAAGTATCGGCCCGTGTTTGCGGCCCCGACCACGGCCCCGGCCGCTACGCCGGCCACAACACCCAAGCCAGCCCCGTCGCCCGTGCCCCTCAACAAGGTGGCCGCTCCCGCGCCGACCAACCACGTCACGGCGCAGGTCGAGCAGCGCCTGCGCGACCAAGCCGTGGCGAATCAGAATGTGAAGTATGCCAGTGGCTTTCGCGTGCGGGCCTACTTGGGCTTAGAGCGCGATCAGGTGATGAATATTCGTCGACAGATTATCAGTCGCTACCCCGACGAAACGGATTACATCACCTTCAAGCAGCCGGTATACCGACTGTACGTGGGCGACTACGTCAATAAGCTCGATGCGGCCCGCGGCCTGGCCCGGGTGCGGCAGTTTGTGCCCCGCGCCGAGCTGGAGCCCATGCAAGTACTGTTGAACAAGGTGCCCTGACCACAGATTTAACGGATTAAACAGATTTCGGGGATACGCCCGCCGGCCTCCGGCGGCGGGCTGACTAATCTGACTGACACTA
>JAAIGG010537090.1_pt1 | contig 12573 bp, 3 predicted proteins | sample 6487391 | NCBI WGS metagenome assembly JAAIGG01 (sample SAMN13974130, study PRJNA590717) | phyllosphere metagenome | biome: asymptomatic weeds; feature: pooled weeds collected from a community garden; material: weeds; isolation source: pooled asymptomatic leaves from various weed species from...
TGGTGCGCGTGGGCCCGCTCTGCACCTGGCTCAGCTTGCCGTACACGTTCCACTCCAGCGTGCGGTACGAGCCGCTGCCCCCGGTGCGGTCCAGCACCAGGTTGCCGATGGCGTCGTAGCTGTACTGGCGGTAGGCGGGGTCGGCATACGGGTTAGACGAGAGGACGTTGAACTTGACGTCGTCGTAGTAGGGCTGGTCGGGGGTGGGGTCGAAGACGTTCTGGAGCTGGTTGGGCCGGCCGTTGTGCGTGTCGTACTCGTAGGTGAGGGCGTCCATTTCCAGCTGCCCCAGGCGGGCGCTGCCGTTGCGGCGCAGCAGGGTGAGGTTGCCGTTGGGGTCGTAGCGGTAGGAACTGGCGTAGTCCTGCGTTTCCGGCCAGGCGCCCGCAGTGGCCTGCGTGAAGGACGTGCTCTTGACCAGGCGGTTGAGCTGGTCGTAGCGGTACTTTTCCCCCACCACGCCCGCCGTGCTGCTGGCCGCCCCCAGGCTCGTCAGGTCGTTGCGCGTGGCGCTGGTCCAAGCGGCGATGTTGCCGTTGTAGAGGCTGTACTGCGGCTGCAACACGCTGCTGCTACCCGCCGTCCAGGCGGCGTTGCTGGTCGTGAAATCACCCGTGAAGTAGCCCAGCGTCATGCTGAAGGCGTCTTTGCCCGTGGCCGAGCGGGTGGTGCCGCTGCCGTCCTGGCCGGGGTCCTGGCCCGGGTGGTTGAGGCCCTTGAGCCAGCCCTGCAGCGTGTAGGTGTAGTCGATGCCCTGCACGTGGTCTTCGCCCAGCTCCAGGCGCTTGAGCGGGCCGTGGGCAAAATAGGTGTAGCGGGCATCCTGGTCCCAGATGCGGCCGTCGACCGAGGTCTGCACCTGCGTGAGGCGGTTGTCGGCGTCGTAGCTGTAGCGGTGGTAAAACTGGTCGGCCTGCCCCTCCTGGTAGAGCACCTGCGTCACCTTGTTGCTAAGCAGGTCATATTCATAGCGCACGAACTTGCTGCCCAGACCGTTCTGCTGCTGCCCGAGCCATTCTACGTTCCCGTGCGGGTCGTAGCTGTAGTAGGTGTAGCTGTTGTCGGTGGCGGTGGCGGGGTTGCCATCAACGTCGTAGTAGGAGTAGGCCACGCGGTTGGCGAGGTAGCGCTGCGGCAGGCCGCGATAGGAGATGAGCGCCCCCTGCTCGCCGTACACCGTCCGCGTCACCTGCCGCCCTTCGTCCAGGGGCGGGTAATTCATGTCCTCGGCCCGGCTGCGCGGGATCGGCAATTCTTGCGTCCCGGTGACGCCCGCCCCGGTTGCCCCGGTGAAGGTTTCGCCGACCTCCGTTACGCGGCCCAGGGCGTCGTAGCGGGTGTACGAATAGGTGGGCTGGCCCAGCAGCCGCTGACGGGCATTCTGCGAAAAGCGCAGCTGCCCCTTGCGGTTGTAGAAGAAATGCGTTTCGCCCCCGTCCGGACTGAGCTGCTTCTCCAGTTGGTGCAGACTGTTGTATAGGTACGTCGTCTGCTGCGTGTGCGCAGGCTGGGGCCACTCCGACCGATTGGCCGTGCTGAGGCAGGTGGTGACTGCCGCATCAGTGAGCGGCGCTACCCCGGCCGGGGGAACCGTTTTGATCAGGTTGCCCGCTCGGTCGTAATAGTAGAGCGTGAAATGGTGATAGCCCAGTTCGTAATTAATGGAGAACTCTTCCTGCTGGCTGGCCAGCACCACGCACTGCTGCTGGAAATGATTCGTGAAGGCCGTGATTCGCGACTCGATCCAACGGTTTTGCTCCACTGCCCAGGCGGCCCGTAGCTGCCGGGCCACCACTACGTTGCAGGGCTCGGGTATCGGGTTGAAAATCGGGAAATCAGTTGGCTCCTGCGTTATCTCTGGATTAGGGCTCCATTGGTAGCACAGCGAAGTCACGGATTCGGGCGTACATGAAGCCGGGGTATGAGGTTCCTTCCAAGTAATATCTGCCCTTGTAGAGCAGCCTTCTGAGTCGTATTCATCAACAAATATTGAGGCTTCCTGCCATGTAGCACTTCCAGTCGTAGAATTATTACGTAATATTCTAACCGCTACTCCTTGAGAGGTGTTATCATGATTGTCGCTCTGACCGAAAAAATTGATGTAAGGTTCTGATATATCTTGTATTTGGTACTTTGGAATAGATGCTCCAGTATAAGGTTCTTTAAATGATATAGCTAAATGCCTCCCATTGTCAGTGTAATCTACTAACGACTCACATGAATAAAATGAAGATATATTTCTTCTTATTGGAGGACATAAAGCACTATGCGGGCTATCTCTAATTAAATTAGATAGTATATATATTGAATTGTCATAATATTGTGTATAACTATTAAAAGTTATTCTATAAGTTCTAGCATCTACTATGGCGGCGTAAATAGGCTCACCTACAGCCAACCCCTCTCTGCCAAAAGCCCAATCTGAAAGTTTAGTATTTATAGAAAATATATTAAGACTTTTCTCATTAATTACATCTAACCTCTCGCTGCATCCAAGTAGCGTGTGGGTGCCAGGACCAGCCGTCAAGCGATTAACCCCTGCTGTAACGGTTCTGATAGCATTTAAGAGTTCTTTTGCCGTTTGGGTAATATCATATACTGAAGAAGTTGCTGCTTCTAGCGGTATTGGCTGCCAGTTGGGAGCGCACTGAGCATCGTTGACGGTCAAGCGCAGGGTGCTGAACATGGCTTGTCTCAGCTTACGCTGCTGCTCTGAGCTACCGATTTGGTATTCTTGCGGATTGGAGCCGTACACAACCGATACGGTCGCATCGCCCTTGCAGCGGTCTACTATGCTTTGCGTTAGGCTCTCAATCTCACAGAGGGGGATGCGGGGCGTGCTTGTTAGGAGCGGAGTCGACGTAATAGTAGGAACAGCGGGGGAGCCTGCGGGGCCGGGAGTCCACGCGTACGTATCGCCTACTATATACAGGCCCTGCTGGTGCAGCTGCGTTATCAATACGCGCCGAAACTCGTCCCGGCGGGTTTCGCATATCTCCTGGCCCTGTCGGGTTAGCATCGCCGCCTGCGCCGCTGCCTCCGCTTGTGAGCCGGCAGTGGGGGTCGCAGTAGTAGGAGCGGGAACAGTATTCCGGAATTTAATGCAGGCATAAATTCGATCCCGCACTTCTTCGACAGCGTCAGCGAAGTTAGCCGGGGTCACGTGTTCCGAGGTAAAGCAATACTGTTGAGCGGCATCATTTGGGTTATAGGTAAACTGCTCGAAGGCTCGCGTCGGGTCTATTGGGTCCGGAAGAGTTACTGGCGTTCTCATCCGTACGCCCGTGCAGCTCAGGAATTCCTGCACGATATCGAACGTGTAGTTAGCCGGTAAGCTCGTATTTAAGTACAACAGCCCTTCTAGACTAGCCAGCGTGCTTTGCCAGCAATTCTGGACGTCCTCGCACTTGTACCGGGGGATGCTAGTACTGGCGCCCATGTTGGCCGCCAGCTGGTTGAGTTGGCTCGCCGTATAGCCCGAGGCCGTGAGCAACTCGTCGACTGAGTGCTGATTATTGCGGTATTGTTCTTGTCCGTTGAGGGCCGCGATGGCCGTTGCCAACTGGCCCGCAAAATCAGCCGTGGCGAGGTTGCAGGCGGGACAATAATTGGTCAGAATGGGAAAGTAGGCGGCTTCGCAACCTGCTACCGGAATCTTGTAATACGCCTGCCCATCGCGCGTTTCCGTTGCGAAGTTGTAGGTAGCCAGCGTTGTGTAAAGGCCATCTACGTCATTGGTACCCGGATCGAGTTTAGTACGAATCAAATCCCACACTCCTCCTACCATTTTCTGATCCAGCGTACTCCGCACCCGGGCGAGGTGATCGCTCAACGTCCGCGGGGTAGTAGTAGATGATTGCACTTCAATTGCGTCGGCAGCAAGCGGGTAATAATCGATGGGTACCAATTCCCGCTCGATGCGATACGTACCAGGATTTAGAGGTACGTTTACCTCCTCAGCAATCGACACGCTGCTCGTCGTGCACTGCTCGGCTGATTTTATTACGTAAGCTTGATTGTGAACGAAGGAGTTATCACTCACGTCAATTATGCGCACTATCACTTGGTAGTCACAGCTCGAACAATAATCAGCGCAGGAATTCCGCAATTGCGCCGGCGTGAGCTTGTAAGTATATTTTAGCGGGAGATTCTGGGTCAGCGTTAGGGTCTTGCTGATAACCTGCCCGCTCCCGGTGATTACCTCTTTGATGGTGCTATTGAAACCGATGGAAGTGAGGTTCTGCAGCGATGGCGCATTACCGCCCGAAAGAGCCGTCGCGATAGTTTTACCGTCTTTGGTCTGGTACGTGATGGAGCTGATATTATTCGGGTCCGTAGTCACGACCTTCACTACCCCTTCGGCTTGCGGCGCCTCCTGACCAAAAAGGCGGATAAGCTCTTGGGGAGCAACGCTAGCGTAGCTCGTGCGCACGGTGTGCTGGTTGGTCCGTTGCACGCGGAGCGCCGCGCCGACGCCACCTTGCTCCACTACCCGATTCGTTCCATCGTTGCTGAAAACGGTGCGCGTAAAGGGATAGCCTTCCGCGTCGGCCACGCGGTCGTTGCCGCTGGTATAGTAGCCTTGCTCTTGAGCTGGTAACGGCTCAAGAGCCGTGCTGGCGGCAGAGGACCGCGCATCTGTTTCGTCAAACGCCGCGGCGTCGTAAGCTTCCCCGGAGCTTCGGCTCAGCAATCTAGAGCGGAAGCCAAGCGCACCCGCGTTCGCCCCCTGCAAGGGGATGGGCAGGCTTGTCACGGCGTCTCGCCCGGCAAAGTCCTGCACAGTCTGGGTGGCTACCACCTGCTGGCCCAGTTGCGTGCTGGCCTGGGTGGGGGTAGCCAGCCGGGTCTGGGTTTGCTGCACCTGTTGCAAGCCGTTGGCAAAGGTCAGTTTTTCGGATACGCGCCCCCCCTCGCTGAAAGAGCGGGAATAAATCCAGTTGCTGGCCGCATCCGGCGCCGCCGTCACGGAAAAAGCGGCCCCATCAGCCCAGGGACCCCAGTTGTTGGCGTTCATATTCCCCCCGTACTGAGTGCCGATTGCCCGTACCCGCCAGTGGTAAGTACCCTCCCCTTCCGCCAGTGTCAGCTTGTAAGAGGGAGTGGCACTGCCGGTTTCAATCAGGGAACTGCTCTGCAACCACTCGCCGGGCGTCGGGGCCTGCGTAGCACTGTAATTCGCATCGGTCGAGGTGGCCGCGGCAGTAGCCGGGGTGCGCGCCACTTTGACGGGCCGGAATAGCAGCTGGATCTGATAGCTGCTCACCAGCGGACAGGCGCTGGTCCAGTTAAGGACCTGCTCATAGCCAGTCGCCGCGGGTGGGGTAGCGGGGGTGACCGTCAAGGTAGCCGGGGCGTAGGTTTGATAGTTGGGCATGCAGCGCACAATGATTCGCTGCGTACCCGGGTCGGCTCCGGTTACCGTCGGCAGCGTGGGCACCGATACCGATATCTTCAGGTCATTGGCGGCACTGTTGGTCCCCAGGAAACGCTGGAGGTCAGCTGGGCCTATCAAGCGCCAATGCTCCGGCTTAGTCTGGGAAACAGACAGACTAGTTCTGAACGTGGAGGGCGTCACCCTCCCGCCGGTAGAGCTTACCGTGATCGTAACCTGGGCGTCGGTGGTAAAGGCACCACTGGCGTCAGCGGCAAACGCGTGGTCAGGCCCCGTATCCAACCGAGCTTCGATACTTAAGCTGGTAAGATTACCACAGCTCTGGTGGGGGTAGTTCAAAAAGTATTTGTCGGCCCGCCCCCATAGCGCACGGGGTAAGGTAACGGTAGCAGGCTCCGTCAGGCTCTCTTGCACAGCTGGTGTCGCCGTGCTCTGCCCCCAGGCACCGGCGAGCGGCAGCAGCCAGCCGAGCAGCCAGCCGAGCAGCAGCCGGTACCGACAACCTTTGCTGAAGCCCAATCGCGTAGAGACCCGTAGAGTAGTAGTAAATAACATCAGTAGCTAGCTTGGAAGTACTGTTTTGTGTGGCAGGGACAGCTACCGGCGGGTAGCGAGTTGGTTGACTAAATGGTAGCCTTGGTAGCGCGGCAGCAACCGGCCCTCGGCGGTCAGTACCTGCGCCCGGGCGTCTGTCGGTAGGTAGGCAGAGGTCGCCAGGGTCTCTTGCACCGCAAAGCGCACGGCCACTTGTTGCGTAGGCTCGCCAGGCAGGTAATTGATTCTCATTGCCTGCACCTTATCAGATCCCGATAGCCAGAAATCTATCGTTTTAATCTTAAGTCGGGCGGCTACTACGCCCGCGTAGGCCAACTGCGTATGTTGCGCCGCGGGCTGCTTTGGGCGCAGCTCTTGGCGACACAGCTGCACCTTACCGAGTTGGATGAGCGTATCGCGCATGAGAAACAAGCGGCGTGGGTCGGTGGCATACTCGGGTAGCGCATGGGCCAGGATGATCGTGCGGGAAGGGCGTAGTATCGTCACCACGTACCGTCCGTCCTGCCACATACTGACGTCATCAGTTTGAAAGAAGCCCTGGGTGCCTCGACTGTAGAGCTCCCCGTGCACTGTCGTTTCCCGTGTCGCCCGCTGTCCGGGTATTAGGGCAGTGGTAGTACTGGTAAACCGGAGGTGCTGTATCCCCGACGAGGCCGTTTGCCGGCTGGTCAGTTGGTGATACGCTTTCAAAATAGCCTGCTTGCAGTCGGCCGGGTTGCCCGACTGAGCAAAGCTGCTGCCCGCGTTGACTAACGCGGAGGCGGCCAGAATAGCAAGGCTCCAACCGCGTGAATGGGTGAAACGACTAGTCATTGACCTGGTTAGAAGCCGGCGTATGATAATGCGTTTCTTGTAGCGTCTTCAAGCCTTGTACCGTTTCGGCCTGCTTGCGAATGAGCTTTCCTTCCGCGTTGTACTGGTAGCGTAGGGCAAAATGCTGATCGTCAAAGCTGGCCATCAGGCGCAAGCTCACCGGGTCATACACGTAAGTCGTCATTTGCGCCTGCGCGGGCTGCATCCGGATGTCATCTACCCAGACATTGCCGACGCTACTCTCAAAGCGTAGGCGGGGAGTAATGCTGGTCCCCAGCGCCGCACTACCAAAATTTCGGATTTGTGTTTCAAATAGCAACCATGCTCCGTTTTGAACAACGCTCGGAAGTGGTGTATTGCTCGTGAGTGACACACTACCCAGCAGGGTTCCATCTGCTTTCAGCCCATCGACGTAGCCAATCTGCGTCACGGGATTATAATTCTCCACGCGCACCCACACCTTAATTAGCAACCCCTGCTCAAGCAGTTGCGGTGTTAGCGTAATGGGCAGCAAATTCAACTGACGGTTAGTTAGGAGTGCGCACGTGTTGCCGGTATGCGCAAAACAGCTAGTGCTGGCCGCTTCGCGGATATCGCAGGTTACGAGTTGGACATCATCAGGTAGCGGCAGATTATCCTCGCCGGTGCGAATGGCCCCGGGATAAATGCTTTCAAAGCTTTCAAACAGGACGGATTGGTAGTCGGCATTGTGGGCCTGTAGATAAGGCAGTAAGCGCGAGGCATGCTTTACGCGCGGATCGCGGTAAACATCGGTGGAGCCGTAGCCAAACTTGGCCGCGCTGGGTATTCCCAGTGGATCGCGCTCCTGCAAGACATCGCCATTGGGGGCAACTTGCTCCGCGATGGCGGCCGTAAGCCAGGCAGCAGGGCGAGCCCGTAAACTGCTCTCCCAATCAAATGGCAGGAGCGTAAACGTACCAAAAGAATAGTTCTGCGGGTTGGTACTAGGGGTTAGCGAGGTACGGAAGCTATAGCTCGCCTGCGGCGTCGTGCGCCACTGACCGGCCAGGTAAGGATTGGTGCTCTGCGTCGTAGGCAGTACTAGCTGGTCGGCGAACGCCGTGGCAGTAGCGCTTACGACCTTTTTCAGGGCGGGCTCATTAACGATGGTACTTAAGTCGCTTATGCACTCAAAGGATACGGCTGGTACGCATCTATCGGCGGCGGCCACGTAGCTTAGAGCTCCTGAACGCGTATTCTGCTGCACTCGCCCACCGCTTAGGGCTTGAATCTCGCACAGAGGGGCGATGACAACTACGCCGGATACGCTGCTTGTCGCTGAGCACCCGCCACCCGCCACTCCGGGGTACGCCTTGTATGCGGTAAGCGTGATAGTGTAAGTGCCGGGGCGTGCGTACGCGTGGGTGCTTGTGGCGGTGGTGAGTATCTGGGGGGCCGTATTGTCGCCCCAATTCCACGTGTAGCTATCGTAGCCAGTAGCAGCAGTGAAGCCGATGGCATAATTCTGCAAATAGGGCGTGGGACCACTAACGGTAGCATTGACAGCGAACGTAACGGAAGGATTATGAACGGTAATGGCTACCTCTCTGCGTACGGAGGCACATTCAGCTCTATCGTTCGGAACAGCCTGCACATACACGCGAGTACTACCGGTGACGGCAAAGTCATATACAGTGCCTCTGTGCACTTCCGTAACAGCGTTAGCATCAGTGAACCAGTAGTACTCTACTTGCGATAAAGGATTGTTAACTACCACGTGAGCATTACCGGCTTGACATAGCTCCCCGGCCGTAGCGCTTAGTGTAGAGGAACTAGAGGGACCCAGAAACGTAGCGGTGCCAGCTACCTTACGGCTTTCAAAGCCACCGCCTAGTACAGAAACGTAGTAGGTGAGGCTTTGCGGCAGAGCAACTCCATTGGTCGAAGCTACGATCAAGGTTGACTCGGTTGTCGTGCTAGTAGTAGCCGTTACTGGGGTGTACGTACCATCACCAGCCCTAGTATACCACTGGAACGAGGTGCCAGCCGGGAGTGCTGAATTCGACGTGGGTGAATCATAGGTTGCCCGTAATGTAATACTACCTTGACCACACAATTGGGTATTGGAGATGGTAGGAGCAGGCCAATCGCAAGAAGGGTAGTTGATAATAAGATTATCAATGCCGACAAATCCCTGCGTGATCTTATTTGGGTTTATCCATTCCGCCGGATGTTCAGCAGCCGCGATGTAATGGCGCTGCGCGTATATAATTAATGTGAAATTCTGAGTGTTTAGTTGATCAGGGGCGTAGAAATCAAGCCTCAGGTGCCTGCCGTGAATTTCCTGTTGCGGATCATAGGTATAAACATCAGTCGGGGTTACCCGTAGTCCCGTATGTTCAACTACGGCCCAAATATCGGTAAAGGCTACTGGCTGCTGATCCCACCCACTCTTGATAGAGTCGGCACGATAAGCTGCCAAATCTCTTACATCCAACTCTATAACGTAATGGCCGCCTGCCTGCGCAGGAATAGTGCGCTCCAAAACTTCTACGCTTGAACGCAATTGAAGATTATCGCTAGAAGTCAGCCTCTCTAAGCTTATTCGGGAAGCTAAGAAAGAGCCACGAAAGGGGTCATTATTTGGCAGAGCGGCATTCGCCTGTTGCATTGTAGAACATAAGTCAGGCGATAATGAGCAGTTGCTAAGCCAATCTTCTACATACCTGACCGAATTACTCCCGTTAATTGGAACGGATGGTCGACCGGAAGCATCCACTACGCAATACCCATAAACCTCGGTTTCTCCAGCTGTCCAAGCAGGATTAAGATTCGCTCCACCCACTACTAGCGATTGTCCATAGATGGATGGACTATGGGGGTAATCGAAATTGTATACCTCTTGTGTATTATTTGGTTGTCGCCTAGTAACAGTTACAGCTGTTCTACTACTCGTTTCTGACCCATTCCTTACAGACACATAATAAGTAGTAGGACCATAATTTCTAATTATTGGCGAATAAGTTGGTGAAGAAGAGGTATGAACTGGACTACCCCCACTAGGTGTTGTATACCAAGAATAAGTAGCACCAGAGATCGGATTTCTTACTGTGAATGTAACAGCCGTTCCGCAAATCTCCATATTGTCTACAGTTGGTGCAGACAGTGGTGGCGAGTAGGCAATCCGCAAATTATCGAGTGCCCAAAAACCAATCGTGTTTGCGCTGGCAGGCACCTCATCGTGATTGACACCATATCCCGTTCGATTGCGTCGAACGTAAACAACTAGTGTAACACTAGTGGTAGTGGGCGCAGTGAAATTCAGTCGCAGACGTTGTCCTAGAGCGCCAGCGGGGGCACTTGACTCATAAAGGGCAGTAGGGGCTTGGGCTAACGTTGTGCCATCAATTGCTACTCTGATATCTATAGGTACAACTGGCTGATCTAGGCTGCTGCTGATAACGTCTGAAGTAGTAGACACCAAATCTTTGACATCTAATACTATTTCGTATCTACCACCTTCTACAATAGAAAAACTAGTTTCCAGTACTTCTCTTTCTGGATACGGCACATTATCTGGGCCACCGTCACGGGGCTCAAGCGTTGCTCGGCCTGCTAAGAAAGCGCTTTGGTAGAAGTTGTTGGAGGTATTGGCATCATGAGCAATATAAGTAGTAGTTGCTGCTAGTAGCTTGCTACATAAGGAGGTAGAGGGTGAATTACAAGTGCCAACCCAATCCTCATAGCGCATGTAACTACTGGGAGTAGTTGGATGGGAACTATTATTATCAGCGTCTACAATACAGTACCCAGTCCCCCCTGGAGCTTGGGCGGAAAGTAGAACAGTACCTGGATCGAGCAGAAGGCTACGCTCATCCTCCGATAATTCAGCGCTATGCGGAGAGTCGAAGGTGTATTCCTTGATTAGTATCGATTGCGCATGAGTGGCTATTTGGCAAAAAATACTTAGAATCCAAACAGAGACCGTACATAATAAAGTAATTCTTTTTAGCATACTACTTGATTATTTGGAAATTTTGGTTGCTATCATCACCACAATTCAATTCAAATGACATTAGCCGCAATCATACTGATTTAGAAGGCGGATTTATAGCTAGCAAAGATTAGATTCCTGACCGTAGCATCAAATGCTTCATTCCGACAACCTCTGCTAGTAATCCGATCAGCAAACTCAGCCATGTTCACATGAATGAATGTGCCATTTAGGGTAAACGTCCTTTGCGAGGCAGTACCCCCAGTTGCCATTGAGCTAAGATTACCAATAGCCGTGTTTAAGGCCAAGGCAAATGGGTCGTTGGTGTCTAGGATGGTAGCCGTAGGCGTGAATGTGAGATCTTTCCGCAACAAGCCGTGGTAAGCAGGTAGGTGCATTATTAATTGTGAGAGCAAAATTCATGTCATCAATAACGAATTCAGGATACATTATTGACTCGTAATTCATAGCCGCGCTTGCTAAATAGGTATCAAGCTTAATAATCGATTTATTGACACACATGCGATGTGTAGTTATCCTTTGAAATATTAATGAACTATGACTTTTACTTCAGATCTATTATTTAGTGCGTTGTTTCGGGCCGGCTCTATAATATTAAGACTAATATTACCACCAGCATTAACCTGGTTATTGAATTGCATACTTCGTATCGTGCGTACGCTCCCATATGGGAGAATCAGTATGAGTTGGTGGGTAACACGCCTGAGCCGCTTATAGAGCAGGCTGTATAAGACTGCTTATCAGCCTACTCAAACCGATAGCCTAACCAAAAAACAGTTGATTTATCAGCATCGCAAATGATGCAAAGCAGTTAATTGCCTTCAACTGTAATGCGTTGGTTTCCTATTGTACAAGCTACCTTAAAGGAAACGAGTGAGATTTTCACCTTTCCATTAAGAGTTTGCTTGGCTACTACAACGTTGCTAATCGTGGCATCCGAGAGGTCGGGAACACAGCCGGTCAAACGGCTAGCGTATGCAGAAATATTTATGTGATTGTAGGCAGTATTCTCGGAGGAGAATCTGTCAGTTGGCTGCGTACTGGCTTCCAGCCAGTTATTAATAGCCTGGCTAAAAGAGCTGTTTCGGTATTTACTGTCCGTCTTGAAGGGTAAACTAGTAATTAGAGCCGCGTAGTTTGACCCGTGGTAAGTAGTGGCCCCAGCAGAGGCCGTGAGTTGGTTCATGCGGCCGCTGGTGACGATTTGCACCATGCTGATCGGCGTATTGGGGCCAACACCGGTAGGTAAAGTGGTTGCCGAGAGGCTGCTAAATGGCAGTAGCACGGGATAGATTCGAACTCGGTTATTCAAAAAGTCCGGATTATCGGCGAAGTAAAGCGCGTTATCCCCCGTATTACTCTGGGTAGCAATTGCGAGCTGATCACCCCGCGTAATCTTGGCTAAAGCATCGCATGCGCTTGCAGTAGACGAGAAGTTGAGCCACACCTCATTCTGCGAGCCGAGGGAGATAGAAATTCCGGTAGAGGTAGAAGCAGTACCAGCTGCGATTATCCAATTTTCCCGGCTCCATTTCGGGCCAAACTCTGGTCGTATCCAGGCAGCAGGTATATTTTCTTGTACGTAGCCGCCGTTAAATTCGTCCGTTGCCCGCGTATGCAAGGCTTGGCCTGTCAGATGGTCAAACGCAATGTTTTCCGTAGTGTGCTGAATCCCATTCTGCGTGGTTACAATGCGCTTGATAACGGCCGGATACCGAACGACTTTCGAGGTGGTGTGCGTGTAGAGCTCCGCCTGACTTTTGGTGAGTGAAGGGACAACGGTGGCGTAAAAGGACGGGAAGAAAAATAGGGCGATATCGGCGTCTAATTCAAA
>JAAIGG010033583.1_pt1 | contig 12528 bp, 11 predicted proteins | sample 6487391 | NCBI WGS metagenome assembly JAAIGG01 (sample SAMN13974130, study PRJNA590717) | phyllosphere metagenome | biome: asymptomatic weeds; feature: pooled weeds collected from a community garden; material: weeds; isolation source: pooled asymptomatic leaves from various weed species from...
AAGAGGGATTGTAGGTTAAAAAGATAAAACCAAAAAAAACAATAGAAAAAAAAGAAAAAATAGAAAATTTACCAATAAAAATTGCGTTCATAGGTAAACCTAATGTTGGAAAATCAACATTAATTAATTCACTTATAATGCAAAATAGAATTATCACTTCCAATATACCAGGTACAACATTAGATACTATATCTGTACCTATTAAATATCATAATAAGAATTATATTTTAATAGATACTGCTGGAGCGTCAAAAAAGAAAAGAAAAAAAAATAAAATAGAACAAATATCTATAATTAAAACTTTTAAAACTATTGAAAAGACAGATATAACATTATTAATTATAGATGCAAAAAATGAGCAAAACAAAATTTGTAATCAAAACTTATTATTAATCAATATGATTGAAAAATTTGGAAAACCATTAATCATTATAATTAATAAATGGGATTTATTAAATTTTTCAGAACAAAAAAAATTTAAAGAATTAATAAATTATAAATTAAAAAACGCTTTTTTTTCAAAAATACATTTTATATCAGCACTTACAAAACAAGGAATTTTTGAAATATTTCAATTAGTTAAAAATATTTATCATCAATTTACTAACAAAAAGATAAATACTTCAAAACTCATGCAAATTATGAAAAATGCAATAAAAAAGCATCAGCCCCCAATGATAAATGGACGTCGAATAAAATTAAAATATATACATTTAGGAAGTACGAATCCATTTAAAATTATTATACATGGGAATCAAACAAGATACTTATCATTAGCTTACAAAAAATATTTAAAAAATTTTTTTCATGAAGCCCTAAAAATAAATGGGATACCAATGAAAATGAAATTTAAGGAAACAAAAAACCCATATGTTTAAGTTGAATAAATTAATTATCAGAAACATGATTAGCATTATATAATGGAATTTCTACCTCTATATCGACATCTCCAATAATTGCTTGGCAACTTAGTCGACTGGTGGATTCAAGACCCCATGCTTTATCTAAAACATCTTCTTCTTTTTCAGTCCATCCTGAAAGAGAAAGAAAACCTTTTCGTATGATACAGTGACAAGTGCTACAAGCACATGATTTTTCACACGCATGTTCTAACTTAATGTTGTTAAATAATGCAACATTTAAGATAGTCTCACCTTTTTTGCATTCACAAATAGCACCTTTTGGTAATATAAATTTATGAGGTAGAAAAAAAATTTTAGGCATTATTTAGTCTCATCTGTTTTATTATTTAAAGAGTAATTAATTGCATTTTTTAAACGCAATGAAAAAAAATTCTTAGTCACTTTATCCAGTTTTTTTAGATTTAATTTCATAGAATAAAAATCATCTTGATCAATTGATTTTTCTAATGCCATTGCATGTAATTTTATTTTTTTTAGTTCTTCTATACTAATTAAATGTTTATCTTGTTTTAAAGCATTTGTTAATAAATCTAAAATGTTTTTAGATTCAATTTTTTTTTCTTCTTTAACTCTTAAATAATAATCATTTTTAACATGATTACAATGATCTTTAATAATTTCAGAAGAATTTGTATACTCTAATAATGAATTATCAATTTTAATTGTTTTTTTTCTATCACTATTTTTTTCAAATGCTGTTATGCTAATTAAACCATCAGTATCAATTTGAAACGTAACTAAAATTCTAACTGTACCTGCTTTTCCAGAAGAAATATTTTTTAAGACAAAACGAGAAAGCGAAATACAATGCTTTACAAGCTCTCTTTCTCCTTGAACTACATGAATAACAATACCTGTTTGATTGTCTTTTGAAGTTGTAAATTCTTTTGTTTTTGAAATAGGTATATGACTATTACGAAAAATAATTTTTTCTACAAAACCACCCATAACCTCAATTCCTAACGAAAGAGGAACAACATCTAATAATATTGTTCGTTTTTTACTATGAGAGTCACATGAAAGCATCTTACATTGTAAAGCCGCGCCCATAGCTACTACTTGATCTGGATTAATTGAAATTAATGGATTAATTGTAAAAAATTTTTTAACTTCATGATATACTAATGGAACTCTTGTAGAACCACCTACCATAACAATTTCTTTAATATCCTTTATATTTAAATCTATTTCTTTAAACATTTTTAAACAAATTGACAAAGTTTTTTTAACTAAATGATTAATAATTATATTAAATTCATTACGAGTGATTAATCCCTGCCAATCTAAAATATTAACTTCTGCTGATTGATAATTAGTCAATTTTATTTTTGTTTGTTTTGCTGTTTTTAATAACAAAGCATGAAAAGAATCATCATATTTATGATGTAATAAATTTGCTTTCTTATAGATATAATTTGCTAATAAAACATCAAAATCATCACCACCTAAATTAGAATCACCACTTGTAGCTAATACCTCAAATAATCCTTTGTTTAATTTTAGTATAGAAACATCAAAAGTACCACCTCCAAGATCGTATACAACAATAATGCCTTGTTTATTTTTTTCTAAACCATACGCCATAGCAGCAGATGTCGGTTCATTTAATAACCTCACCAAGTTAATTCCTGATTTAATAGCAGCTTTTTTTATTAAAGAACGTTGAATATTATTAAAATATGCGGGTACAGTTATAACTGTTGTATCCATTTCATTTTTATATAAAAAACAAGCTCTTTTTTTTAAATATTTTAATATTTGACTAATAACATCAGTAGAAGAAATTTTTCCTAACTTAGTATAAAACAAAATATCGTTATTTTGATTTTGTTCTATAAAATATGGTAAAATTGGAAACTCTTTTTTAATAAAACTAATAGACCGACCAATTAAACGTTTTACTGAAACAATTGTATTAGCTGGATCACAAAGTATTTTTTTTTCAGCTTCCCAACCAACTGTAAAACCATCTTTTTTATAATGTACAATAGAAGGTAATAAATAACGTTTTTCATTATCAGATAATAATATAGGACGATTTTTTTCTATAGTAGATACAAGAGAATATGTAGTCCCAAAATCAATTCCTAAAATTAATTTTTTATTAAATTTTTCTTTTAAAAAAATCATATAAAAACATCCTAATTTATTTAATTTAAGTAAAAAATTGTTATGTTTTTAAGTTTTTTTTTATTTTTGTTAAAAACAATAATTGAGATATTGCATTAATAATTTTATTCCAATTCTTATTATAAAATTCAGAATTAATTATATTTTCACAATCTTTAATTTCGTTTTCTATTTTTTTTAAAAAATTATTAAAATGAATTATATCTAAACTTTTTTTTGTTTTTAAAATTTCTAATTCTTCATGTAAAAAAAAATATTTTTTTAAAAAATATTGATTTTCAGATGATAATTTTTCTTGGTTTACTTTAATGTTATTTAATGAAAGTAAATAAATTGATCTATTTAATGAACTTTTTAAAGTTTTATATCCTTTATTAATTTGAATAGATTTTTCTAAGACCCATTTTCTTTTAGATTCGGAATTATTCATAAATAAATCAGGATGAAATTTTAATTGCAATTTATAAAAATTTTTATCTAATAATTCTTTATTTATTTGAAATTTTATTGGTAACGCAAATAACGTAAAATAATTCATAAAGTATCCAAATTATAATGATTTTAAAATACTAAATTAAAAATTAATGTTGAAAAGAAAGTCTTTTCAACATTAAATTATAAAAAAGAATATTATTCTCTATTTTTTTTATTTTTATAATCTGAAATAGCTGCTTTAATAGCATCTTCTGCTAAAATTGAGCAATGAATTTTAACTGGAGGCAACTCTAATTCTTCTACTATGCTGGTATTTTTAATAGATTCTGCTTCCTTTATCGATTTTCCTTTTATCCATTCTGTCACAAGTGAGCTAGATGCAATAGCAGAACCACATCCATATGTTTTAAAACAAGCATCTTCAATAATTCCTTTTTTATTAACTTTAATTTGTAATTTCATTACATCACCACAAGCAGGTGCTCCTACTAAACCACTCCCAACATTAATATCTTCATTAGAAAAAGAACCGACATTACGAGGATTTTCATAATGATCCATAACTTTTTTACTATATGCCATTTTAACTACCTTTCTATGTTAAATTTTATTGCTTTAACTATGATCCCATTCTATACTATTTAAATCAACTCCTGATTTAAACATTTCCCATAATGGTGAAAGTTCTCGGAGTTTAGAAATCGATTTATGAATTAATTGTATTGTATGTTGAATTTCTTCTTTTGTTGTAAATCTACCAATAGAGAAACGAATAGAACTATGTGCTAATTCATCTTTTATTCCTAAAGCTCTTAGTACATAAGAAGGTTCTAAACTAGATGAAGTACAAGCTGAACCTGAAGAAATAGCTAAATCTTTAAGTGACATAATTAACGATTCACCTTCAACATAATTAAAACTAACATTTAAAATATGAGGCGCTCCTTGTTTTAAATCACTATTTAAATATACTTCTTCAATATTTTTGATTCCATTCCATAAATCATTTCTTAAATTATTTAAGTGAATAAAATCATCTTTAATTTTTTTTCTTGCTAATTCAAAAGCTTCCCCCATACCAACAATTTGATGAACTGGTAAAGTTCCAGCTCTCATGCCTCTTTCATGTCCACCTCCATGTAGAGATGCTAATAAACGCACGCGAGGTTTTCGACGAACATACAATGCACCAATACCTTTTGGTCCATATAATTTATGTGCTGAAAAAGACATTAAATCTATAAATGAACTTTTTATATTAACATCAATTTTACCTATACTTTGTGTTGCATCTACATGAAAAAAAATATCACGAGATTTGCAAATTTCAGAAATACTATTAATATCTTGTATAATCCCAGTTTCATTGTTTACATGCATTATAGAAACAAGTATAGTATTTTTTCTTATGTGTTTTTTAAAATCATTTAAATCAATAACTCCATTGTTTTTAGGAGTTAAGTAGGTGACAGAAAAACCTTCTCCTTCTAAATATCTACAAGCATCTAAGACTGATTTATGTTCCGTCTTACTTGTAATAATATGATTTCCTTTTTTTTTATGAAATAAGGCAATACCTTTGATAGCTAAATTATTTGCTTCGGTTGCTCCAGAAGTAAATATAATTTCACGTGAATCAGCTCCAATTAAATCAGATATTTGATTGCGAGCGATATCAACTATTTCTTCTGCTTCCCAACCAAATTTATGCGACCGAGAAGCTGGATTTCCAAACATTCCGTCTATTGTTAAATAATTCATCATTTTCTTAGCAACTTGAAAATCTACTGGAGTAGTAGCTGCGTAATCTAAATAAATTGGAGTTTTCATAAAATTACTTACCTTGCTTATTTTTAATAAAACTAACATTCTATCATTTTCAAAAAAATTTAGATCTAAAAATTAATATACTTTTATAATTAGATTTTTATAAAATCCAAACTAGACTTTTTTAATAATTAAGAATATAATTAATTTTTAAAGATTTAAATATCATTAGGGGTGTAGTTCAATTGGTAGAGCATCGGTCTCCAAAACCGAAAGTTGTAGGTTCAAATCCTTCCACCCCTGCCAAAATTTCACTCGTCATATTTATAAAATAATTTTTAAAATCAATCGATTATATAAAATTATCATTCCTAATAAAAAAATAAAAAATTTAAAAAATCTATATAATAAAAATAAAACATTTATATAGTTTATAAATTTTAAAATTATTTCAAATAAAAATAATATTCTCACGAGGTTATGCAAAATGCCTAAATATCGTTCTTTTACAACGACACAAGGAAGAAACATGTCTGGAGCCAGATCTTTGTGGCGTGCAACAGGAATGAATGATGAAGATTTTAAAAAACCAATTATTGCAATAGTTAATTCATTTTCTCAATTTGTGCCAGGTCATATTCATTTACAAGAAGTAGCTAAAATCATTTCTAAAGAAATTTGGAACTCTGGAGGTGTACCTAAAGAATTTAATACAATTGCAATTGATGATGGAATAGCAATGGGTCATTCAGGAATGTTATATTCTTTACCTTCTCGTGAATTAATCGCAGACTCTATAGAATATGTGATTAATGCACACTGTGTAGATGCAATGATATGTGTGTCTAATTGTGATAAAATTACACCTGCAATGTTTATGGCTGCAATGCGTCTAAATATACCTTCAATTTTTGTTTCAGGAGGGCCGATGGAAGCAGGAAAAATAAAAATTAAAAAAATAACAGAAAAAATTGATTTAGTTGATGCAATTATTCATTCAGGAAATCCTAATAATTCAGATGATTTTATAAAAAAAATCGAATTATCATCATGCCCTACATGTGGATCTTGCTCTGGTATGTTTACTGCTAATTCTATGAATTGTTTAATGGAAGCAATAGGTTTAGCTTTACCTGGAAATGGTACATTATTAGCTACTCATGTTGATCGAAAAAAATTATTTAGACAATCTGCTAAAATAATAGTAAAAATTACAAAAAATTATTATGAAAATAATAACGAGCAGTTTTTACCTAGGAATATTGCAAATAAAAAATCTTTTGAAAATGCCATGATGTTAGATATTGCGATGGGTGGATCAACAAATACTATATTGCATTTATTAGCCGCTTCAAATGAAGGAAATATTGATTTTAAAATGTCTAATATTGATAATCTTTCAAAAAAGACTCCACATATTTGCAAAGTTGCTCCAAGCACTAAGTTATATCATGTAGAAGATGTACACCGAGCAGGTGGTGTTATGGGTATATTAGGGGAATTAAATCGTTGTAACTTACTCAATAATAAAACTAAAAATATATTAGGATTAACTTTAAAAGAAACATTAAATAACTATGATATTTTATCTACGAAAAAAAGCAGTATAATAAAAATGTTTCATGCAGGTCCTGGAGGTGTACGAACAGTTAAACCATTTTCGCAAAATTTTAGATGGAATAAATTAGATACGAATCGTATTACAGGATGTATTCGGTCTTGTCAAAATGCTTATAGTAAAGAAGGTGGTTTATCTGTTTTATATGGTAATTTAGCAAAAAATGGTTGTATAATAAAAACTGCTAGTATAAGTCAAGAAAATTATATTTTTTCTGGAACAGCAAAAGTATTTGAAAGTCAAGAAGACGCAGTTAAATCAATATTAAATGGGGAAATTATTGCTGGAGATGTTGTAGTTATTCGATATGAAGGTCCAAAAGGCGGTCCAGGAATGCAAGAAATGTTATATCCAACAACATATTTAAAATCTATGAATTTAGATAAAAAATGTGCATTAATCACTGATGGCCGGTTTTCTGGAGGTACATCAGGATTATCCATAGGACATATTTCACCAGAAGCAGCAAATAAAGGAATAATAGCATTAGTTGAAAATGGAGATAATATTCAAATTGATATTTATCAAAAAAAAATTCATTTAAATATTACTGAAAAAGAACTAAATAATCGAATAATAAAAGAAAAATTAAAAGGTGATAAAGCATATAAACCATTAAATCGAAAAAGAAAAATTTCCTTAGCATTGCAATTTTACGCTTCTTGTGCAACTAGTGCAGATACTGGTGCTATAAGAGATAAAAACAAATTATTTAATCTTTAAAGTATTTAATAATAAATTAATTTTTATACTTGGAAAAACTAAAATGAACTATTTTAATAAATTATCTTTTCGTCAAAAAATCAAAGAAATCAATAAATGTCGTTTTATGAAAAAAAAAGAGTTTAAAAATGAAAATAATATTTTAAAAAATAAAAAAATTGTTATTATAGGTTGTGGATCTCAAGGTTTAAATCAAGGTTTAAATATGAGAGATTCAGGACTAAACGTAGCCTTTGCACTTAAAAATGATAGTATTTTAAAAAAAAATAAATCTTGGTTAAATGCTGTAAATAATAATTTCCAAGTAAATAATTATGAAAATTTAATTCCATTTGCTGATTTAATTATTAATTTGACACCTGATAAACAGCATACAAATGTAATTCAAGAAATTCAAAAATTAATGAAACCTAATTCATGGTTAGGTTATTCACATGGTTTTCATATTGTAGAATGCGGTGAAAAAATAAGAAAAGATATTACAGTTGTCATGGTAGCACCAAAATGCCCTGGAACAGAAGTGCGTGAAGAATTTAAGAGAGGATTCGGAGTTCCAACGTTAATTGCTGTTCATCCAGATAATGATCCTCAAAAAATTGGATTAGATGTTGCTAAAGCATGGGCTTTTTCAACAGGTGGTCACCGTGCTGGAGTGCTAGAGTCATCATTTGTAGCTGAAGTAAAATCAGACTTAATGGGTGAACAAACAATTTTATGTGGAGTATTACAAACAGCATCATTAATATGTTATGAAAAATTAATTAAAAACCAAATCGAACCTAGCTATGCAGGGAAATTAATACAATATGGATGGGAAACAATCACTGAATCATTAAAACATGGAGGTATTACGCTAATGATGGACAGACTTTCTAATCAATCTAAAATAAGAGCTTTTAAATTATCTCAGAAAATAAAAATAATATTAAAACCATTGTTTCAAAAACATATGGATAATATTATTTCAGGTGAATTTTCTAGTGAAATGATAAAAGATTGGAATAATAATGATTCAAAATTATTAAATTGGCGTAATAATATAAAAGAAAAAGCTTTTGAAAAAGCCCCTTTTTGCTCAAAAAAAATATGTGAACAAGAATATTATGATCATGGAACATTAATGGTTGCAATATTAAAAGCAGGAATTGAGTTAGCTTTTGAAACAATGTTACAATCAGGTATTAAAAGTGAATCAGCTTATTATGAATCTTTACATGAGCTACCATTAATAGCCAATACAATTGCACGAAAAAAATTATACGAAATGAATGTGGTTATTTCAGATACAGCTGAATATGGTAGTTATCTTTTTACTGAATCAGCTTATCCTATATTAAAAAATTTTGTAATGACCCTTGATAAATCTGATTTGGGATCATCATCGTCTAATACATTTATAGATAATATCGAGTTATATAAAATTAACGAAAATATACGAAATCATCCTATTGAAATTATTGGATCTAAATTAAGAAATTATATGAAAGAAATGAAAGCAATTTCAGTAGCTGTTCAATAATAAATAATTTATCATTTTTTAAAAAACCTTTATTTAACTAATTTAATTATCATCTTATTATATATATGTCTCTTAATTATGTTCAAAAACATGCTGTAGAACTTATTAATGGTCCCTGTTTGATATTAGCAGGGGCTGGTTCTGGAAAAACAAAAGTAATTATTAATAAAATTATTTATTTAATTAAAAATTGTCAATATCAACCTAATAATATTATTGCTTTAACTTTTACTAATAAAGCAGCTTATGAAATAAAAACGCGTCTTTTAGAACATTTAAATATATTTGAAATACAGCGAATCATTATTTCAACGTTTCATTCGTTTGGATTACAAATTATTAAAAAAGAAATCAATTTCTTAGGATTAAATTCTAATTTTTCTTTATTTGATGAAAAAGATCAAATATCATTATTAAAAAAAATAACTAATAAAAAAATTAAAAATGATACAAAATTATTAAAAAATTTAATTTTTACGATTTCCTATTGGAAAAATAAATTTTATACACCTTTAGATGTTGAATTATTATCAAAATCCAGTCAAGAAAAAGATTTTGCATATTATTATAAAAAATACACTATTCATTTACGTGAATCAAATATATTAGATTTTGATGATTTAATTTGTATACCAATATTATTATTTAAAAAAAATAAAATTATAAAACATCGTTGGCAAGAAAAAATAACTTATTTACTAGTAGATGAATACCAAGATACTAGTAACAGTCAATATGAATTAATTAAAATGTTAACAAATAAACGCTCTAATTTCACTTTAGTTGGAGATGATGATCAATCAATATATTCATGGAGAGGCGCTACAACTCAAAATATTTTTTTATTGAAAAAAGATTTTCCTACTTTAAAAATTATAAAAATGGAACAAAATTATCGTTCTTATGGAAGAATATTAAAAGTTGCAAATAAACTAATTTCATATAATCCAAATTATTTTCAAAAAAAATTATTTTCTAAATTAAAATATGGAAATAAAATAAATATTATAATTGCTAAAAATGAAGAAATTGAAGCAGAAAAAATAGCGCAAAAAATAATTTGTCAATGTTCTCAAAATAAATTAGAATATAGAGATTATGCTATACTATATCGGGGCAATTATCAATCTCAAATTCTTGAGAAAATATTCTTAAAACGAAATATTCCTTATAATATTTCTAATAATTCATCATTTTTTTCTCGTCCTGAAATCAAAGACTTATTAAGTTATCTTAGATTAATTATTAACCATAATGATAATTATGCTTTTTCAAAAGTGTTAAACACTCCATGTCGTCGAATAGGAATAACTACACTTAATAAAATAGAAGAATTTGCTATTAAAAAAAAAATAAGTTTTTTTCAAGTAATCGATGATCCAGAAATAAAAAATTTTTTACGAATATCAACAGTAAATAAAATAAAAAAATTTATTTCTTGGATAAAAAAAGTTACTTTATTATCTATTTCGCAACCTTCTAATATTTTAGATATTATTATTCATGACACTGCATATGAATCATGGTTATCAAAAAATTTAAAAGAATCTGACAAAATTAAAAATAGTACAAATAATATTTATATGTTATCTAATTGGATAAAAAGTTTAATTAAAGGAAATAATTTTGAAAAACCTATGAGTCTATTAGAAATTATTACAAAAATGACGCTTCGTGATATAATTAATAATGAAAAACCTAAAGATTCTAATCAAGTACAACTAATGACACTACATTCATCTAAGGGATTAGAATTTTCTTCTGTTTTTATTATCGGAATGAGTGAAGGTATTTTACCTAATATAAGAAGTATTAATGAAAATAACATAGAAGAAGAACGAAGATTAGCTTATGTAGGAATAACTCGAGCGAAAAAACAATTGTTTTTAACATATTGTGAAACAAGAATGCAATATGGTCAAAAATTGTATACAGTACCTAGCAGATTTTTATTTGAGTTACCTGAAGAAGACTTACATTGGGATCAAGATGTTATTTTAACTAATTCTACAAAAAATATAAAATATAATATCAAAAAGATAAATGACTTAAAACAAAAAATTAAAATAAAAAAATAATTTTTTTAAAATAGTAAAATATAAAAATTCTGTAATTTTAGTTTGAATCAATTTTTAAAAATGATAATATTGTAAACAATATTTTTAAAAAAATTAAATTTTTTTTAACTTTAATTTTCTTTATAGAGTAAATAATAAAATGAATAATATTATTGAATTAACTGATCAAAATTTTGAAGAGAAAGTCTTAAAAACAACAGGTTTTATATTAGTTGATTTTTGGGCAGATTGGTGTAATCCATGTAAAATGTTAGCACCTATTTTAGAAGAAATAGCAAACGAATATATTAATAAAATACAAATTGGAAAATTAAATATTGAAAAAAACCCAAAAACAGCACCAATGTATTCTATTCGAGGAATTCCTGCATTGTTGTTATTTCATAAAAGCCAAGTTCTTGCAACTAAAATTGGAGCAATTTCCAAATTGCAACTCCAAAATTTTTTAGATGAGAATATTAAATAAATTTACTAATTTTTAATTTAATAATTAAATTTTTTAAAAAATTTATTAATAAAAAAATAAATACTATGTCAAAATTATCATTTCAAGATTTACCCCGATTTTACTAAGAACCCACCATTATGAATCTTACCGCACTTAAAAATATGCCAGTTTCCGAATTAATTATTCTTGGTGAAAAAATGGGGTTGGAAAATTTAGCGCGTATGCGTAAACAAGATATTATTTTTGCCATTTTAAAACAACACGCAAAAAGTGGAGAAGATATATTTGGAGATGGAGTTTTAGAAATATTACAAGATGGATTTGGATTTCTTCGTTCTTCTGATAGCTCTTATTTAGCTGGTCCTGATGATATATATGTTTCACCTAGTCAAATTCGCAGATTTAATTTAAGAACTGGTGATACTATTTCAGGAAAAATAAGACCACCTAAAGAAGGAGAAAGATATTTTGCTTTATTAAAAGTTAATGAAGTTAATTATGATAAACCTGAAAATGCAAGAAGTAAAATTTTGTTTGAAAATTTAACACCTTTACATGCTAATTCTCGACTAAGAATGGAAAGAGGAAACGGTTCAACAGAAGACCTAACTGCAAGAGTAGCCTCTACGCTCTAGGCAGAAAAACACGAAATATTGCACCGTTACCTTCCTGACTGCTAGCCGTAATGTAGCCGCCGTGAATATCAGCCACTTTTTTGCAAATGGCTAGACCCATTCCGGTTCCGTCGTACTGCATTCGGCCATGAAGCTGCTGAAAAATGGTGAATATTTTGTTAGGGTAACTGAATTTTACTACACTACTACTACTACAGTTTTATACTAACATGATCTTCCATTTAAATGGGTCGTTAGGTACTATTCCAGCCC
>JAAIGG010244678.1_pt1 | contig 12469 bp, 12 predicted proteins | sample 6487391 | NCBI WGS metagenome assembly JAAIGG01 (sample SAMN13974130, study PRJNA590717) | phyllosphere metagenome | biome: asymptomatic weeds; feature: pooled weeds collected from a community garden; material: weeds; isolation source: pooled asymptomatic leaves from various weed species from...
CTGGGCGTTCGAGCACATGGACCGGATCGATGCAGCCCAAGCGACCTACGACGAGAAGGGGAACGCTGCCTGATCGGCCCTCACGCGGTGGTCCAAGTTCCCAGTGAGTGCAGGGTCAAGAAGGTCAAGGAAACGGGTACCTTCGCGTGGGGCGGCACACCGCGCAAGGTTGTGCGCGGATACCGTCGCCTCGGCAAGGGGTGAGCACCGGTGTGGCATTGCGGCGCCGACACCGCTCGGTGACACCCGGGTTCAGCCGTCCCCTGACACGGAACTCGACCTCAGCGCGCCCGGATCTCCCGAGCGGGCTTCTTCTTCACGACGATGGCCACTGAGCTTCCGATCACGTCTCCGTCTGCTGACAGATTCCTGTCATGGAGAACGTCGGCGACCTCGTAGATCGCGTATTGTCCCGGGAACACGAACACGTTGCCGATGCGTGGCATGAGAGGGAACTCATGCTCGGCCGGCGTCAGGCCGTCGTCACAGATCACTTGGCAGCGCATGGTCATCGGCACCTCCCGGATGTGTCAAAGATAGTTGACACTCCCGGCGCGCCATCCCGGCAAACCGTGGCATTGGGAAACACTTCTGCCGAAATGTCTCGTGCGGTATTCGCGGCAACGAAGGACGACCGGTCTTTTCGGAATAACTGGTAGAAAGAGGAGACCTATTAGTAGAATTAGATCAGACGTGGACCTCCTGAGGGTTCACGTGCGGGCCATCGACAGGATCGATACCGGCTTGTGAGCCGAGAAGCGGCGCTGACGGACGCAGAGGCTCCAGCCTGCGTGCTGAATGCCGCTTACGCCCCGCCTGCTTGCGCATGGTACGCGCTAAGGAAGATCCGGACCGCCTCGCTGACGTGAGCCTGCTTTTGCGTGTGGCTCTTGTTGTCTCTGTGCGGGATGAACAATCGTGTCGGTGTCAGTTTACCGATGAGCATTCCGATGAACAGGCTCGCGGCAAGCTCCGTATCGCCGCCGCTGAACTCTCCGCGCTTTTTGGCCTCCGCGAGATAGGCGGTTAGCTTCCGCAAGGTGTGGCCGGGCGCCAAATCATAGAACGCGTCCCCAAGCGAGGGATAGCGCCGGACCTCGGCGATGACGATGGAGCCCAGCGCGAACATCTCCGGCATGATGATCGCCTCGTAGAGGTTCAAGCCGACTGCGGTGAGAACGGCCGGGAGCGAACCGATGCCGTCCAGGTCCTGATCGATCGTCTCGAAAAGCCCCCTGGCGCGATTGTTCACGATCTCGATGAACAGGTCTTCCTTCGTACCGAAGTGGCGATACAGCGTCTCCGTCGACGCGCCGGCTTCGAGCGCGACCATCTTCATGGTCGTGTCCGAAAATCCATGTTCGAGAAACAGTCGCTCGGCGACGGTCGCGATCTCCGCACGTCGACGCTCTCCGCGTGGAATGCGAGACCGCGGCATTATATCCGAACTCTCCGTTTCGCTTGACACACACCCGCGCCTTCAGGATAGAAACGAAACGTTCGGTTCGTATAGGCCGTTCCGACGAATCCCACGCGCTTCGCTTCGGGCATCCTGCCGAACACTGCGCGAGGGAAGAGGCTGTCAATCCCCATGCGCACCGACGATGATGGAGAAGCCACCGGAACGCGAAATGGGTCCCGGGGCAGGCGGGACTTACTGGAAATCGAATCGAACCGAGGTGGGGAGAGCCGTCGTCGTGAGTACGATGACGGCGACCGGGATGACCGACCCATCTTCCCGCGGTACGACGGCCGACCTTCCGACGACCGTGCGCCCCGAAATTCGGTCGACGAACGCGACGAGAATGACCGCGACCGCCGCGATCGGGTCAAGTCGGGTTCCCGCGATGGCCGGCAGCGTGATGAGCGCGACCGCGAGGACGGGGCGGACGACGGCGGGAAGGCTTCCGGATCATCGGAGGACGACCGTGACGACGAACAGGCTCGCAAGAAGCGCCGGCCGCTGATCATCGGCATCGCCGCCGTGGTCGTGCTGCTGCTGGCCGGGGGCGGCCTGTACTATTGGCTCTCCACGCGCGGCAAGATCAGCACCGACGACGCCTATACCGACGGCAACATCGTCAACGTCGCGCCCCAGGTCGCCGGACAGGTGATTGCTCTCGAAGTGACCGACAATCAGTTCGTGCACAAGGGCGATCCGCTCTTCCGCATCGACCCGCGGCAGTTCCAGTTCAGCCGCGAGCAGGCCCAGGGACAGCTCGACGCCAGCAACGCCCAGATCGCGAACCAGAAACTCGGCGTCGAGATCGCGAGGAAGAACTTTCCCGCCGCCCTGCAACTCGCGCAGGCCAACCTCGACTCGGCCAAGGCCAACCTCGCCCTGCAGCAAGCGAACTACGACCGCCAGAAGAGTCTACCCAAGCTCGCCACGACGCAGCAGGACGTCGATACCACGGCGTCGAACTACCAGCAGGCCAGGGCACAGGTCGAGCAGGCCCAGGCGCGTCTCATCCAAGCGATGCCGGTCCAGCAGAATATCGGCCAGTCCGAGCAACAGGTCGACCAGCTCAAGGGACAGGCCGAGCAGGCCAGGGCACAGGTCGATCAGGCCAACCTGAACATCGAGTGGAGCGTGGTCCGCGCCCCCCAGGACGGCTGGGTGACGAAGCGCAACGTCAACGTGGGCGACTACCTCTCCGCCGGCCAGCAGGTCATGTCGCTGGTGACCACCGACGTTTGGGTGACGGCGAACTACAAGGAGACCGAACTCGACGGGATGCGCCCGGGGCAGCGGGTCCAGATCGCCGTCGACGCCTATCCCGATCTCGATCTCCAGGGACATGTCGAGTCGATCCAGCGCGGCTCGGGCTCGAAATTCTCCGCCTTTCCGGCGGAGAACGCCACGGGCAACTTCATCAAGATCGTCCAGCGCGTGCCGGTGAAGATCGTCATCGACAGCGGATTGAGGAAGGACGAGCCGCTGCCGCTGGGCGTCAGCGTCGTGCCCACGGTGATGCTCAAATGAGCGCCGCCTCGGAAGGCCGGAAGCCCGCGCACAATCCCTGGCTCGTCGCCATCGCGGTGACGCTGGCGGCGTTCATGGAGGTGCTCGACACCACCATCGTCAACGTGGCGCTGCCCTACATCGCCGGCTCGCTCGCCGCCTCGAACGACGAGGCGACCTACACGCTCACCGCCTATCTCGTCGCCAACGGCATCGTGCTGACCATCGCCGGCTGGCTCTCGGACACCATCGGGCGCAAGCGCTACTTCCTGATCTGCATCGCCATGTTCACGCTGGCCTCGTTCCTGTGCGGCCTGTCGCAGACCCTCGGGCAGATCATCCTTTTCAGGCTGCTGCAGGGCTTCTTCGGCGGCGGCCTGCAGCCGAGCCAGCAGGCGATCATCCTCGACACCTTCCCACCGGCCAAGCGCGGCGCCGCCTTCGGGGTCACGGCGGTGGCGACCGTCGTCGCGCCGGTTCTCGGGCCGACGCTCGGAGGCTACCTCGTCGAGCATTCCACCTGGCGCTGGATCTTCTTCATCAACGTTCCGGTGGGAATCCTGACCCTGTTCCTCAACGCCTACTTGGTTCAGGACCCGCCCGGCGAGAAGAAGAAGCGCGCCCGCGGCCTCGACTATGTCGGCCTGTCGCTCATCGTCATCGGCATCGGCTGCATGCAGGTCATGATCGACCGCGGCGAGGTCAACGCCTGGTTCAGCTCGCCCTTCATCCGGATCATGGCCGTCATCGCCTTCCTCGGCATCTTCGGCGCGATCTGCTGGCTGCTGACGGCCCGCCAGCCCGTCGTCGACCTCGACGTGTTCAAGGACCGGAACTTCACCGTGGGATGCCTGCTCATCGGCGCGACCGGTGCGCTGCTCTATGGCAGCTCCGTCCTGGTCCCCAATTTCGCGCAGCAGGTGCTGGGCTATCCCGCGCTCGATTCCGGCTTCATCCTGTCGCCGGGCGGCGTCGCGGTCATCGTCCTGATCCCGGTCGTGACCGCGGCGATGAAGTTCGTCCAGACCCGCTACATCATCATGTTCGGCTTCGCCTTCATGGGCTGCGCGCTGTTCTATTCGAGCCGGATCGCCCCGAACATCGATTTCCGCACCCTCGTCATCATGCGGACGCTGCAGACGGCGGCTTTGGCCTTCCTGTTCGTGCCGATCTCGACGGTGGCCTACCTGACCCTGCCGGACAAGTATCGAAGCGACGGCTCGGCCCTGTTCTCGATGTTCCGCAACGTGTTCGGCTCCATCGGGATCTCGCTCTCGACCGCGGCGGTCACGGAGCGTGGGCAGGCCGACCAAGCCCACCTCTCGGCGTTCATGACGCCTCTGCGCCAAGGCTACACCATGCTCATCCAGGAGACCGAGCAGACGCTCCGGTCGCTCGGCCGCGCGGCCTCCGCCGTGCATCAGGAGGCGGTGGCGCACACCTACCAGACCTACCTGAAGCAGGCGCAGGTGCTGGCCTACAGCAACGTGTACCAATACACGGCGCTCGTTGCGTTCCTCGTCGTCCCCCTGTGCCTGCTGATATCGGCCAAGACCGCGCAAGGCGACGGCGGCGGGGGACATTGAGATGACGCTCCGCCGATACCCCGGACGACCCACCCGCGCCGTCGTCGCTGCCGGCCTGCTCGGCCTCGCCGGCTGCACGGTGGGCCCCGACTTCGCCCCGCCCGCGACGCCGCTCGCCGATGCGGGCGACTACCTCGACACCGGCCTCTCCGCCCCGACGCCGCGGCGGCTCCTGACACGCACCACCGACGCCGAGCCCGACGTGGCCTGGTGGCGGGCCTTCCGGGATCCGGTGCTGTCGCAGCTCGAGGACCGGCTGGCCGCACAGAATCTCGACGTCCAGACCGCGACCGCACGCCTGTTCCAGAGCCGCTCCCAGATCAACACCGCCGCCGCCGCGGGCCTGCCGACGCTCAACGGGCAGGGCAATGCCTACCGGATGCAGTACAGCAAGAACGGCACCATCGGCCTCCTGTCGAACTCGCTCGGCGGCGCGACGGGCGGCAGCGATCCGACGGCGCCGCTCACCAACGGATTCGAGAGCTACACCCTCGGCTTCGACGCGTCGTGGGAGCTCGACCTCTGGGGCAAGGTCCGCCGCTCGGTCGAGTCTGCCGAGGCCCAGGCGGACGCCTCGGCGGAACAGAGGCGCGACGCGCTGGTCTCCGCCCAAGCGGAGCTCGCGCGGGCCTATGTGCAGTTGCGGGGGACCCAGGAGCTGATCCGGATCGACCTCGCCAACGTCCGGGTCAACGAGCAGATCCTCGACGTCGTGCGGACCCGTCAGCAGAAGGGGCTGGTCACCGGCCTCGACACGTCGAGTGCGGCCCAGCAGGTCGAGGCGATCAAGGCGCAGCTGCCGCAACTGCAGCAGCAGGAGATCCAGCAGATCAACGCGATCTCCCTCCTGCTGGGCGAGCCGCCGCTGGCGCTGTCGCAGGAGCTCGTCGGGGGCCGGTCGATCCCGCCGGTGCCGCCGCGGGTGCCCGTCGGCGTGCCGTCGAGCCTCGTCATGCGCCGGCCCGACATCCGCCGGGCGGAAGCCAACCTGCATTCGGCCGTGGCCGAGATCGGCGTCGCGGAGGCGCAGTTCTTTCCGAGCGTCACGCTCACCGGGAGCCCGACCGTCAATTCCGTCGATCCGGGCAAGCTGTTCCGGGGCTCGTCGCTGCAATACATGAACATCGGACCGTCGATCTCGATACCCCTGTTCGAGGGCGGACGGCTCAAGTCGAACCTCGTGCTCCAGCGGGCCCGGCAGCAGGAGGCGGCCATCGCCTACCAGAAGGCGGTGCTGCAAGGCTGGCACGACGTGGTCAACGCGCTGGCCGCCCTGCGCGGCGACGAGGCGCGCCGGGCACGCCTCGCCCGTCAGGTTGCCGACGCACGGCAGGCGCTCGCCCTGGCGCGGGCGCGCTACGCACAGGGCGTCGAGATCTTTACTACCGTCCTCCAGGCCTCGCAGACCGTGCTTCAGGCCGAGACCAACCTCTCTCAGGCGACGGCCGCGATCTCCACCGACTTCGTCGCCCTGTCCAAGGCGCTCGGCGGCGGGTGGGAGACCACTTTCCCGGTCGGCAGGACGGCCCCCCTGTCACTGGCGAAAGTCGGCATCCCGCTGTCGGACGTCGTGCACGACGGGTCCCTCGGACGATGAGCGAACGGGACGCGAGAACGAACGGGAGGCACGCGCGGGATGGCCCGAGCCCATCCGGACGATGCCGTCAGCGTCACGCCTGAGGGGGCGCGACCATTCAAGGCAGACCCATCATGTTTCCTCGGATCATCACCGCCATCCTCCTCGCCGCGGGCTTCGTGACCCCGTCCCTAGCCCAACCGGTGACGGCGCCCGCTCGCCCGACGATATTGATCCACGGCAACTATTGCGGACCGGGCAACAACGCTCCGATGGCCCCGGTCGATGCCCTGGACGCCGCCTGCGCCCGCCACGACGCCTGCACCCCGAACGATGGGCTCCCGTCCAAGGCCTGCAACCTTCGCCTGCAGGCCGAGGCGGAGCGGATCGCGGACGACCCCCGCCAGCCACCCGAACTTCGGATGGTGGCCGGTGTCGTCGCCTCCGGCGCCGCGATGATGCCCTCGGCTGCCCCCTGACAGATCACCCATCGCGCCGTCACGGGCGCTGCCGAAGACTGACCAGCGGAGATGCCCCGATCCGGCGCGGCGCATCGAGCCCGCCGTTCCGGGGACGTCCGGTCCGACCCGGGAAAGCGCTCGCCTGCCAGGTGCAATTGACCCTGGACGCCCTTGATCGAGCATCACGAGATCGCGCGTTCGAGCCCTGAACGTGCGGTGCTTCGGCCGGCCTGCGCTCCGCCCCCTCGCGCAGGCCGGCCGACGGCCAATCCTCGACGGCGTGACGGGGGCCGGACCGGGCTGTGGGTCCGTGGCGACCGGGGGCGGCACAGGTCGTCGGACCGACGGCTCCTATCGCCCTCCGGACCAACCGATCCGGCGAATATCGAGATGTCCCGGCAGCGACCGCTCGGCCTCGCGCTTCAAGGCGGTGGATCCCACAGTGCGTCCATAGGGGGGCTCAACGCCTTGCCGGCCGACGCGTCGCTTCGCCGTGAACGCCGTCAGCGGAACATCGGGTCGGCTCTCATGCGCCACGATCGACGCAAAAAAGAAACCGCCGCGGTCGCCCGCAGCGGTTTCTCTCTTGGTCGGGACCGGGAATCCCGAAAAAATCAGTCGCAGTTTTCCTTGGTGACCGTCTTGCGGTCGCCGACATCGTTTTCCTTGGTCACGGTCTTGCTGGAGCAGCCGTCCGAATGCTCGCGGCGCTCGACCGTGGTCGAGGAGCTGCTCGGTCCGCGGTCTACCACCACGCGATCCGGCGCGTCGCGTTCGATCACGGTGGTCTGAGCCAGCGCACCCGAGGCTCCGGCGAGCGACAGGACGGCAGCGGCGGCGAGAAGGGACTTGCGCATATTCTCCTCCCAGAGGGTCGAAACTGCGCGAGTAACGGCGAGCGAACCTGAACCGTTCCCGGAAAGTTTCGAGCGCAAATCGCGCGTTTTCCGCTCTGCGGCCCAGGCATTCGCGGGCTGGCCGCCGCGACAGCGGACCGTATTTTTTGGCGGGGGTCCCGCCGGCAGCCTGGCTCGAACTTTCGATCCTCATCACGGTTTGCCTTCTCGACACGGTTGAAATGCGAGACCCGCCATGAGTCCTGCCTCGATCCGCTGCCATGACGGTATCGAGACGCCCGCTTCCGCCACGAACGGAACGGCGTGAACGAGGTCGAGCCGACCGCGATCGCGCAGGGGCCGGTCTGAGGCCGGGGCAACGGTATCGTGAAGGACCCCGACCGCGCGCCCCGGGGTTGCGCAGGCAATCCCGCCGGATCATCGGCCCGAGGTTGCCTGCCATGATGAAGCCTTTCACTGCCCTCGCCGCGGCCCTTCTCGCCGGGACGATGGCAACCGCCCTCCCCGCCCGGGCGCAAGAGGGCGGCGCTCCGCTCACCAAGGTCGCGAGCTTCGAGCATCAGGTGACCGGCGTCACCGTCGCCCGCGACGGACGCATCTTCGTCAACTTTCCGCGCTGGAGCGAGGACGCCCCGGTCTCGGTGGCCGAGTTGAAGGACGGCAAGCCGGTCCCCTACCCCAACGACCAGTGGAACGCGTGGCGCAACGCCCTCGCCGACGAACTCTCGCCGAAGGACCACTTCGTCTGCGTGCAGAGCGTCGTCGCCGATGCGCAGGACCGGCTCTGGGTGGTGGATGCGGCAGCACCCGCCATGGCCCATGTCCTCAAGGACGGCCCGAAGCTCGTCGGGATCGACCTGAAGACCAACACGGTGATCAAGACGATCCCCTTCGACACCGGCACGGTGCTGCAGGCCTCCTACCTCAACGACGTGCGGATCTCGCCCGACGGCAAGACCGCCTATCTCACCGATTCCGGTGCCGAGGGGGCGCTGATCGTTGTCGATCTCGACAGCGGCTCGGCCAAGCGCATCCTCTCGGGCGACCCGTCCACCATGCCCGACACGTCGGTCACCGTGAGCTACGACGGCAAGCCGCTGCGCCGGCCCGATGGGCGCGGGGTCGAGTTCGCTGCCGACGGCATCGCGCTCTCGAACGACGGCAAGACGCTCTACTGGCAGGCGATCAAGGGCAAGACGCTCTACAGCCTGCCGACCGACGCGCTCACCGGCTGGGCCGCCGCCTCGGTCGTGCCGGACACCCTCACCGACAAGAGCCTGTCGGGCAAGATCGCGAAGGTGGGGGAGAACGGCGTCGCCGACGGCCTGCTGATCGCCCGCCGCGACGGGCGGATGTACGTGACCTCGCCGCAGGACAATTCCGTGAAGGTGCGTGACCTCGCGGGCGGCAAGGCGGAGGGCACGGAGGGACTGAGGACGTTGGTGCAGGATCCGTCCCTGCGCTGGCCGGACACCTTCAGCGAGGGGCCGGACGGGACGATCTACGTCACCACCTCGCACATCCAGGATTCTGCGGATTACAAGCCTGGCGCGCCGATCAGCCTGCCGACGGAACTGTGGGCGATCAAGCCGACCGCCCCGTCCCCGGCACGGTAAGACGGCTCCGTCCAAAGCAGCGGCGATCCCACTCGCTGCGCCTGTCCCCTCCCCCCTCGCGGCTATCGTGTTCACCCATCTCGGTCGGCGAGACCGTGCGTGCGCGACGAGGCCGCCGACGCGTCCCCTCCCCCTTGTGGGGAGGGGCTCGGGGTGGGGGTGGTGCAGGATGAGGCGTGGCGGTGCCTTCTGCACCACCCCCACCTCCTGCCTCCTCCCCACAAGGGGGAGGAGAGACGACCTAACCCCTCGCGGGGAGGGCCGCACGGAACCGAACCGCTCCGCTTTCGTTCACCGCCCGACCGCAATCAGCGAACCGGAGTTCCCTTTGTCGACCCTCATCAAGATCCTGATCGCGTTCTTCCTGCCGCCGATCTCGGTGCTGATGACGAACGGCTTCGGGCTTCAGTTCCTGCTCAACATTCTGCTCTGCATCCTGTTCGTGCTGCCGGGCTCGATCCACGCGCTCTACCTGCTGCTGCGCGACCGCTGATCCGCGGACGGCGCCCCCACGAGCGCGTCGCGCTCCGCTCTCAGACAGGCCATGAGGCGCTCCGCGAGACGGCCCGGCGGTCGTCCCGCCGGGTGGATCATCACCGTTTCGATCGAGATGGAGGGCCGGAACGTCCGCAGCACGATCGGCAGGCCGGTCAGGGCGCGGGCCGGGATCGGATCGACGATGGCGAGGCCCAGCCCTTCCGCGACGAGGCCGCAGCGGGCCGTCGTGTACTGCGCCGTGTGAACGAAGAGCGGCGCCAGCCCCGCGCTCGCAAACGTCGCCTCGACCGCCTCTTGGAACGCACCGGGGCCGCCGGCGATCAGGCGTTCGCCGGCGAGATCGGCGACCGCGATCGCACGCTGTTGCGCCAGCGCATGCCCGCGCGGCAGGGCGCAAACGGCCTCGACCGTGAGGAACGGCTCGCACACCGCACCCGCATAGCCTGAACGGGGGCGAACCAGGCCGAGGTCGCATTGGCCCGACGCGACCCGGGACCAGATCGTATCCGGGTCCGGCACATGGACCGTAACGGGGACGCCGGGGCACGCCGCGCCGAGACGCCGGATCGCACGCGGCAGCAGGCGTGCGGCGAGCGAGGGCTGGCAGGCGATCCGCAGCGGTCCGGTGCCGCTCTCCCGGATCTGGCGAGCCGCGTCGCGCAGGGCGTCGAGCCCGACATCGGTACGCTCGACCTCGCGGGCGAAGGCCTCGCCCTCACGCGTCGGCAACGCGGCGCCGTGGCCGCGCACGAACAGCGGAAAGCCGAGATCGGCTTCGAGGCCGGCGATGGCGCGGCTGACATGGGGCTGACCGATCCCCAGAGCCTCTGCGGCCCGCGTCATCCCGCCATGGCGCAGGACGGCGCGGAATAGGTCGAGATGGCTCAGGTTCATCATGCCTCGTCTGCATGAAAACGGCATTCGGAGGCATTTGACGGCATGGCGGGGCCGTGATTGTCAAGGCTCACGCCCCTTCACCGGGCAGCCCGGCGAACGCCTCCCGGAAGGCCGAGACCCCATGCTCCCCCTCGTGCTCTCGTCCGTCCTCGCTGTCGCGGCGGGAATCGGCATCGTCGTGCAGCAGGTGCTGAACGCCAATCTCCGCACGGCCCTGAACTCGGCCGCTTGGTCCGGCTTCGTAAGCTACGCCGTCGGCCTCGCCTGCATGGCCCTGCTGGCGCTGGCCCTGCGCGATCCTGTTCCGGCAGCCGCGACGGCGGCGCGGGTGCCGTGGTGGGGCTGGAGCGGCGGGGTGTTCGGCGCGGGGTTCATCGGGCTCGCCATCGTCCTCGTGCCGCAACTCGGCGCGGCGGCCTTCATCGCGCTGCTCGTGGCCGGGCAGATGCTCGCCTCGGTCGCCTTCGATCATTTCGGCTGGATGGGGCTGGCCCAGCGCGCCCTCGACGGCCCGCGCCTGATCGGCATCGCCCTCTTGGTCGGCGGCGTGATCCTGATCCGGCGCTGACGCCGCTCACACGCCGAGAGCGTGCAGCACGATTTCCCGTCGGTGACCGCAGTCGCGGTGCTCGATCAGGTCGATTCCTATACGCTTCCAAAAAGCAGATCCCGACTTGTAATGGGAAATTCGTTGTCTAAGTTGGCATATTATCAAAATAATCGTAGTCACATAAGTGTTCTTGCGATTGCTCCCTCGGCACAATTGCTAATCAAGTCGGTAAACTCATTGTCGTCAGCTTTCAGTTCCAAAAATGGCGCCAAATGATCTTGGCCATAGATTCTCCTTTTTCCTTTAATGATGAAATTTTTATTATATAGAACATCCAAGAGTGGATGTTTTTTCTCTGTGTGCTGCGAAAGGCCAGGTATGCGATCGGCATGCCGAAAAATCTTTCCGGCAAGGTTATTTCTCTCCGATCTAATTTCCATGCTATCGATCTCTTCAATCTTCCTTGTCATCGCATCCAAAAAGCTTTGATTGAAGGCAATCCCAGTAGTCCTTACTTTGGCAATCATTGTTAATAGAGATGCAATTCCAATAAGGCTTGGAATCCCATATCCGCCAATGTCGCTATGAACGCCAGGCATCCAAATCTGTTCAATTGTTTGGCCGCTATGTCGATCGCCCCAAATTATGGGCCTGAAGACTTTTCGGTCGTCATCGATAGATAGGATGTGAACTCCGCTGTCGATGATTGGGCTGACGGTGTTGTTTTTGAATACAAGTTGGGAAAATCTATTTGGGGATTTGTGTCCGCGTCCGAGTACGCTGTCAAACAATCCTACAAATTTTATGCGTACATCGCGATGAACATGATTGTATATATCGGATGGATACTCCGTAGACATCTTTCCTGAGTTTATGGCTACGAGCCTGTTCCAAGCCGAAGCGAGCCTATGTAGCTGCTGTGGTTTCAATAGACCCGACTCGGCTATCAGACAAGTAAGTGCTCTTGCAGCAATACTTCCACGAGAAAATCCGAATATGAAAATTTCATCTCCTTCCTCATAATTCGAGCTCAGATTTACATAAGCTTCGCGTATGATCTGATCTAAACCTTGGGCGAATATGCCTCCCATTTCTCTATCGATTGCCCCTCTGGTGCCAGGGCCCGGCGCGTAAAACGTCACTTGGGGAATATTGGGTGCCGCATTTCGGCTTATGGCAAGATTTAGTCGAAATATATTTGTTATATCGACAAATCTGCCAGATGCAGCAGAGTTCCAAGTTCCATCGAACAAGAATATCAGTCGTTTCATTCTAAAATCTCAATATGATATAATTCGTCATAAATAGTGGCGTTGAAAAATTTCAACGTCAAGTATCAAGCCTTTGAGGTTTCGATCTAGGCAACAGGATTTTGTATCATTGCCCGACAGCGTGGAGCACGATCTCGCGCCGGTGCCCACGGTCGCGGTGCTCGATCAGGTAGATCCCCTGCCACGTGCCCA
>JAAIGG010308535.1_pt1 | contig 12459 bp, 11 predicted proteins | sample 6487391 | NCBI WGS metagenome assembly JAAIGG01 (sample SAMN13974130, study PRJNA590717) | phyllosphere metagenome | biome: asymptomatic weeds; feature: pooled weeds collected from a community garden; material: weeds; isolation source: pooled asymptomatic leaves from various weed species from...
AAGAGGGCGGTTTGCAGCAGGGCGGTGATGTCGGGCAGGGGCAGGTTGTTGGCGGTAGTAAAGTCGTAGGGCTGGCGAATGATTCGGGTACCGACTTGATAGGCGCGGCCGGCAAAGACCGGCCCCAGCGGCGGCGCGGGCGTGCGGGGGTTGGTTTGGGCGGGCTGCTTATATAAGGTGTCGCCGGCCAGCGTGTGAAAGGTTACGGGATTGGTGCGACGGTTGGCGGCGGTGTCGCAGGGCGCGAAGCGGCGCACGATGCGACTACCCGAGTAGCCGAGCTGCCGCAGGCGGTCGTTGATGGTTTTTTGGCCCAAAAACTCGTAGAGGCGATTATAGGCGAGGTTGTCGCTGACGAGCAGCATCCGCTTGATGTAGTTGCCGACGGTGGCCTGGCGGTCGGAGTCGGCGGGAGCGGCGAAGGGGACGGGCGTTTGGCAGCGGCCGGCGACGCCGGTAGACATTATTGTGCTCCGTGTAATTGGGGCGGGCAGGGTATGCAGCTTTTCGAGCGCCAGCAGGGATACGGGCAGCTTGACGAGGCTGGCGGGGTTGAAATACTGGCGGGGATTGAGGTGGTAGGTGTGCTGGGTGAAATGCGGCACATTCCGGTCGTCGCGGTTTATCTGCGTGTAGATGAGCTGGAGCTGGTAGGTGGCGGGGTGGCTGAGCACCTTTACTAGCGCCGGGCTGGTGCGCAGCAGGCTGTCGAGCAGGGGGGAGTCGGGGTACTGAGCGGGCTGGGCCTGGGCGCGAGTGGTTACTAGTAGTATCAGGAGAGCTAGGACAGACTTCATGGATAAAGGCAGTTTCATACTATATTATAATAAGGAAGGCCGTGATAGTCTTTATCACGGCCTTTCGGGGGGGCAGCCTCATCCCCCGGCCTCCTTTCTGTAGGATAAGGAGAGCCGGGCGATGTAAGGCTGGCTGGCTTCGGCAACTTATTTCCTCGCTGGTAGCTCTGCCTTGCGTAATTAAGTAGTGATTAGGCTACTACCACGCGGGAGGCCTACAACGCTCGGCTTGCAGCGCCTGAACTACTTGGCTATCGGGGCGCGGCGCTCAGCCAGTAGCAAGTTGCTGTCGGTTTGGCGCCAGTTGTAGCCGGTGCCGAAGGGCAGGGGGCGAGCGCGGTGCAGGGTATCGTGGTAAGCAGTAGTGAGCTCGGGCTGGTACTGCTTGGCGAAGAGGTTGATGGGGCGGCGGTAGGTGCCGTAGTAAGTGAACTGCCAGGCGCTTTTGGGGAAATACTTCATGGCAATGCCGCTGTCGTCTTGCAGCAGGTAGTTGCTCCGCTCCAGCACCAAATTGCGGATTTTGGAGAAGTAGCTCTTGTGCATCAAGTAAGTGGCCGATTTCACGTAGGTGGTGAGCGGGCCCAAACTGCGCACGTACTTCAGGGGCGCATCCTTGGTGGCGAGCTTGTAGTCGCTGAGGTCGGCCGAAAAGTAGTAGATGGTTTTCTCGGAGCCATCGGCGGCTTGCAGCTTGAGCTCGGCCCCGGGAATGACCTTGGAGCCGGCGGCGCGGGTGGTATCGGCTACTTCGTGCAGCTGCCCCTGGGCGTCGAGCTGCACGGGGCGTACGGCCAGCACGTGGTTGCCGGTGCGGGCGGCGAAGAGCATGATGAGCGGCACCGCCCCGTCGAGGTTTACCGATTTCAAGTCCACGGCCATGTCATTGGTGCGGAAGAAGCTGAAATTCAACACCGACCACAGCGACTTTTTCACGGCGGGCAGGATGGCCGGGTTAGCCAGGTTGGCGCGGCTGGGCACGCTGCCCACGGGCTCCAGCCCAAACATGACGTAGGTGCTGGCGGTGGGGAAGAGCGTGTAGGCATTCAGAAAATCGGGACCGCTGAACGGATAGAACAGCGTATTCGTAGCCTGGCGCACCGTATCAAGCTCAGTGGCGGCCCACTTATCCATGCGGTCAGTGTGGGTGGTGCGGTACTTGGCCCAGCTTTTTTCCTGGTCTTGGGCAAATGCCTGCCAGCGGGGCTGGGCAGCCAGCTCGGCTAGAGGGGTACCGGCTTTAGGTGCCAGGCCGGCGAGGTAGGCGGCTACGTTTTGAACGTTGGCAGTATCGGGGGCCGGGGTGGTGGACTTAGCAGGGGCCGTAGCCTGGGGCCGCACGGTACTATCAGCCTTGGGGGCTACGCCAGCTACTTTATCGGCCGTATCGGCCATCGTTTCAGTTTTGGCGGCGTGTTCCTCGGTAGTCGTGGAAGTGGAGCAGGCGGCCAGCAGGGTGAAGGCTGGCAGCAGGGGCAACAGGGAAAGGCGCATTTAAGGAGAAAAGAATGGCGAGGGCAGAAATAGGCAGGAGTGGCGGGGGCGGGTTATTCCGCCGGCCGGGCGGGCGCGGCGCGGGCAGTAGCCCCGGCTTTTTGCGCCGCGAAGTAAATAAGCAGGCCGCTGGCGACGGTGGCCAGGCCGTAAAGCGACTCTTGCGGCTTGTCGCGAATGATGAACACGAGCGTCCAGGCGCTGAGGGCCAAAAATAACAGTGGCGTAAACGGGTAGCCCCAGGCGCGGTACGGGCGCGGCAGTTCGGGCCGCCGCCAGCGCAGCACAAACACGCCCAGCACGGTGAGAAACGTGAACAGATTGAGCACGAAGCCCGCGTACACGAGCACGGCGTTGAAATCAGGCTTCAGAATAAAAACCAGCGTGATGCCCACTTGCAGCAGTAGCGCCCGTACCGGGATACCGGCTGAGCTGCGACGAGCCAGCCAGTGCAGGGCGGGCAGGTCCTCCCCCATCGTCTGCACGATGCGGGGGCCAGCAAAAATCATGGCGCTGATGGTGGATACGAGCAGGCCGGCGATAACCCCGCCCATGAGCCGGCCCAGCACCGGGCCAAACAGCCAGCTCGCCGCCAGGTAGCCCACTTCGAGCTGCCCCTTGAGCACGGCTAGCGGCGTAGCGCGCAAAAACACGTAGTTGAGCCCCACATACAAGAGCAGCACCACGGCGGTACCGGTGAGCAAGATGCGCGAGAGGTTGCGCTGCGGGCGTTTGATTTCGCCGGTGAGGTACACGGCGGCGTTCCAACCTGAGTAGGCGTAGCTGACGTACACCAGGCTCACGGCGAAGGTGGGGCTGAGCAGCGCCCGCCAACCCGCCGCATCGGGCGCGAAGGCGATGGGCTGGGCTGGCCCTACCACCATACCGGCCCCGATGAAAGCCACCAGCACCAGCACTTTAAACGCCGTGATAATTACCTGCAAGCGGCTGCCGGCGCGGGTGCTGCGACCGTGCACCAGGGCCAGCCCCAGCACCACGGCCACCGCCAGCCCAGTCGCGTACGTGTAGCCGCTCCCGGAGCCCACCGGCGTGGCCAGCCAGGGCCACACGCTCTGGGCGTAGCGGGCCAGCGCCAGGGCCGCCAGGGCCGTGGGCGCGGCAAAGCCCACCGTGGCCGATACCCAGCCCGACAAAAAGCCCAGCGCCGGGTGGTAGATCTGACTGAGGTAGTGGTACTCGCCGCCCGAGCGGGGCATGGCCGCCGCTAGCTCGCCGTAGCTCACGGCCCCGCACAGGGCAATGAGGCCCCCCACTACCCACAGCATCAGCAGCGCAAAGCCGCTCTGAATACCTAGCATCTGAAAACCCAGGCTGGTGAAAACGCCAGTGCCGACCATGTTCGCAATCACAATGGACGCGCCGGTGCGAAAATTTATCTGATGAGGTTGAGCTTGCACGCCGGCAAAGGTCGGGCCGGCGCGGCATTTGGTACGGTGGGGCTTAAAAAGTGCCCGAGCTACCTGCGAGAGTTTACAGCTTGAGCGTTTACGCCGTGCCGCCAGCTAGTTTAAAAAAGAGGCCAACCCCGCAAAGAAGCCAGCCTCTTCAAATGGGTAGCCTGCCCGCCGAAAAGCTAAGCCAGCTACGTAAAAAGCCCAGCCGCTGCCCCACGAGGGAAGCGGGCTGGGCTCAACGGCCAGCGTACTCCCTGCAAAGGGGAACACGCTGACTTGGGTAAGTAGCAAGCTACACTTCGGGAGTAGCAGCGGCAGCTTTAGGCTTTTTGTAGAGGGGCACGGTGCTGCACGGCTCGCCGTACATGATGCTGGCTGCCACCGGCAGCAAGTGCTGCATGATAGCCACGTAGGCAAACGTGGGCACCGGCTTGTCGCCGCAACCCTTTATCACCAGCTTGGCATCGCGGTAATATTCGGCGTCGATACCCGCGATGGCTTTTTCGAAAAGCGACTGCTCCAGTGCTTCCAAGTTGCCAAACACGTAGTGGTTGGCCTGGCCTTGCAGCTTGCTGGCCAGTAGCATGTAGGCCCAGGTGGGCACGATGGCATCGGCAGAGCAGATGATGGCCACGTTTTTGCCAGCGTACTGCGTCCAGTCGTGGGTTTTTACAAACTCACGGAAGTCTTTTTCGCGCAGCATGAGGCCGTGAAAAAGATTGTCCTTGATGTCGTACACCACCCGCTCGCCGGGGTGAATGTATTCTTCCAGATTAAGCGTGAGGAGGCCGGAGGCAGCCACGCGGTTGACGAAAAGCGGTTCCATATTCTTTAATTATCAGCTGGCAGTTGCTCTTTAACAAGCAATAGGCACAATTTGTAACGCGGTCTTTTTGAGCTAGTTTTTTTGAAAATTACCTAGTAAGCCACTCGTCATGCTAAGCTTGCCGAAGAATATCTACTGCTCCGCTGTGCGGCTTAATGACAAGGCGAGCAAGATGCTTCGGCAAGCTCAGCATGACGAGCGGTTTGGTTGTACTAAAAATCTCTAAACAGCCTCTAAAGAAGCGCTACTAACCAAGTGATTTCGGGGTAGTAGTGTGCACTTCCTTCAAGTAAAACGGCTCGTAATAAGCCACATCCCGAAATTCCTGGCGCTGGTAGGCCGCGAGGGCCAGCTCGCCAATGCTAACGGCCGAAGGCTGTACCCCAGCCAGGAAGCTGGCGTGCGGGTTGCCACCAGCCAGCGCCTGAAACTTGGCCGCGCCCGACCCGAAGCACAACACCGGCTGGGAAGCTAAGTGTTCGGCCAGCGACTCGGCGTCGAGTATCAGATTGTGCGGAGCTAGCACCTCGGTACCATCGGCGCGGTAAAGCGCCGTGTACACCTCCTGACGGCGGGCGTCGAGCATGGGGCAGTACAGGTACTCGGCAGCACGGGGCGTGCGGGCGGCTACCTGGTGGGCCAGCGCGGGCAGCGTACCCACGGCCAGCAGCGGAATATCGAGGGCGAAGCCCAGGCCCTTGGCGGCAGCGGCCCCGATGCGCAGGCCCGTGTAGGAGCCGGGGCCGTCGCTCACGGCCACGGCGGCGAGGTCGGTCAGGGCGTGGCCGACGTTGGTCACCAATTGCTCGATGAGCACGGTGAGGTGAGTGGAATGCGACTTTTCGAGGCGCAGTTCGGACTGGCCGAGCAGGCGGCCGCTGGACAGGTGGTGCAGAGCCACGGCGCAAATGGGCGACGAGGTTTCGAGCGAAAGCAGGAGCATGGACATAAGCAAGCGGCAAGTTCCGGCCAAAGCGGCGTTTTTTTGTTAAACCAATTCCCGTCGCCTTTGTACGTTTGAGCTAAACTATTTCCCTGATCATGGCATTAGTCGCTCGTCGTCATGCACTTACTATTATCGGCGGCGGCTTTGCGGGTACAGCGCTGGCCCTGCACCTTGCCCGGCTCCCGGGGCCACTGCCGTTAGATGTAGCCCTAGTAGAGCCCCGCCCGCTAGCTGGTCCGGGCCTGGCTTACTCGCCACCTCGCACCGAGTTGCTGCTCAACGTGCGTCCCGCGGGCTTGAGTCTCTACGCCGATGAGCCTGCGCACTTTGCCCAGTGGCTGGCCCGCCAGCCCGAGGCCGCCGACGGGGTACCCGAATTTGCGCCCCGCGCTACCTACGGACGCTACCTCACTCAGGAGCTAGCCGCGGCCCTCGCGGCTCCGGCGGCCAATGGTATACGCTTGCAGCACTATGCCATCGAGGCGCTGGCCGCTCCGCTCCTACCCGATGGTCGCCGCGCCGTGCAGCTCGCCGATGGGCGTGCAGTAGCCAGCCAAGCCACGGTGCTGGCATTAGGTAATTTCCCGCCGCCGCCCCCTACCGGCCCCGATCACCGCTATTTGCACCATCCCGGCTACCACGCCGACCCGTGGGCCACCGGCTCCCTGGCGCGCATCGGGGCCGAGGAGCCGGTCTTACTCATCGGCGCGGGCCTCACGGCGGTTGACATGCTGCTGGCCCTGCGCGCTCAGGGCCACCGCGCGGCGGTGCAGGTAGTAGCCCGGCGCGGCCACTGGCCCGCCGCCCACGGCCCGGCCGATGCACCACACTACGCCAATTTTTACCCCGAGCTGGCGGCTGAGCCCACCGTGGCCGCCACCCTACGCCGGGTACGCCAGCACGTAGCCCGGGCTGCCGCCCAGGGTATCGGATGGCGAGCGGTGATTGATGCCCTACGGCCCGACCTGGGCCACATCTGGGCGGGGTGGCCGCTGGACGAGCAGGCGCGGTTTCTGCGGCATCTGGCGGGGCGGTGGTCGCAGGTGCGGCACCGCATTGCGCCCAGCGGCGCGGCCATGCTGGCCGCGCAAACGGCCAGCGGCTACCTGTATACCGTGCCGGGGCGAGCGGTGGCCATCTTCCCCGACCGCGAGTTGCTGCGCGTGGAGATAGCCAGAGCGGGCCAGCCCGCGCAGTGGCTGGCCGCGCCGCACGTCATCTGCTGCGCCGGGCCGCTGCTCGACTACAGCCGCATTGCTACGCCGCTGGTGCAGCAGCTACGCGCCGATGGCTGCCTCACGCCCGATGTACTGCGCCTAGGTATTCGTACCGACGCCAACGGGGCACTATTGGGGGCCGACGGGCAGCCCAGCGCGGGGGGCCTTTTTACGCTGGGTGCCAGCCGCCGACCCGCTTATTTCGAATCGACGGCCGTGCCCGAGCTGCGCCGACAGGCAGCGGCGCTGGCCAATGTACTAGCCCAGCGCTATCGCCCGCAGACGCTGTAAACGACAGCACCGCCCCGGCTGAAGCCGAGACGGTGCGCGTAGAAACCTGAAGTCATTACGAAGTTGGCGGGCAGTACTGCGAACTTCGTAATCCACGTATGATCGGCCTGCTGGAAGGCTGACTGTTACCAATTGTGGCATTAAGCGGCCAGTGGCAGGCCCGCGGGGTAGAGCGGCAATACGCGCGTTTCAGGGGTAACTGGCGCAGCGGGCGGCGCTAGCTCATCGCGGTGGCGACGCAGGGCCCGCATGAGGAGGTATTTGTATTTTTCGGCGTCGGCTAATGCTTGCTCCACGGCCTGCACGGCATCGGCGTACGCTACAACGGGCTGCAACTCGCGGCGGGGACGACGGGCCTCAAACACCCGGTCGGCCAGGTAATCAGCAGGGTTTTTCATGAGCAAAATAAGCTAGTTATTGTCTGCATAAGTAACAGGTGGGAGCGGCTATAAATTCCGCCCGTTGTATTTTTATAACCCTGATAATCAAGTACTATTAAATCTCAGAAACCATTCTCAGAAGCCATTTTTTTGGCAAGGTTTTAGCACTGTACTTACCATCAAAGACCCGGTTGGTCGTATAACCAATCGGGGCCGCGGAAATTAAACTTCGCGGCTCTGGTGTTATCTAACGTCCGTTGTTCTCACAACCTAATGCGAAGTTTCGGCTTCGATTTGTCATGCGTCGCAATCTGTTTTTTTCCCTGTTTTTGATGCTCGGCCTGGGCTTGGGCCTGAGCAGCTGCGCCCCGGGCGTGTACGCCGGGGCTAGCGTGGGTGCCCCCTACCCCGTGTACGGCCCCAGCTACTATGGCCCTCGTTATTACGGCCCGCGCTACTACGCGCCGCGCCCCGTTATCGTGCAGCCTGCCCGGCCGATCATTGTGCAACCCGCCCGCCCCTACGGCGGCGGCGGTTGGCGCGGTGACCACGGCTGGCACGGCGGCGGCCGGGGTGGCTACGGGGGTGGCGGTCGCCGGGGTGGCCGCTAGGGCAACCCGGCCGCCACTACCAGCCGCATAATTTCAGCTCCCATTCTCCGTTTATATTTCTCATTTTTCTCCGTGCTTCGGCACTCCTTGCGCCATGCGTTTCCGTCCCTTGTTGTTCGTGTTGCTGCTAGCCCTGTACGGCGCTGGCACGGCTTCGGCCCAGGTCATTATCAACGCCCGAATAGGCCGTCCTTACTACGGTAGAGGCTATTACCCGCCCGTGGCCCCGCCGGTAGTGGTGGCTCCGCCGCCGGTGGTAGTCGCCCCGCCGCCCCCCGTGTATTACGCACCCGCTCCGGTATATTACGCCCCTCGCCCGGTTTACTACGCTCCGCGGCCCGTGTACGTCGCCCCGCGCTACTACGGCCGTGGGTGGGGGCGTGGCCACCGCTGGTAGGCTGCTAACCAAGATGAACAGCACAAGGCCCCGATAACGCACGTTATCGGGGCCTTGTGCTGTGTATAAGGAAGCCTGTTCAGCAATTATTGCTCAACCGAGGCCGTCCTACAACGTTTCGGAGCTGTGCAGGCGAATGCCGCCCCCATCATCTTCGGCGGCGCGCAGCATGGCCCGGGCCACAGTGGCAGCGGCGACCGGGCGGTAGTTACGCCAAGTGCCGCGCAACAGCGGTTGCACTAGCGCCAGCAAGGCGGCTCCCAGACGCTCGCCCAGCCGGGGGGCGGCCCGCTCGCCAAGCAGCAGCGAGGGCCGAAAAATGTGAATGGCCCGGAAGGGCGTCTGCCGCACGGCCTCTTCCATCTCGCCCTTCACGCGGTTGTAGTAGAAGCGCGATTCCGCATCGGCTCCCAGCGCCGACACTACCAAGAACTGGGCCGCGAAATTGGCCGCCGTGAGGGCGGCCAGTTGTACTACGTACAGAAAATCAACCCGGTAAAATGCCTCCCGCGAGCCAGCCTGCCCAATGGTAGTGCCGAGGCAGCAGAACACGTCGTCGGCAATGAGCCGTAAGCGCTCTTTTTCGAGGTGGTCAAATTCCGTCACTACCTGCACGAGTTTGGGATGCTGCACGGCCACGGGGCGGCGGCCCACTACTATCACCTTGGCATAGCGCTCGCTGGCCAGCAGCAAGGGCAAGAGCGCGCTGCCGACTAGCCCGGTAGCGCCCGCGAGTAGAGCAGTTTTTTTCATAACGAGAAAAGGCAGGGCCGCGGATGGTCGCGGCGGGCCTCTCCTTACGCAGGGGCTGGCGCGGTGTTGAGCAGGGGTTATTTGCCCAATTCCTCGGCGCGAGCGCGGGCCGCCTCAGCCCCGGCCATGAGGCCTTCGCGCACGGTGCCGCTGCCAAAAGCCTTGAGCGCAGCCTCGGTGGTGCCCCCCTTAGAAGCCACGCGGGCTATCCACTCCTGGCAGCTGAGGCCAGCCTGGCTGTAGAGCTCCACCGCGCCACGGAAGGTCTGGCTCACCAGCAGTTCGGCTTCGGCGGGGGCAAAGCCCATTTGGGCGGCAGCGGCCATCAGAGCTTCCATGCAATAGTACACGTAGGCCGGGCCGCTGCCCGAAATGGCCGTACTGGCATCAATGGCGCTTTCCTGCTCTACGTACACCGTTTTGCCGGTGGTGGATAGCAAGTTTTGCACCTGCACTAATTCGGCTCGGGTTACCTCATCGGTACTCGTGAAGGCGGTCATGCCCATGCCAATCTGGGAGGGCAGATTGGGCATGGCCCGGATAATTTTGGGCGTACCTAACTCCTCGCGCAGGGTGTTGATGCGCACGCCCGCCATGATACTGAGGATTACCTGCTGCGGCTGCACCAGCCCGCGCAGCCCGGCAAACAAGGCTGGCGAATCCTGAGGCTTCACGGCCAGAATGATAATATCGGCCCCCGGTACGCAGTCCTCGGGCCGCCCCCATACGGTACCGATTTCGTGGGCGGCGAGCGTGGGTACGCGTTCGGGCGAGCGGGCCAGCAGGCGCAGATCGAGCCGTGAAGTGACGTGCGCCCGCACAAAGCTACGGGCATAAGTCAACCCCATATTACCGCCGCCGATAACGAGAATTTTCATAGTATATAAAGTTCCGCTGAAAATTTAGCTAGCTTACAGACGCGGGCCTGCAACCACTTACAATCACTCGATGACTGAGCATCAGGTAATTACAAAAGCAACAACATTGCAAATGACGGCTAACTAAAAATGCAACCAAGTTGCTTTATAATTCTCTCGTCCTTCGCAGAGAATCGTTGTACTGCCCGCAGGATGAATAAGCAGCAAGCAGCCGGGCAAACATACTACCGTTTAAGCCGGAGACGCAGCATAACTCAGCTTTATTTTGAGCCAAATAGACGGGCGAAAAAACCACGCCGCCGGGGCTTTTCCTTCACTTTTACCTTGGTAGTTTCCTGGGCGCTGGGGGCAGCGGGGCGCGGCTGCGGCCGGGGCGCGGTGGCTACGGGCGGCTGCGGGCGGCCCGGCCGCGTGGCCGACGTGGGCGGGCCAGCCGCTGCGGAGGCCGCCGGGGCAGTAGCGGCCGGGGCAGCGGCCAGCACTTCCACCGCGAATTTGCCCTCGGAAAAAATGCGCACGGGCATACTCTCGTTGTGCAGGCGGTCGACGGCCGTGAGGTAGTAGGCGTAAGCCACGCCGGGCGTGGCGGTGGTATCGGCGTAGGTACCGGGCTGAGCCAGGCTGCTGGGCCGCACAACGCTGAGGATGCGGCGCGGGTCGTTCGGCCCCATCACCTGGCCGCGCTCGAAGCGGTAGAGCACGTAGTAGGCGGCCAGGTCGCCATCGGCGGCGGGCACCAGGTCGGGCTGCCAGGTGAGGGTGGCGGTGCGGCCCTGGCGCTTGAGCACCATCTCGCGTACGGGGCGCGGGGCCAGGCTATCGAGCCAGGGCATTACGGGCACCAGCGCGGGGGCACGGTAGGCATCTTCGCGCAGGGAGTCGGTCGTGTGCAGCGGATTAGTAGCCAGCGATTTGGCCGAGAAAAACACGCTACCCTGCACGTCGGCGGGGTAGCTGCGGTTGAGCCGCACCTGCCGGGGCAGCTCGCTCGGGTTGCGCCAGGCGGTATCGGAGCGGGTGCTTTCGAGCATCCGGTAGGTACCGTGGCCGACGTAGAGGTGGCGCTGGAAGCGGTTGCGCGTCCACCATTCGAGCAGCGTAGCGTAGGGCACGAGCCGGAACTTGGTGCTCCAATAGAGCTGCGGCAAAATGTAATCGACCCAACCCCGCTGCAGCCAGAGGCGCGAATCGGCGTAGAGGTTGGAGTAGCTGGGCTGGCCAGCACGGGTATCGGAGCCGTTAGGGTCGGCGCTCTTATTCATCCACACGCCGAAGGGCGAGATACCAAATTTCACCCAGCGCTTGGCCAGCCGGATACTGTCGTGCAGGTCGCGAATGAGCGTGTTCACGTTCTGGCGGCGCCAGTCGGCCAAGCCCAGGTTGTCGGGGTTATAGCTTTGAAAGGCCAGCTCGTCGTGAAAGACTACCCCCGGTTCGGGATAAGGATAGAAATAGTCGTCGAAGTGTACCCCATCAATGTCGTAGCGCCGCACCACATCCATGATAACGCGCTTGATGTGAGTGCGCACCTCGGGTAGGCCGGGGTTGTAGAGATACTGGGAAGTGTACTTGATAAACCACTCGGGATGACGCTTGTACGGGTGCAGCGGAGCCAGCGACCGGGTCAGCGTATCCATCGTCGCCCGGTAGGGGTTAAACCAGGCGTGGAACTCCATGTTGTGCCGGTGCGCCTCGGCGATGAGGAAGGGCAACGGGTCGTCATTTTCACCGGGCGCCTTACCCTGGCGGCCGGTCAGGTACTTGCTCCAGGGCTCTAGATCAGACTTGTAAAAAGCATCCGAGGCGGGCCGGATTTGCACGAATACCGCGTTGAGGCCCGCCCGCTGGCCGGCATCGAGCAGGCGGCGGTACTCGCGGCGATAGTGCTCGGGGGCCTCACCGCGCTGGTTGGGCCAGTCGATGTTGGCCACCGTAGCGACCCAGAAGCCGCGCAGCTCGCGCTTGGGCGGGGCGGGGCGCAGGTCTTCTTCGCCGGCAATAGCCCCGAGCTCGGGGGGCACCTCTTGCGCCCGCAGGGCAAGTGGCAGCAGGCAAAGCAGAAAGCAGAAAATGCGGCGGGGGCAGGAAAACCAAAGACTCAACACGGCCGCAAAGTACGGGTAGGAAAAAGGGTTAAATGCGAAAAGTGAAGGGGTAAAAGGCTCGACCTGCTGGCAAAGCCTTCTACTCCTTCACTTTCAACAGTTAACCTTTCTTACCTACGCCCCTTGCTGCGGCGTGTTGGTGGGGTTTTGGTCGGCGCGGTCGGGGCTGGCGTCGGTGGCAGCGGCGTCGCCGCCTTCGAGGCCGTTGGTTTGCTCGGCGTCGCCGTAGTCGCCTCGGATACCGGCACCGTCGCTGTGGCTCAGGTCTTCCTGGGTTACGGTTTCGGGGTTACCACTGGCGTACTGATCACCGTCGGCATCGGGGTTGGTGACGGGGCCAGCGGTGCTG
>JAAIGG010524228.1_pt1 | contig 12450 bp, 12 predicted proteins | sample 6487391 | NCBI WGS metagenome assembly JAAIGG01 (sample SAMN13974130, study PRJNA590717) | phyllosphere metagenome | biome: asymptomatic weeds; feature: pooled weeds collected from a community garden; material: weeds; isolation source: pooled asymptomatic leaves from various weed species from...
ATCGACGTGCATGTCCGCACGACGGCACAGGAGATACTGAACGACTTCCGCGATTCGCCGATCGACGTGATCATCACCGGCGTCGGCACCGGCGGCCATATCACCGGCGTCGCCGAGACGCTGAAGAAGGAATGGCCGCATCTGAAGGTCTATGCGGTCGAGCCCGCCGCCTCGCCGGTCATCCAGGGCGGCCAGCCCGGCCCGCACCCGATCCAGGGCATCGGCGCGGGCTTCATCCCCGCCAATCTCCACACCCAGGCGATCGACGGCGTGATCGAGGTCGATGCCAATGTCGCCAAGGACATGGCGCGGCGTTCAGCGCGGGAAGAGGGGCTGCTGGTCGGCATCTCCTCGGGCGCGACGCTGGCGGCGATCCTCCAGAAGCTGCCCGACCTGCCGGACGGCACCCGCGTTCTGGGCTTCAACTATGACACGGGCGAGCGCTATCTGTCGGTGCCGGACTTCCTGCCCGAACAGTGAGTAATCCCGATCGGCCGCGCGGCGGCATCCGCGCGGCGCTCTTCGCCATCGCCGGTACGGCCAGCGTCGTACCGGCTTTGCTCGTGGCGAACGCCCCCGCCATCCCCCATGGCTCGCACGCGTCGCCCCAGCGGTCGGCGCGCCCGCCGCGCGTGGTCCCGCCCGCCGAACTGCCCCCGGTCGAGCCGGTCGCCTTCATCGACATGAGCCCGGACGAAGCGCGGGCGTATAACGAGGGCGTCCCCTTTTCGACCGATCCCAATCCGGCGGCCCGCCCCTTCGTCTTTCGCGGTACGCCGGAGGACAAGGCGCGTGCGCTCGACTGTCTGGCGGCGGGCGTGCTCTATGAAGCGGGCGACGATGCCAAGGGCGAGCAGGCGGTGGCGCAGGTCGTGCTCAACCGCCTCCGCCATCCGGCTTTCCCGAAGACAGTGTGCGGCGTGGTGTTCGAGGGGCAGGAACGCTCGACCGGGTGCCAGTTCACCTTCAGTTGCGACGGCGCGCTGACCAAATGGCAGCCGCCCGAAGCCGCCTGGGGCCGCGCGCGGGAGGTCGCCGCCATGGCACTGAACGGCAAGGTCTTCCGCCCCGTCGGCCATGCCACCCATTATCATACCGACTGGGTCGTTCCCTATTGGCAGGCCAGCCTCGACAAGGTGGCGCGGGTCGGCAGCCATTTGTTCTTCCGCTGGTCCGGCTGGTGGGGCACGCCGCCCGCCTTCAACCGGCATCAAGTCGCGGGCGAGCCGGTCATCGCCCAACTCGCGCCTTTCTCGCCCCCGCATCGCGCCGGGACCGAGGCGAGCAGCGAGGCGGGCGCGGCGCTGGCCGAGGGCGCCGTCGCCACGGGCACGGCGGCTCCGCTCGCGAGCGATCCGGACATGTTCCTTGTGACACTAACCGGTGGCCTCGCGCCCGAGGGGTTTGCGGCGTTCGCCCTGAAACTGTGTGGGGAGCGAAAGCATTGCACCGTCATGGCCTGGCGTGAGGGCGTCGCGCCGCCGTCCTCCGTACCGCTGACATCGGGGCAGATGGACGCGATGGCGTTCAGCTATCTGCGCGACACCGCGGCGGGGCTGGAGCGGACGCTTTGGAACTGCACGCTCTATCCGGCGCTGCGCGGTCCGCGCTGTATGAAGCGGCAGGTGATGACGGTCATGCCCCCCGCCCCCGTGCCGAGCCCGACACCGCAGGCCAGCGCGACACCGACGGCATCGGGCGAATTGGGCGGTGTTCGCCGCGCCAGCACGGCGGCCATCGATCCGAAAAAGCCCTGATCCGCCGCTTCAATCCCGATGCGACTGAACCAGGGCCACGAATTCGGTCAGCTCCGCGATGGCGGCATCGATGTCGCGCTTCTGCGCCTGTAGCGCGTCGATCTTGGCCGTGCAGCGGGCGACGGTCACCTCCCGCTGCTGACGCCGACCGTCGCCCAGATCGTAGAGGTCGATCATCTCCCGAATATCCGCCAGGCTGAACCCCACCCGCTTGCCGCGCAGGATCCAGGCCAGCCGGGCGCGATCCCGTTGCGAATAGATGCGCTGCGTCCCCCGCCGTTCGGGAGAGATCAGCCCCTCATCCTCATAGAAGCGCAATGCGCGGGCAGTGACGCCGAACTCGGTGCAGAGCTGTGTAATGGAATAATCGTCGCGGTCGCTCCGGGAGGGGGTGGCGGCAGGAGCGGCGGGCTTGGACATGGCCGCGAAGGCTAAATGCCGTTTACGTGAACGTCAATCGACCTCCTCAAGCGCCGCAGAGAGCGGTCCCCTCGACACTGCGCAGGGTACGCGCCTCGGCGGTAGAGGCGCTGATCCGTTCGACGATCAAGGCGGACAGGCTGGCGCGGCCGGTACACAGCGTGTTGCACTCGGTCGGCAGGCGGGCGGGGAACTGAATGCTCTCGCCATCGAAATGCGCGGTGAAGCGGCAGGCCCCCAGCGCGACGTCCAAATCCGGTCCTTTCCGTTGCAGCGTGCCGCGCGCCGTGCACCCCTGCCCCTCGCCATAGTCCAGCATCACGCCGATTCGCCGCATCACGCCCGATTGGGGGACGATGCACATGCGGTCCGTGTCGCGCGACCAGATGCCGTCGAGCGGTGCCGCAGCGGGATCGGCGACCAGACCGGCGGCGATGCTCGCCCGCTCCAGCCGCTCACCGGCGGCATTCCCGTCCGCTTCGCCGTCCGAGGAACCGCAAGCCGCCGTCAATCCGGCCAGCAACAGGATCGCCCAACGCCGGGTCACGCGACCGGCGCCAACCCGTCACCCTCGATCCGCCGGTAGAAACAACTGCGTCGTCCCGTGTGACAGGCCGGGCCTGCGGGATCGCAGATCAGCCAGATCGCATCCTGATCGCAGTCGATGCGCATCTCCACGACGCGCAGGACATTGTTGGAGCTTTCGCCCTTCTTCCACAACCGCCCCCGGCTGCGCGACCAGAAATGCGCCTCGCCGCTATTCCGGGTGGCGTCGAGCGCTTCCTGGTTCATATGCGCGACCATCAACAACTCGCCGCTCGCGCGGTCGGTGGCGATCGCGGTCAGCAATCCGTTCGCGTCGAATTTGGGATCGAGCGTCAGCCCGGTGTCACGATGGTCGGCCATGGTCTGGCGTTAAAGCGGAATGGCGGGGAAGTCATCCGTTGCGAAGGTTGCCCGCTTCGCCACCTCACCCGTGGTCGCGAATCGCCTTGATCAGCGCAGCCTTGTCCATCCTGGACCGCCCGGCGATCCCGATCTCGCGCGCTTCCTTTAGCAACTCGTCCTTCGTCCGGTCCTCCAGATGGGTGGAGCGATGCTCCAAGCTGCCCTTCGCCTTGGCATTGGCGATGCGCGCAGCCTTCTCCTTGGACTGTCCCTGCTTGCGGAGTTCCTCGTACAGCCCGTCATCCTTGATCTGGGCTCCGTGATCGCGTGCCATATGGCATCTCCTGCTTTCGGACCCCGAAACGCTGCTTTTGGCAAAATGATCCCGGCAACCATGACAAACAGGCGACAAACGCGGACGACATTCCTATATGCGCCCCGTCTGCCCCTTAGTTGCGAACGTTGCGAGCGCCTCTCCCATGCTGACCACCAACCCCTTCGACGACGACAAACTCCGCGAGGAATGCGGCATCTTCGGCGTGTCCGGCGCCGACGGCGCGGCGGCGCTGACCGCGCTCGGCCTGCATGCGCTCCAGCATCGCGGGCAGGAAGCGGCCGGGATCACCAGCTTCGACGGGACGCTGTTCCATACCCACCGGGCCATGGGCCATGTGGCGGGCAATTTCGACCGCGACGACGTGATTCGCGGCCTGCCGGGCGACGTTGCCTGCGGCCATGTCCGCTATTCGACTACCGGCGAAACCGCGCTGCGCAACGTCCAGCCGCTCTATGCCGATCTGTCGACCGGCGGCTTCGCCATCGCGCATAACGGCAATATCTCCAACGCGATGAAGCTGCGTCGCGAACTGGTCCGTCGCGGTTCGATCTTCCAGTCGACCAGCGATACCGAGACGATCATCCACCTGGTCGCCACCTCCAACTATCGCACCCTGCTCGACCGGTTCATCGACGCGCTGAAGCAGGTCGAGGGCGCCTATTCGCTGATCGTCATGACGCCCGAGGGCATGATCGCCTGCCGCGATCCACTGGGCATCCGGCCGCTGGTCATGGGTCGCCTCGACGGTTCGGTGATCTTCGCCTCGGAGACGGTGGCGCTCGACGTGTGCGGCGCGACCTTCGAGCGCGCCGTCGAGCCGGGCGAGCTGGTCATCGTCCAGGGCACCGAAATCCGCTCGATCCACCCGTTCCAGTCGGTCGCCCCCCGCCCCTGCATCTTCGAATGGGTCTATTTCAGCCGCCCCGATTCGATCGCGGGCGACCAGTCAGTCTATTCGGTGCGCAAGGAAATCGGCGCGCAACTGGCGCACGAAGCCCCCGTCGATGCCGATCTGGTCATCCCGGTCCCCGATTCGGGCGTCCCCGCCGCGATCGGCTATGCCCAGGCCTCGGGTATTCCGTTCGAGCTGGGCATCATCCGCTCGCACTATGTCGGCCGCACCTTCATCCAGCCGGGCGACAAGGTCCGCCATCTGGGCGTCAAGCTGAAGCACAACGCCAATCGCGCGCTGATCCAGGGCAAGAAGATCGTCCTGATCGACGATTCGATCGTGCGCGGCACCACCAGCCTGAAGATCGTGCAGATGATGCGCGAGGCGGGGGCCGCCGAAGTCCATATGCGCATCGCCAGCCCGCCGACCCGGCATAGTTGCTTCTACGGCGTCGACACGCCAGAGCGCGCCAAGCTGCTCGCAGCCAAGCTGGATCTGGGCGGGATGACCGACTTCATCCATGCCGACAGCCTGTCCTTCGTCTCGATCGAGGGGCTGTACAAGGCGTTGAACGCGGCGCGCGGCGACGCGCCCAGCTATTGCGACGCCTGTTTCACCGGCGACTATCCGACCACGCTGACCGACCATGACGAAACCTCGCCGGTCGATCAGTTCCAGTTGCTGGCCGAGCGGGTCGCCTGATGGCCGCTCCGCTGTCGGGCAAGCTGGCCCTCGTCACCGGGGCCAGCCGGGGGATCGGTGCGGCGACGGCCATCGCGCTCGGCGCGGCGGGGGCGCATGTCGTCCTGACCGCGCGCACCCCAAAGGGGCTGGAAGAGGTCGAGGAAACCATCTTCAACGCGGGCGGATCGGCGACGATCGCGCCGCTCGACCTGGCGGAGAATGACTCGATCGCCCGCCTCGCCGCCGCGATCGGCGAGCGCTGGCAGGCGCTCGACGTGATGGTCCTGAACGCCGCGATGCTGGGGTCGCTGGCCGCCGTGCCCGCGATCGATCCCAAGGAATTCGCCCGCGTCCTGACCCTGAACGTCAGTGCGCAGGCCGCGCTGATCTCCGCCTTCGATCCCATGCTCCGGCGTTCGGACGCGGCGCGGGTGATCGGCGTCACGTCCTCGGTCGGACGCAAGCCGCGCGCTTATTGGGGGGCTTATGGCGCGTCCAAGGCGGCGTTCGAGACGTTGCTCGGCGCCTATGGCGACGAGACCGCCGAGATCAGCAGGATCCGCACTGCGGTCCTCGATCCCGGTGCGACGCGGACCGAGATGCGGGCCAAGGCCTATCCGGGTGAGGACCCCGCTTCGGTGAAGGCGCCGGAGGTGGTGGCGACGCGGATCGTGGAGTTGGCGATCGACGGGTTCGAGTCCGGGCATTTCGAGCGGGTTGGCTCGTAAGCTTGCGGCCAGGGCCGGGCGTGGCCTTCGACTTCGCTCAGGCTGAACGGCTGAGGGGTACGCGTCCAATCCAAACAGCCGTTCGGGCTGAGCGTAGTCGAAGCCCAAGGGAAGCCCTCACCGCAACGTCGCGATGATCCCCGCCATCTCGAACACCGTTCCCTGCGCATCCAGCGACAGCCCCCGCGCCGCGCCGGCCAGATCCTGCGCCGCCGCATAGGCGTCCAGCGCCACCTTCAGCCCCGGCCCCGACCGTCCACGCGCCCGGTGCGCAATGAAGGCGGGCACCCGGTCGAGAAACGCTTCGTAGCGCGCCTGAGACGCCTTGCCCGCCAACGCCTTGGCCAGCTTGACCCGTTCGGCATTGCCCGGGTCACCCGTCTCCGCGATCCGCGCGATGGCGCTGTCCAGCCCGGCGATATTCAGCCCTGCAAAGCGCAGGGCCCGGCCCGGTGCACCGTCCGCCACCGCGACCAGTGCGGCGATCTCGTCCTCCTCCGCCTCGGGCAATTCCATCCGTAGCACGCGCGCCACATCCGCATCGGACAGCCGCTCGAAGCGCAGCAACCGACACCGCGACCGGATCGTCGGCAGCAATCGCCCCGGCGCATGGCTGACCAGCAGGAAGACCGTGCCCGCGGGCGGCTCCTCCAGATTCTTGAGGAGCGCATTGGCCCCGCCCCGCTCCAGATCGTCGATCGCATCGATCAGCACGACCCGCGCCGGGCCCATGGCGGGCGCGGTGGCGAACATCGGCTGGAGCGTGCGAACCTGCGCGATCGTGATCGACCGCGCCAGATCCTGATCGGGCTTTTCCGCGTCCTTGGGCAACCGCGCCATGACGCGGAAATCGGGATGCGACCCCGCCGCCATCAGCCGGGCGGTCGGATGCTCTTCGGGCACGGTCAGCCCAGGCGGCAAGGCCCCCGCCCCGCTCGCCCGCGCCAGCAGCCGCGTCGCCGCCGCCCGCGCGAAGCTCGCCTTGCCGACGCCCTCCGGCCCGGCGATCAGCCAGGCATGGTGAAGCTTGGCCCCGCCCAGCGCGGCGGCAAAGGCGGCTTGGGCCGCGTCGTTGCCGACCGGCAGGGTCATGCGCGTATCAACCGAAGAGCGAGGTCAGCCCGGCCCAGGCGCGACCGAAAAAGCCCGCCTCGCCGACATCCTTGTCCGCCACCAGCGGCAGGCGCTGCGCGGGCATGTCGGGCGAGTTGACGACCAGATCGGCGATGTGCTGGCCCGCCTTGATCGGGGCCTTGATCGGGCCCTGATAGACGACCTTGGCGCTGATCGCGGGGTCGAGCCCGGCGGGCAGCGTCACGGTCAACTGGCGCGGCGCGACCAGGCCGACGCTGCTCGACGATCCCATCTGGACCTCGGCATCGGCGACCTTCTTGCCCTTGGCGACGACCGGCTTGGCCTGCCATGCGCGGAAGCCCCAGTTCATGAATTTCACCGATTCGTCGGCGCGCGCGTTCGAGCTGTTCAGCCCGGCCATCACCATCACCAGACGGCGGCCATTCTGCTCGGCCGAACCGGTGAAGCCATAGCCCGCCTCTTCGGTATGGCCGGTCTTCAGGCCATCGGCGCCCGCAACCCGGCCCAGCAGCGGATCGCGGTTCGCCTGGGTGATGGCATTGCCGCCCATCGTCTTACCCCAGGTAAAGTCCCGGCGCGAATAGAATTGCTTGTAGAGCTGCGGGAAGTCCTGAATCGTGTGATCGGCCAGATCGGCCAGGTCACGCGCGGTGACATAGGTCACGCCACCGTCCGGCCAGCCATTGGCGGTGCCGAAATGGCTGTTGTTCAGGCCGATCTGCTTGGCGGTGCGGTTCATCCGCTCGACGAAATTCTGCTCGGTGCCCGCGATATGCTCGGCCAGCACGACGCAGGCGTCGTTGCCCGACAGGGTGACAATACCATAGAGCAGGTTGGCGACGCTGACCTGCTCGTTCGGCGACAGGAACATGGTCGAACCCGCCTGCGGACCGTGCCATTTGGCCCAGGTTTCCGGCTGGACGGTGACCATGTCGTTCAGCTTCAACTGGCCCTTCTTGACCAGATCGAAGGCAACATAGACCGTCATCATCTTCGCCATCGAGGCGGGCGGCATCCGGCGATCGGCGTCGCGCTGGAACAGGACCGCGCCCGAGGACAGGTCCTTCATGAACGCGACCGGCGCGGTCGTCTGAAACTCCGGCGCGGCAGCGACCGAAGGGTTGGCGAGCGCGACCAGGGCGAGCGGAGCGGCGAAAGATGCGTACAGGGTCTTCATGGGTGTTCCGTGACCAAAGGGAGCCGAGAGGTCAATCCTGATGCAGGATGCGGGCGTCGTCATAGCCCGCTTGCGCCGCCGCGTCACGCAGGGCTTTGGCGGAATCCGCGGTCATGCCGCTCCTTTCGACGCGCCATAGGCGGCCTGCGGGGCGAAGCTGCGCATCGAAGCGGCGGGCGAGCGCCTGTGCGCGATCACGGCTGGAAAAGCTCGCCAGTTGCACGCGGTACTGGGCATGGGGATCGAGCGTGATCGGGCGAGCGACCGGCGCCACCGCGCTCGCGCCCGCGAGGATCAGGCCGGGCCCCACGTCGCCGGGCGTCAGGGCGCGAAGCCTGATCCGGGCCACCGCCCGTTTGTTGGTGCCGAGCAGCCGCGCCGCCCCCAGCGACAGGTCGGCCACCCGGTCGGCGCGCCCCGGCCCCCGGTCGCCGACCCGCGCCACGATGGTCCGGCCGGTATCGACATCGGTCACCTCGACCATCGATTCGAGCGGTAGGCTGCGATGCGCGATCATCACATCGTCGGGATTGAACCGCTTGCCGGTCGCGGTCCGCCGTCCCGCCAGTTCATGGCCGTACCAGCTCGCCTGGCCGGTCGCATCATAGCTGCCATAGCGCGGCGCCGACACGGTCTCCGCCGCCACCGGTGCCGCCGTCAGCATCGCGGCGATCAGGGCGAAGGCTTCAACCCGCAATCGCATCGGCCAGCAATCCCACCGACAGCGCGTAGAAATTCGAGCAGTTGTAATCCAGGATGACGCGGTAATTGCCGGTCAGCAGATAAGCCGTCGCGCTGGGTCCGTCCGGCTGCATCAGCGTCGCGAGCACCCGGTCGTCGGGCCACGCCGCCCCCTGCGGCACGACGCCCATCGCCCGCCACTCGGCCATGGTCCGCCAACCGCTATGCCGCTCGAACACGCGCGGACAGCGCGGGCTGATCAGCCGGTTGCGGACCATCGACTGGTCGAACCCGGCAGGCACCGTCACCGCAAAGCCCCAGGGCTGTCCCGCGCGCCAACCGGCGTTGACGAAGTAATTGCCGATCGAGGCGAGCGTATCGGCCTCGCTGTTCCAGATATCGGCACGGCCATCGCCATCGCCGTCGCGAGCCAGCCGCAGATAGATGGAGGGCAGGAATTGCGGATTGCCCGTCGCTCCGGCCCAACTGCCCTTGAGCTGATCGCGGGTCACGCCCCGGTCCATCATCTTCAGGGCGGCGATGAACTCGCCCTCGAACAACGGGCGGCGGCGCCCTTCATAGGCCAGGCTGGCCAGCGATCGGATCAGGTCGAAATTGCCGGTATAGGAGCCGTAATTGGTCTCATGCCCCCAAATGGCGACCATGATCGATTCGGGCACGCCCGTCTCGCGTTCGATCCGCGACAGGCGCGGGCGCTGTGCCAGGTATTTGGTCCGTCCCCGACCGATCCGGGCGGCATCGACATGCGCCGCCTTATAAGGCGCGAAGGGGCTGAACCCGCTATTGGCCGGACCGCCCGGTTGCCGCCGGTCCAGCTCGATCACCCGCGAATTCAGCGTCAGGGTCGGCAAAACCGAATCCAGCGTCGTGCGGCTGACCCCCTGGCTCAGCGCCGTCCCGCGAAACTGTTGAAGATAGCTTTGAAATCCGGCCTCATCCTGCGCCTGCGCGGCACCGCCGCTCAGCGACAGCAGCGCCAGACCCGAGAAAAAGCCGAGGCGCTTCACACGCCGGATCATCGTCCCCCACATGCCCTCTGTTTGCCATAGCACGGGCTCCGCCGGAACCTCGCGTCACCGCAACGACGGCACGCTCAACCGCGCCGGACATGGCGCAGCCACCCCGAAGATGATCGCACAATCCATAGTGGATTTGCCCGCGCGCTTGGCGTAAACGCACCTCCCGCGCCGATCCCGGAAGAGTGGCCGAGCGGTTTAAGGCACCGGTCTTGAAAACCGGCGATGGTGCAAGCCATCCGTGGGTTCGAATCCCACCTCTTCCGCCAAAATATTCCGTATAATGTTAATTTCATTGCGGAATTTTCGGATATATTTATCGTAACCACCATTCCATCCAACATATAAGCGGCCGATACGCACCTTGCCGTTCCCTCCTCCCCGCCTAAGATGCGCGATAGGGAGAATTTAACATGAAACCTCGGTGGAGCAGGTTTGAGGATCAGGTTCGGGATATCGCATCGCTGCTATACGGTAGGCCATGCGCACCGGGACGAGTTGCGGGCAATGACATAGACGGGATCGTCAAACTTGATGATACGCAATGGGTTCTCATCGAGATTACGATAAATTTCACCCTGTCGAAGGTTCGCGACGATCTTGGAAAGCTTCTTATTGCTCGGGGCGCTCTTTTCAACCAAGGTATCTTATCACGAGGCATCGTTGTCGTAGATCAGAAGCCAACGCAAGCTATGCTAGACGGGGCAAAGGAGAATAATTTCTCAATTGTAAGCCATGATGAACTTGCGGCAGAGTTTTTCGAATACCCACGATATGCATTTGCTAGAAAAGATTATCCATTTGGAAGCTCTGTAAATCCAGAAAGCGGAGCGATAGATAAGACCGATTACATCCCTGTACTATACAAGAATGAAAAAACTGGCAAAGAGGTATCGGTTAACCAAATCGCCGAGGGCCTTCTTAAAGGCCAGAATTATGTCGTTTTGGGCGAATACGGATCAGGCAAAAGCCGATGCGTGTCGGAGGTGTTCACCAATCTTGCCGACCGGTGGGGTGAGACGTTTCTTTTCCCGATAGCTATAAACCTGCGCGAATGCTGGGGCCTCGAAAGCGGAGACGAGGCAATTCGTCGCCATTTTAGTAAGATGGGGCTAGACCAAATGGCCTCATCTGCAATTAGAGCATACAATCGACACAGCAATATATTCTTGCTTGATGGCTTCGATGAAATTGGGACCCAGTCGTGGAGCGTTGACGACGCCCGACTCAAAAAATTGCGCGCGCAGTCATTGTTGTGCGCTCGCGATATATCACTTAATTCTGGGAGAGGCGTCCTTATCACGGGTCGGGATCACTATTTTTCTACCGACAATGAAATGCTTTCCGCACTTGGCATGACCGAACCGCAAACGATAATTCTACGAGTGAAAGAGGAATTTTCGGTCAAAGAAATGCTGTCTTATTTTTCCGCTAGCGACATAAGCGTTGCATTACCGGAATGGCTGCCGCGCCGCCCACTTATTTGCCACACCATAGCTCAATTAGATGATGATGAACGCGATGATATTTTCGGGGCAAGCGAAAACGAGGCAATATTCTGGAATCACTTTATCAGAATATTGTGCAAACGTGATGCCCGCATAAACGCATCATTCGATGCGGAAACGATTTATCAGGTGTTTTTAAGCTTGGCTTTGGTCACCCGAACTAAGGTCGGTGATGTTGGCCCAATTAGCCAAAGAGAATTACAAGAAGCATTTGAGGCTGTAGTTGGGCGACTACCTGTGGAAGACGCAGCAGTAATGTTGCAGCGGCTGCCATCACTCGGAAGAGTCAGCCCCGACACAAGCGACAGACAATTTATTGATACTTATATCTTAGACGGCCTTCGCGCCCATCATATATCACAAGTCGTGAAATCTGACGAGGAATCCAAGCGAAATATAGCGAAATCTGTTTGGCTCAATTCGTTGCAGCCCCTTGGTCAAAAGGTACTAGCCTCGATTGCCATAAAAGCGCCAGGAGGTTTTATGAATCTCGCGAAGCTTTCCTCGGACGGGAACAATAAGGTTCTTGCAGGTGACATCATTTCGTCACTTATCAAACTCAAGGGAGATGGACTTGACTTTGAAAGCTATACTTTAGTTGATGCGTCCATATCGGAGATGGATTTTTCGGAAACAAACCCAAAGAATCTTACGATCAAAGATTCCACCATAGAACAGGTTATTTTGCCAATATCCCCCCCGAAGGGGGTATTTCTCGAAGGAAACCTGATTGGAAGAATAGCTGGCGCATCGTCCGTTGCAGGTCTTGGACCTTGGATAAGCTCAAACGAAGTTGAGCATTTTGATTCCGTTAGGAATACCAGTCGCATTCGGGATGCAGACCTTTCTCCTGCCCACGAATTTCTTGCAACAGTAATTAAAAAGGTATTTTTCCAGCCTGGCTCTGGACGAAAATAGGCCGCTCTTACGCGTGGCCTTTCTGGGAATCTCTTGAATAAGGTTGCCCCCCGCGTTCTAGGCATACTTCTTTCCGAAGGGGTAATTTCGTTCTTTAAAGGCGACGAAGGTAAAGTTTATACGCCAAATCGTAGCCAGACTTCTCGCATGGAGAAAATGCTATCCGAATTAAAATCTAGCTCTGACAAGATTTGGCTAGACGTTTCTAGCATTTAGCCTTCCAAGTAGAATATTTTCAATATGGCAATGATTGAAATCCTGCGTTTCAAACAAACAATACAATAATGATCGAATCCGTTACCCCCTTCGGGGGGGGGGGGGGGGGGGG
>JAAIGG010280016.1_pt1 | contig 12448 bp, 12 predicted proteins | sample 6487391 | NCBI WGS metagenome assembly JAAIGG01 (sample SAMN13974130, study PRJNA590717) | phyllosphere metagenome | biome: asymptomatic weeds; feature: pooled weeds collected from a community garden; material: weeds; isolation source: pooled asymptomatic leaves from various weed species from...
CCGCGAGCAGGATCGGGGCGGTGACGTCGGCGAGGCTGTACACGGGCGCGACCGGCAGGCCGTGCAGGCGGCAGTATTCAGCGGACACCGTGATGTCGCCGCTGGCGACGTCGAGTTCGAAGGTGCCGACCTGCCCGGCCTCCTGGGCGAGGCGCGAACGGGTGTCGCTGGCCCGCAGCGCCACCTCGGCCGCGCGCCGGGCGGTGATGTCGTTGAACAGGACGGCGACGTGCCATTCCTCCGGCTCGCCGACGCGGAAGGCCTGGACCTCGAACCAGCGACCGAGGGCGGCGGCCCCGTTCTCGAAGCGGACCGCCTCGCCGGTGAGGGCGACGTGGCCTTAGAGGTCGAACCAGTGCTGCTCGTGACGGGGTGCGAGATCGCGCATCCAGCGTCCGGCGGCGCCGACGAGGCCGGTCTGAGCCTCGAAGGCCGGGTTGACCTCCAGGAACCGGTAATCGACGGCCCGGGGGCCTCCGGGGCCATCCTCGAACCGCATCTCGATGACGCAGAAGCCCGCGTCGAGCGTCTCGAACAGGGAGCGGTAGCGGGCCTCGCCCCGGCGGACGTCCTCGACGAGGCGCCGCTCCGTCGCGACCGCGGCGTCCCGGGCGCGGAGCGCACCCCGCAGTTCGAGCAGCGCCACGACCTGCCCCGCCAGGGCGCGCAGGTCGTCGGCCTGTTCCGGCGTCAGCCCCCCGGGGCGGGGCACGGTGTCGATCACGCAGAGCGAGCCGACCACGAGGCCGTTGCCCAGCCGCAGCGGCGCGCCGGCGTAGAAGCGGATGTGCGGGTCGCCGGTCACCAGCGGGTTGGCGGCGGTCCGCGGGTCCGCGGTGAGGTCGGGGATGCTGAGGAGGTCGGTGGCGGTCAGCGCGAACTTGCAGACCGAGCGGTCGAGATCGGTTTCGCAGGCGGGGAAGCCGACGCGGGCCTTGAACCACTGCCGGTCGGCGGCGACGAGGCTGACGAGCGCCACCGGGGCGGCGCACAGCCGGGTCGCCAGCCGCACCACGTCGTCGAAACCCGGCTCGGCGGAGGTGTCGAGGACCGCCAGCGCGTCGAGGGCGCCCAGGCGGTCGGGGTCGAGGACGGCTCGCTCGGTCAACGGGACATTCATTCCAGGGGTCGAAAGGGCTCGGGCAAGCCTGATCCTGCTATGTACAGGAAGCGGGGCCATCGACCAGTGAGCGCTTCGGCGCAGCTCGCCGATATCCGCGGGCCGTGGGCCGGATCCACCGGAAACGTCTTCCCCACCGAGGGCTACCATGGCGGCCCCGTCGTCAAGGCCGTCGCGACCGGGCCGCGGACACCGACATGGACGACGTCGCGCACGGTCCCGCCCGTGCATCGGGGTTCGGGCGGGAGTCCCCGGGGACGAGGCGGAATTCCGATGGCCGGCTGCCCGACCGTTGCGGGAATGGCACCGTCCGACCCCGTCGCCCGTTAAGGGCTTGGCGAGGTTGCCCTGGCCTGGGATGACGACGCATGCCGGAGCCGGTCCCCGTATGGCCGCGGACCGTCCGACGAAAAGGCGTTTGGGGCCGATGACGAACGACCGCGACCTCCCGGATGGGGACCGCCACGGATACGCGAGCGACGGCGAGCCCGCGCGCGGCGACATGGACCAGGGCGGCCTGGAGCCGCTCGGGCGGCCCGGCCTTCGCCATTGGAAGCAGAGCACCATCACCGACACGAGCCTGGAGGCGCGCGGGGGCGTGTTCTTCGCCGCCGTGGAGATGACCCGGATGCCGATGGTGCTGGCCGACCCGCGCCAGGACGACACCCCCATCGTCTTCGCCAACAACGCCTTCCTCGACCTCACGGGCTACGAGGAGGCGGAGGTCCTCGGGCGCAACTGCCGGTTCCTCCAGGGGGCCGACACCGACCCGGCGACGGTCCGTCAGTTGCGGGAGGCGCTGGCCTCGCGCGAGGCGGTCGCGGTCGAGATCCTGAACTACCGCCGGGACGGCACGCCGTTCTGGAACGGCGTATTCATGGGCCCGGTCTTCGACCCGGACGGCGAGATCATCTACTATTTCGCCAGCCAGCTCGACGTCACCAAGCGCCGTGAGGCCGAGCAGCAGTTCCGGCAGGCGCAGAAGATGGAGGCCATCGGCCAACTCACGGCGGGCTTGGCGCACGACTTCAACAACCTCCTCCATGTCATCACCGGGAGCCTGGAGCGGCTTCCGGCCAAGCGCCACGACGACAAGGCGTTCGAGCGCTACCTAGCGACCGCGACCGGCGCGGCAGAGCGTGGGGCGAAGCTGACGAACCAGTTGCTGGCTTTCGCCCGGCGTGGGCGGCTGGAACCGAAGGGCGTCGACCTCAGCGACCTCGTGAACGCGGTCGCCGAGATGCTTGAGGCTTCCGTCGGCAGCAAGGCGCGGCTGCACCTCAACCTGCAGCGCCGCCTTCCCCCCGTGATGGTCGACGCCACGCACCTGGAGATGGCGCTGCTGAACGTCGTGGTGAACGCGCGCGACGCCTCCCCGGAGGGTGGCTCCATCACCGTCACGACGCGGGATATCCACCTCAACGGCGACGCGGCCGCCCGGCAGTTGTCCCCGGGCGACTACGTCCTGCTGTGCGTCTCTGACGAAGGGGCCGGGATGGCGCCGCTCGTGAAGGCCAGGGCCGTCGAGCCGTTCTTCACGACGAAGGCCCGGGGCCAGGGAACCGGCCTCGGGCTGGCCATGGCGCACGGCTTCGTCCAGCAGTCGGGCGGCCGGCTGGAGATCGAGAGCTCCCCGGGCGCGGGCACCACCGTGCGCATGCTGTTCCCGCGGCACGTGCCGGCGGCGGACGACGCGTCGGGCGTCGGCGACGCCATCGGGTCGGGCTACCGGGCGCGACCGCTCGACCCGGGGGCGTCGCCGCTGGTCCTCGTCGTGGACGACGAGATCGAGGCCGCGGCGATGGCTGCCGAAACGCTTCGCGACATCGGTTACAGGACGATGGTTGCCCACGGCGCCGAGGAGGCGCTGCGGCTTTTCGAGGAAGCCGCCGCGAGGGGGGACGGGGTCGGCCTGCTGTTCTCCGACGTGATCATGCCCGGCGGCCCCAACGGCCTGGAACTGGCGGCGCAGGTGCGCGAGCGCGCCCCTGACGTGCCCATCCTCCTCACCACCGGCTACAACGACGAGATGGCCATCGACGGCCCGCAGGCGCACGCCATGGACGTGCTGGGCAAGCCGTACCGGCGTAGTGAGCTGATCGACAGGGTCCAGTCGGCCCTGCGCGCCGGCGCGCGCAAAGGGGCGGGACGCGAGACCTCTGAGTTTGGCCACGCCAGGGCCTGAGCTGAGGGACCGCCTAATGGCTGCTATTGGGAAAAGTCGATGGCTGCTCACACGTCCGGGTTGGGTCGGATGCGGAACGTCCGCTTTGAGGCGAGTGGCTGACTTCCGCTCCCCACCCCATCCGGTCCTTCAGCGGCCGTCACCCCAGAGTACGCTTGGGGTCAAAAGCGTGGATTCCCGGCACGCGGTTGGAATGTCCGAGTGGGGTCGAAAGCGGGCCCTGCATGGTCCAAAGGATCAGGGTTTGATCCTATGGGGCCGCATCGCGGTCCATCCACCGACCGTCGCGATGGTGGATGACGCCTGCCTGGAGAAGGACGTCGCGAACGGAGGTCGTCTTGACGGTCCTGAAACCGTTGGTGTCGAGAAGGGCCCGCACCTCTGGCATGGCGAGGCCGTCGGGACCGGATTTCAGGATGGCCGCGATGACGACGGCGAGCGCCCTTGGGTCCACCACCGGCACCATGGAGGCCGTGTCGGCCTGGATGCCGCGGATGAACTGTCCATGGCCGTCCAGCACCTTGAGGATGCGGTCGAGCTTGTCGCCGTCCGGTGCAGGAGGTTTCGCCGGTGCGTCGAGTGAGCCCGCCGGGTGGCGGCGGGCCGCTTGCAGATACCCGCCGACCGCCTCGGCATAGAGGTCGCTGTTCCTGCAACCGCGTTCCGCCGCCATGACGCTCATGGCCCGCCTTAACTCGGCGGACAGGTAGATCATTACCTTGTCCTTGCCCGGGACCGACGTCGGCTTTCGCATCACGGCCTCCCGGGAATGCACAGCATGCTGTTGTAACAGCATGTTGTTAAGGAGTGCTGTCATGACAGCTTGCTGCTCCCGGCGCTGTCATGACAGCATACTGTTGGGACAAGCGCCTGGCCCGTCCCGACAACGGCCTGGGCTCAGATGGTCTGCGCGCAGGAACCGGAGCGGATGCGCAACCACGCCCCCGGCCCGTTCCGGCCCCGGTAGCCCGGCAAGTGGGAGGGGGCTGCCGTTCCGTCCCGCAGGCCGCATCGACGCCGCAGCGTCGCGAGCGTCCTGACGCGGAGGCATCCAAGGGCGGGCGGAAGCAAGCGCCGTCCGACGCGTGTGCCGGCTTTGTGGATCTCGAAGAGCCCCTCCCCTCGCGCCGACGGCCCCACAGGAACGACCGACGGATTCATCGGAGGCCCACCGCGCCAACGCAGGCCTCACGGCCTCGTTGGCGCCCGTTTCCTCATCGCACCGGAAAGAAGCCATACCTGCCCACCGTCCTGGAGCGCGAGAAGGCTTGGTAGTTCGCCAGGGACCTGACGTTCGGCGGGACGATGGCGTTCTCCAGGATCACGAACTGCCCGATGCCTGCCAGCGATGAGAGATGGGCGTAGAAGTTCGATGCGATGTCGCTTTCGGCCAGGATCTCCTCGTCGGGCGCCAGCGGTCCGTAGATCGTGTCCAGCGGTCCCCTGTAGGCCAGGAGCGGACTGTCGAGGACGACGAAACCGGGATGCGGCAATCCACGACGGTGGCAATGGATCAGGACGGCGACCTTCATCGCGGCGTGGATGAGCGCCCTGACGCCCTTGCCGTTCGCGGAGCGGTCTTTCCCGTCCAGGCTTATGTCCTGCAGCTCCCTGTCGAAGCTTGCCTGGGGGCTGTCCGGAAACTTCCAGGCATGGAGAACCTCTTGGACGACCTTCGCATAGGCAAATGCCGTCGGACCGTCGACGCCGACGGCGTTCCCGTCGTTGGAGGACTTCGCCTTGGTCGGCACGTCGAGCTGCGCGCGCTCGACGGCAAGTCGGTCCCTCCGCGCGTATAGGTCGAGGAAGCGGGCGATCCTCGACCTCGCCAAGCCCAACTCCTCGTAGCGCTCCCTGAAGCCCCGTTCGGCCGGACGAGCCTCGGCGATCTCCGCTTCGAGCACCTCCAGTTCGGCCCGTCGACCGGCAATCACGCCTCGAAGTCCCTGCGCCTCGGCGGAGAGGGACCTGAGGACGCTGGCCAGATCGACCCTGTCGCGACGGATCTTCAGGATCTCCGCCGTCGCGGCGGCATGGGCGCGGTTGATCTCGTCAGAGTGATGCGTGACGGCCTGGGCCTCGGGAGGGGCGCCGCAGGTCGGGCAGTCGCGACGGCCGATGGCCAGGAGCAGGGCGCCCCCTTCCTCCAAGGCTTCAAGGCGGTCGATGTCGGAGACGTAGACCTCGTCGAGGCGGGTGAAATTATCGATGGTCAGGTCGAGGTCGGCCACCCTGGCCATCAGGACCGCGAGGCTGTCCCTTGCCTCGCGGCGGTCGCGCAGCATGTTGTCGAGCCGCTCCTGCGCCCCCGAAAGGTCGGCCTTGAGGTCGGCGACCGAGCTTTCGAGGCGATCCGACTGCTCTCCGAGCTCCTGGCGGGTCGGCGGCGTCTCGCCCAGTTCCCTGTCGATCCGTGCGATCCACTCGTCGACGAGCTCGATCTTTCCGGCGCGGACGGCGGTCTGCGTCTTCTTGGGTACGACGGTCTGGACATGGCGGTCGTCCTGCCCGGTGAGGAGCAGCCGGAAGACGTTCTTCTCCAGGGTTTCCAAGGTGTACTGGCCCGACGCCATGATCGGGCTTCTCTCCTCCAGGATGACCGTCTCGCCGGTGAAGAGGTAGGGGGCGAGGTGGCGGAAGCTCAGCGTGTCCTTCTCGCCGCTGCTGTTCTTCACCACGACCTTGCCGTCCAGCCCGATGAGGTTGAGCAGGTACATGGACAGGTTGGCGTGGGACTTCGGGTTGTGCTTGTCGTCGAGGGGCACCCCGTCTCCGACGTGATCCGTCACAAGGCCTGGAAAGAGGGTGAAGCCGTATCCCTTCACCGACCGCGTCAGGGTGACCTCGCTGCCGTCCTTGAGCCTGAGCCCCAGCCAAACGGACTCGTAGGGGGCCCGCTCGTCGATCTTGGCGAGGGGCTTCGAGCTCCCGAGCATGAAGTTGAGTGCCTTCATCGTGAAGGACTTGCCCGTGTTCGAGGCGCCGAAAACGATGTTCAGGCCATCCTCGAAGGAGAGTGCGGCGGCCGGGACGCCGGCCCCCGTGAAGGCGATGTGCCTGAGCGCGATGCTGCCGCTCATGCCCTATCACCCTCGGGCGCGGCGAACTGCACGGTCAGCGCGCCGATGTTGCGGTCGACGATGGCCGCGATCTCGGCCCTGCTCAGCCCGGAGAGACGGTCCGCAAGCCAGCGGGCGCGCTCCTTCAGGCGTTGGGTATAGGGCGCCTGTAGGGTTTCGAGGAACTCCGGGGCGTCGTCGCCGGCGACGTAGCGGATGCCGTCCGCGTCGTGCCGCAGGTCGACGAGGTGAACGCCCCGCATCAGATCGAGGCTGCGCTCGATCAGGCGCCGGCGCACGATGATGCCGTCCTGGCGCCCCGGGATCGGAGGGTGCAGGCTCGCGGGAGCCGTCGCGCCGTCCTCGCCGCCGAGGTCGGCGGTATAGACGACGAGGTAGTCGTACCACGTCAACTCGCCGAGGTCGCAGGGACGCGGGTACATCGCCTCCAGGATCACGAGCGCGCGCAGGCCGGTTTCCAGCGGGCTGTTGAAGGGCGCCTTGTCCGACTTCAGATCCCCCACGGCAGTCGGTCCTCGTTCGCGAATCGGTGACACGTCCCCTGTTTCACCTGAGGGTTCGCGTGGGGCTTGAGCACCCCGGTGACCTGGACGGCGGATGCCGCCCTCATGACGGCGTGGATCTGATCGAGGGCGTCGTTGTGGCTGCGGTCACGGTGGGTGTCGACCACGCCATGGTAGATTTCCTCGCCGAAAGCCACGAGGACCTCTTCGAAGACGCGCTCGCTGTAATGCCGCTCGAACCGGTCCGCGTGGAAGTAGCGCACGCGTTGGTCGCGGATGTGTTCGCCCCAGACGGGATGGGCGAGGAGGTCCTCGGCCGTTGCCCCGACGACGCCCGCCCTCGATCCGTAAGCCGCGGCGAGCTGCCTGAGGTAGGGTGCCTCGGCGAGGGTCGGTACGGGAGGGCAAGCGCCCGGCGGCGGCACCGGACCCGGGTCGGCACCGAAGTGCCTGACGAGGACGGGCTGGATGTCGGGCTGCAGGACCAGCTTGTTGGCGTTAATGATCGAGACGCCCTTGAAATTGAAGCTGGCGAGGGCCGTCAGGATCTCGGGCGAGAGCAGTATGACCTTGCCTTTGACGAGGCGGCGCGCGCACAGCGCGTCCCAGTCCCGCCCGATCATCCGCCGGAAACGTTCGGGGTGACGGATCTCGTCCGCGGCGTCGCGGGACACGCCCCTGAGCGCGACGAAGATGTACTTCGACGGAAGGCTGAAATCCCCTGCTGCTGCGTGCATGAGGATCTTCGCGATTTCCAGGATGGCGGCTGGGAGGGTCAGCTTCGTCGAGAGGTGCTTGCACTGGTAATTGTGCCATTCGCCCTCGTACCCGGCGTCCGTCAGGAAACCCACGACGTCGCGGCCTCCGTCGCCCGAACCAGGGTTCAGGTCCCAGTCGACGTACTGTTTGCGCCTGACGTCCAGCCAGTGGGCGACGAAGAGTTCGAGCTCGTCAGACTGCAGCCCATTGAGCGAGATGCCGTAGTTGATCATCGGGAATGCCCCCAAGGGACGCGGTTTCGCATCCTTGGATGCCGGCAGGTTTGAGGCGCGGATTCGCCACTCGAAATTGATGCGAGGCTACCAGCCAAGCTCGTCCCACGCGCCCCCAAATTTCACAGGAGCCACCCCTTATCGACGTCGAAGCGGGCTCGCCGTCGAGCCTGCGTGCCAAGCCTGTCGGCCCCCGAGGTCTAAGGACATCGAGGCAAGTTCACGCCATGCCGTTCGACGAGCCTCGACCATGCAGGAGGTCACGGCCTTCGCCGAGGAGGTCGGGCTGCATACGGGCATCGTGGTCGGCATGCTCAGCTCCGTCGCGTCGTTCCGTCGAGTGAGGTCCTCGTGAGGGCAACGCCACTGATCCGCGGCATGGCTCGGAGGGCTACCCTGGGCTTAGTCGGGTCACGTCGACGGCTCGGGCGTTTTCATCGAGGCGAACGCGGATCTCGTCGAGGGTGACGGGGCGGAAGCCGAAGCAGTCGACGCCGACGTCGGTGCTCGCCGCGGTCCCCGGCAGCGTGCCGTGCGAATGCCCGTAGAGGTGCAGGTCACCGTAGTGCATGCGCAGCCATACCCGGTGGGCGTAGTGGCTTAGCCAAACGCCTTGGGGCGTGCCGTCCGGTTGCTGGACGACCACACGGGCGACGTCGAGGATGCCGTCCCAGGGCAGACGCGCGCCGATCTTGTCGTGGTTGCCCCGGACGAGGAAGCGGCGACGGCCACGAAGACGGGCGAAGACGGACCGGGCGTAAGCCTCGTTGCAGCGGTAGCAGAAGTCGCCGAGATGCCAGACGGTGTCGTCGGGACGGACGGCGGCGTTCCAACGCGCGATCAGGGTCTCGTCGTGCTCCTCGATGGAAGCGAACGGGCGGGGGGCTTGCATCCTGGGCGACAGGATCGCAGCGTGCCCGAAATGCGTATCCGAAACAAAGAGATGGCGTGACACGGGAGCCTCGCGGGCAGCGGAGGCTCGGCACGTGGCGGCACTCCGGGGATCAGGCGGACGGGTGCTCGGGCGTGCGTATCATGGCGGTGTCTCCCGTGAAGTGCCGAGCCTGTCCCGGCCAGGACGCCCGCGCAAGACCCGAGCGCCGATATTGGGAGCGTGAAGCCCCACCGCTGTGGATCCCGGGAGAAGGCTGGGCCGGCGCGGGACCGTTCAAGAAGCCTAGGCGCCGAGGTGCGAGCGACTCGGCGGTTAGCGCATCACACGTAGCGTGCGGCGTACCTGTTACGCTTCGAGATCATGCGGAGCCTGGCCGGTTTGCTAGTCGGGCCCGGCATCGGGAGCCTCATCCCGTCCCAACGAGCATGGCGGTACGCGAGCGGGGGGCACGCCTCGTGCTTGACGATGACCGCTGCCATGCTTCCTTCGGGCGTGAAGACGGTGGCGCCGATATCGAGGCGACGGAACAGCCGATGTCGGAGGATCAAGAGGCTTACGGGCCGGACAACCCTCTCAGCTTCACGGATGCGGAGGTCATGCTGGCGGCGTCGGTCGAGACGCGGCTGAAGCGGTTTCCCGAACAAGCGCTGCGGACCATGATGCGCGCGGGCTACGCGCATGCCGACGCGGTCCCAGGAAGGGCGGGATGATGCCGCCGGGGCGGGCGCCGTCGTTCGACGGGCTGCCGTCACTCTGACGGAGGCGCTGACGGGGCTTCCGCACCCGACGCCGGCTCCCGGCGAGGCGCTGCCTTGGCGGGACGCTTGCCGTTCACGTAGTAGCCGGTGAACGACCAGACGTGCGCCAGGGCTCGATGCATCCATGGGACGTAGGTCAGGTAGTCCTCGCGCCCGAGCGACACGGCCGTGCGGTTCGTGGCCATCATGTCGAGCGCCGACAGGAAGATCGTGCCGTCCGCGTAGGAGCCGAGCAACCGCACCTGGATCTCGCGCAGCTTCGGCAGCTGGTCCCGCGCCTTCTCGATCTCGACGAGGATGCCGTAATACTTGCTGCGCAGCACCTCGTGGTCGCGCCCCTTGCGGGCGAACCCGATGATCAGGTTCAGACCTGAGAAGAACGCGGTGACGATTGCCAGGACGGAGACGAGCGGGCCGACACCCTGGATGAGCGACGAGAACGCGCCCGCGCCTGCCACGAAGGAGACGAGCGAGATCGTCTTCCCGAAGCCGTCGAAAAAACGCGCCCGCATCCCGTGGTAGTAGGCGCAGCGCTGAGCCTCGAACCTCAGGTCGCCGTGAAGCCGGGCCGCCTCAGCGCTTGGCGCCGGGACGGGGGCCTCCGGGCGGGGGAGGTCGGACGCCTGTCTCACGAGTTCCACCGACACCTCCACCGGGGCGATTGACCGGGCCCGGCGCGGGCCTCGGCGGCGCAGACGATCCCGGGGGACGCCCGCCTGAGTTGCCACCTTGCGCCATGTTCCTACTCCGTTCCGAATCGGAGGATGTGCGGCCCAGCGGCTTGGGTCAATGGGTGCCACGCTTCGGCCTGGGGTTGCCTCCACGACCGTTTGTTCACCGTTTTGCCGCACCTTGGCCTTCATCTGGCGGGGGCAGCGGGCATGGTCGCGAGGAAGGACGTCTGGGCGGCGGCGGACAGGATACGAGCCAGGGCCCGCGACGCCGACGGCGTCAAGCCGCGGGTCTCAGTGCGCACCGTCCGCAAGGCGCTCGGCAAGGGCTCGTTCGGCGACATCGCCCGCGAGCTCGCGGAGTGGTAGGCGAAGGTCGGATACCGGCCGCTGATCGAGCAGGCGGACCTGCCGGAGGCGCTGCAGGGGCAACTCGCCGCCTTCGGCGCGGCGCTCCTCGAACATGTCCGCGTCGAGCAGACACGGCACCGGATCGCCGAGGGCGAGGGCGAGGCGGCCCGGGAGGCCGGCCAGGGCGAGATCCTTGAGGAGGCGCTGGTGCAGGTCGACCTGCTGGAGGCGCGGGTCGCGATGCTGGAGGCCGAGCTCGCCCGGCTGCGCGCGGCGCCCCCCGCGGCCGCATCACCCGTACCGGCACCGGAGCCCGAACCGGCGAAGGTCCCAGCGCCGATGCATCTCAACCCCGTCTACGGCAAGGTACGCGACCGGCACACCGCCGAGGCCGCCGACCCGGACTGGGCCGACGTGCGCGTCGCGGTCACCCGCGTGCTCGAACAGCGCGGGCCGACGTGGGTCCACGCCATCCACCTGTCGCTGCCGGACCGGCTCAAGGAGCGTGCCGAGCGGGCCGGGCTGCCGCTGACCCCGGCGTGGCTGCGGCTCCACCTCATCCGCCTCGCCGACGCCGGCGACGGCTTCGCCAAGGTCGAGGGACGCTTCGCCGTGGCGGCGCCCGTGGAGGCCGCCCCGGAGCCAGCGCCCGTAGCAATCGGGACCGAAGCGCCGCCACTGTCGGCCGAACGGTTCTGGAAGCTGTTCGTCGCCGATGTCCACGACCTGCTGCTGGAGAGGGGACCGCTCACCGCGGAGGAGATCCTCGCAGGCCTGCCGGACGGCTGGGTGGCGGGCACGGAACGCTACCAGCCGATCAAGCCCGGGCGCCTGCGCTAGAAGCTGCGCGAGCGCATCAGGAACAAGCGGCCCCTGGAGGAGCGCCCGGGCAAGGTCTTCGCCGCGACGGGACGCTGGCCCGGCAGCCGGACCCTCGATGAGGACGAGGCGGCGTGAGCCGGCGGGCCTAGCGCCGGCGGAACGTGTTGTAGTTCGCGGCCCGGCTGTCGGCCTTGTCGTTGTAGTCGCCGCACAGCGAGCGGACGACCTCCTCCGTGTCCTGCGGCTGCCAGGACCCGCCGTCCGTCCAGGCCGTGTCTAGGAAGCCGTCGAACCGGTAGCCGTCGTCGTGGTGCAGGACGATCAGCCCCGGCGTGTCGAGCGCCACGGCCTCGTCGACCAGCAGGCCGGCCCGGTTGAGCACGCCATCGTCCTGGCGGGCGCCCTCGAATTCCGCGGGGCGGGTGATGCTTTGCCCGACCTGGCCGAAGGCGACGTGCCAGAGCACGCCGCTGATGCCCTTGCCGAACATGGGATCGTCGTAAGCCTTCGTGAGGGTGCCCACGCCTTGCCCGGGAAGCGGTAGCCGAAGCAGGTTCGCCAGGGCGAAGGTCGGCCCGCGCCGGAACTGGGCGCCCTTGAAGTTGCCAGCGGCCTTCCCCGCAATGGCCTCGATGGGCAACCGGACGGATTGGTCGTCGTAGCCAGGAGCGTCGCCGACCGGGCGGTAGGGCGCGACGACGCCCTCCGCCATCGCGACGCGGCTGCCCGCCAGGACCTGGCGCTCCAACTCGACCTGAACGTCCAGCGCGTCGTCCATCATCTCGGGAAGCCGCTGCGGCGCCGCGACGATGTCGAGCGACTTGACCTCCAGGTAGAAGTGAAGCGTCTCCGGCCGCCCCTGCCGGACGACGTCGAGATCGCACTCGAAGTCCGGGCCGGCAACGGACGACTCCGGGATCTTGGCGATCCTCAGGCGGCCCCCGAGCCGCTTCCGCAGCAGGCGGCAAACCAACGCCTCCCCGTAGACGTCGAACACCTGCCGGAGCGTTTCGTGCCGGGCCAGCTTGGTCGATGCCAACTTGGCCTGCATGTCCCGCACGAACTCCTTCA
>JAAIGG010270550.1_pt1 | contig 12436 bp, 9 predicted proteins | sample 6487391 | NCBI WGS metagenome assembly JAAIGG01 (sample SAMN13974130, study PRJNA590717) | phyllosphere metagenome | biome: asymptomatic weeds; feature: pooled weeds collected from a community garden; material: weeds; isolation source: pooled asymptomatic leaves from various weed species from...
AAATAAAAAAGGCCCCTCGCAAGAGGGGCCTTTTTATGCAACAAACTTGATAAAATAGACATCATCCGAGTAGTCAGCCCGCCGCCGGAGGCCGGCGGGCGTATCCCCGAAATCCGTTTAATCCGTTAAATCTGCGGTCTATTTGTTAGCTCCAGCGTTGATCATTGCGCACCGGAAGCCGATAGTCGAGGTAGCCGAGTCCTCCGCCATGAAGCGACGCGTACCCGGCGAGAGGTAATACGCTACGTCGCGCCACGAGCCACCTTTGTACACGCGCACGTGGTCGTCGATGAGGCTCTGGTAGCCCTTCTTGTCGTAGTTTTTCGACTCGTCGCTCACCCCGTTGCGGCGGAAGGGGTTCAGGTCTTCCACGTCCTGGAACGACAGCGGGCGGTACACGTCCTGTACCCACTCGTTCACGTTGCCAGCCATGTTGTACAGGCCGTAATCGTTCGGCGGGTAAGCATACACGTACTCCGTAATCATGGCACCATCGTTCAGGCTGCCCGCGATACCGGCGTAGTCACCGCGACCGCGCTTGAAGTTAGCCAGGAACTGGCCCTGGCCTTTGCCGTACGGGTTACGGGTCGAGCGGCCATCCCAGGGATAAATGCGCTTTTCTTCCTGGTTTTCGTTGCCGACTTCCTGCGTACCTACGAGGGCCTGGGCGGCGTATTCCCACTCAGCCTCGGTGGGGAGGCGGTAGTTGGGCACCGTGTTGCCATTTTCAATAGAAGCGCTACCCTTGCCATCGGCCAGGGCACCAGCGGCACCCACCGTTGCGCCGCCTTCGGCCGACGTACCGGTGTCACCTTTTTTCTTCTTGCGGCCAAACAAGCCACCACCTTTGCTGCTGCCACCCTTGGCCAGGTTCTCATTCACCTTAGCCGTACGCCACGCGCAGTAGCTATCGGCTTGCAGCCAGTTTACGCCCACTACGGGGAAGTAGCGGAAGCCGGGATAACGCAGGTAATACGTCACGTACGGGTCGTTGAACGACAGGTCGCGAGCCCACACCGTAGTGTCGGGCAGCGCAGCCTTGTACTTCTCCTCCGACGAGTCTTTGCGGATAAAGTGCAGGTATTCGAGCCAGTGGATGTTGGCCACCTCCGCTTCGTCCATGTAGAACGAGGCGATGGTCACCGTGCGCTCCACGTTGTCGTGGTTGTTGGTTACGTCCTCTTCCTGCGAGCCCAGTACCGTACGGCCCCCCTCGATGTACACGAGGCCCGGCCCGGTCGGGATCTTCTTGAAGTCGGTCACCTTCATGCCCTCATCGGTATTGTACTCGATGCCGGTGGTGGAGGAGGCTTTGCCAGGGTTGGTAGCCGTAGGCGCGCCCTTCTTGCCGCAGCTCGCCAAGGCCAGCGAACCCGCGGCCAGCAGGCTCAAATAGTTAGTGAATTTCATAACGAGAGAATTTGCCGAGGGCACTTATAGATTATGACGAGCAATTTGGTTGCAATATTACGAAGAATCAGAAGTTGGGGCAAGGAGAAATTGGATAATCGCGGCGTCTGAGACGCCGAAAGGCGCTTTCTAGTTTGTCAAACGCACGCAGCGTTAAAGTTATTTCGTGGGCGCCGCCCAATTCGCTGGCTAACTGGCTCACTCCTACGTCGTAGCTGTAGCCGACGCGCAAGTCGCCGTAGGCAATGCCCGCTACCACGGCTACTACGTGTTGAGTGGCCTGGTCGGGGCTGGTCAGGTTGCGGTATACGGCTCCCACCGTCACCGGGTCGGCCGAAAAGTAGGCCCCCGCTTCCGAGCGTTGCGAGCCGCCCTGGCGGGTGTAGCCCAGGGTGGGAGTGAGGCTGATTTCACGCTGCTCCCCCTTGCCGTAGCCCGCTGGCTTCTGAATAAAAAGCTTATAGCCAGTAGTTAGTGATAAGCGCAGCGGTAAACTAGCTTGCTGCTTGAAACCCAGATTGGGCCGGTTGAGGTGCTGGCCCGCCAGGCTCACCCAGAACTGCTCGGCGTAAAGCACGCCCCCTACGCCCGCAGTAAAATAATTAGTGGGCGGAAAGCCGGCTAAATTTTCGGCCGTAGTCCCGGTGTAGGTGCCATCGGCTCCGTACTGGTCGCCAAAGGTGAGGTTGTCGTAGCCTACGCGCTGGCGGCCATAGCCCAACTGCGCCCCGCCACTGAGGGCCAGCGTGCGGGTAAGTCGCGTATGGTAAGCGTATTGCGTGGCTATTCCAAAACGAGTATAGCCCACAGTGCCAGCGCGATCCTGGTTTACAATGAGGCCCAGTGCGTGGTGCAGGCCCGGTTTGGGCAGGCGCCAGTCGGCGGCGAGCTGCGCCGTTTCAAAAGAACCGGCTAGCTGCGGAAACTGATTGCGGTAGCTCAGCGTGGCGCTATAATCGTCCTTTAAACCCACCCAGGCCGGGTTGTCAGCCTGCCGATTGGCGTAGGCTTGGGAAAAATAGACGTCCTGCGCCCGGGCCGTACCCGCCGCCAGCAGGACCAGGCCGAGCAAGCCCGTTTGCCGGCGCCCGGCCGCCCAGCCGGGGGGGGGGAAACTGTTTAGTACGCGGGGTTTGCGAAGCATCTTAACCGGGTGAACGAAGCGTTGGCTGAAAAAGTCTAACGGGGCGTACGGGAAAAGACGCTTCGCAAGCGTAGCGTGGCAACAATTTGCTAATGAATACTTAACGGCAGCCTACTTCTTCGTAATCGTGAATTCTACCCGGCGGTTGAAGCGCCGGGTTTCTTCCTGATCGTTGTTAGCGATGGGCTGCGTACCGCCAAAGCCCTGGGTAGTCAGGCGCTTGGCGTCGATGCCCTTACTAACCAAATATTTTTTTACCTCGTTCACGCGGTCTTCGCTCAGTTTGAGGTTCAGTGCCGGGTCGCCTTGGTTGTCGGTGTGGCCGCCGATGAGGATTTCCACGGTCGGGTAATCCCGCAGAATGCGCACTAGGCGCAGCAGCTCAGGGAAGGAGCTGGGTTGCAGGTAGTACTTGCTTTGCGGGAAGAAGATATTGTTGAGACGCACCTTCTGGCCCACTTTGAAGGGCACCATGAATAAATCCTGCTGCTTTTCCGAGTATTTGTCCGACGTGGTAGCGTCGAGGTTGGCGTTCTCGGCGATGTAGTCGGTAGCCTCGGCGCGATAGCCGTACTGCACCCCGGCGGGCAGCACGATGGTGTAGGAGCCATCGATGGGCGACGACTCGGCCACGCCAATTTCTTCGCCCGTCACCAGGTTTTCGTAGTGAATGATGGCGCGTATCGGCTTCTTGGTCACGGCATCCAGGACTTTACCTTGCACCAGCGTCACTACTTCAGGCTTGAAGGCCGGGGCCAGGGCAATGCGGAAAATGTCCTTCGAGCCGTCTGTTCCATTGCGCGCCGACACTAGGTAGGCATTATCGCCGGCGGCCGACAGCGTATAATAGGCGTCAAAGTCGGGCGAGTTGACCACCGGGCCGAGGTTGCGCGGTACGCTCCAGTGCGTCCAGGTACTATCCAGACGCTTCGAATAAAAAATATCACTTTTCCCATACCCGCCGTGCCCATCGGAGGCGAAGTATAGCGTTTTATCATCCGAAGCCAGGAAGGGTGCAAAGTCATCGCCGGGCGTGTTGATGTTCGGCCCCAGGTTGATGGGCTTGCCCCACTGGGTCGGCCGCTTGGGGTCGGGCTGCTCGCCTACCGGTACGGGCTTGGGAAAGCTCACGAAGATATCCTGGCCACCCTTGCCCTCGGGGCGTTGCACCGCCATGAGCAGGGCCTTGCCCGAAGTAGCCAAGAAGCCGTCGAGGTGCTCCTTGTCGTCGTTGCGGTAATTATCAATCTGCACCTTCTGCGGGGGGCTCCAGCCACCCGGCGAGCGGCGGCTCGTGCTGAAGCCTTTGGGCTCCATGAAGCCATCGACGTACACGCCGATGAGCAGGGCTACCTGTCCATTGGCCGACACCGAGGCTAGGCCGTTGGGGTCTTCGGGGCCGTTGGGTGGGGTACCCAGATTTTTAGCCGGTCCCCAGGTCTGGTTTTTACCGCTCGTAATTTTCGAGTACCAAATGTCCTGCGGGTCGCGGCTACCGCCCACGTTGCCGGGGTGGCCCTGGCGGGCAAAGAACATCGTGCGGCCATCGGGCGAGATAACCGGGTGCGTATCAACATATTTACTATTGATGTTCGGCCCCAGGTTTTTGAGGGTCGAATCCATCTGCACGGTTTCCACCTCAGTGGTGGTGGGGTTTTTGAAGTCCTGCTTCACCATTTGCACGTCCACGTTGGCAACACCAATGGCGTCGATCTGGTTGACGCCCGCCACCTTGGCCGTGTTCATGGTTACCCGTGCGCCGATAGTGCGGTACTTCTCAGGCTTAAACGTAACCTGTAGCGTGCGGTAGGCCTCGGGCAGCGGGCCAGGATTCTTATTAGTGTACACCTCGTGGCGCTCGCCCTTGGTGTCAATCAACTCGATTTTGGTAATGGAGCCAGGGTTGAAGTTTTCAATAACCGTAACCTGCTGGGCCAGCACAGACTTGGCGAAGCGCACCTCGATAAACTCGTTGGACCCATCCTTAGCCGGAATCCAGGCCTCGTTGCTGATTTGGCCAAGCGGCTGAGCATTGGGCTCGCCCAGTACTTTTTCGGGGGCAAAGGGCTCTTTGCCTTTCGCTTTCTGGGAAGAGACATCTTCTATCTTCGAGCCCCAAAGCACGGTTTGGGCCTGGGCGGTCGGGGCGGCCAGCAGGCCAGCCCCGAGGGCCGGCATAATAAGTAGCGCCGAATGCAGGTTCATAGCGTAAAAGAAGGCCAGTCGCGATAAAGCGCCGGGAAATACTAGGAAAAATACCAGGCTGTAGCGCAGCCTGGGCTTATAACTACGAACCTAACACCAAATCGGCAAAGGTGTTGCGGCCCCATCTTTGCGCCATGCCATCACCTTCCGATTCTGCGTCTGCCTACGATTACGTATTAGTAGGGGGCGGGGCTGCCGGTCTCAGCCTGGCGTATCACCTGGCCCTGGAGCCGCGCCTGGCTACTCAGCGGGTACTGCTCATCGAGCCCGAGGCCAAAGATCGAAATGACCGCACTTGGTCGTTTTGGGCTGACGAACCCACGCCGTTCGACAGGCTGGCGGTGGGCGAGTGGACCAAAATTGCCTTCCGCAGCCCTGGCTTCGAGCGGGTATTCGACTTGGGCGAGTATCGCTACCGCACTATCCGGGGCTTGGATTATTATCAATTTGTGCATCAGGAGCTAGCGGCGCGCCCAACTCAGTTTACGGTACTGCGCGGCCGGGTGGCGGCCCTGCAAAACACCGCTTCCGGCGTGCGAGTACGTACCGAGGTGGGGGAGGAGTTTACCGCCCGCTATGCCTTCGATAGTCGCCCACCTGCCATCGTACCCCAGCCCGCTAAGCACCGCTATTTGCTTCAGCACTTTCTGGGCTGGGAAATTGAAACCACCCGCGACGTTTTTAACCCCGCAGTAGTAGAGTTCATGGATTTCCGGGGGCCGCAGCAGCGGGAAGCCCGGTTCATCTACGTGCTGCCCTTCGGCCCGCGCCGGGCGCTGGTTGAGTACACGTTGTTTTCGGCGCAGGTGCTGGACAGGGTGGAGTACGAGGCGCAGGTGATTGATTACTTGTACAATGAGCTTGGGCTGACGAAGGCCGAGTACCGCATCGTAGACCGTGAGGAAGGGTCTATTCCCATGACTGACCACCCGCTGTCGGCCCGCGCAGGGTCGCACGTCGTCAACTTGGGCACCCGCGCCGGGCGGGCTAAGCCTAGCACTGGCTACGCGTTTCGGCGCATCCAGGCGCAGTCGGCGCGGCTAGCGACGGCGCTGGCGGCGACCGGCCAGCCACCGGCCGACGTTACCGGCGACCGCTGGCAGTTTCATTTCTTCGATACACTGCTGCTCGACATCATGCAGCGACGGGGCGAACTAACCCGCGACTTGTTCGCCCAGCTTTTCGCCCGCAACCCAGTGACGCGCGTCCTGCGTTTTCTGGACGAAAAAACCAACTGGGTGGACAACTTGCGTATCATGAATTCGGTGAGCGCGGGGCCGTTTCTGCGCTCCATCGGGCACGTGCTGCGCGGTCGCCCGGGGCGGCGCTAGCTGCCGCAGCCCCCGCAACCGCCGCAGCCCCCTCCGCCGCAGCCGCTACCCCCGCCGTCGCCCGAGCTGCAGCCGCTACTCCCACCATCGCCGACCCAGCTGCTCCCACCGTCGCCACTGCTACTGCCGAAAGGTGCGAGGTGGTCGGCCAGCTGCCCCAGGCCCAGCGAGTGCAGGCTGCTGACACCTAGCACTGCCACGGCCATAATGACCACCCCAGGCCCATCGGCGCGGCCCCGCTGGCGGGCTAGTCGCCCTTCGATGTCGTGCAGCACGGCGGCCCCGCGGCCGGTAGCCCAGGCACGGTAGCGCACGATGGCAACCGTAGCAAAGGCCAGCGCGACCAGCGAAAGCGCCAAAAAGCCTACCGGCCGGTCGCGGCTCAGCCCCACTAGCAGTTTTATTATCCCCAGCAGTGCCAGTGCGGCGGCCGTAGCCAGCGGGACCCGGTCGAGGCGACGGCGCTGGGCGGCTGGCAGTTGCAGGCCGGCGGCGAGTAGCTCCTCATCAAGAGCCCGCAAGGCCGGGTTGTTGAGGCTCAGTCCCCAGCTTCGAATTTCGACCAAGGGGGTGCCGCTCGCGGCAATGCGGTTCCAAAGGCTAAGCTCGTAGGCGTTGGCGGGCGGCGCGTGGGTAGTGCGCCTCAAAAGGGTAGGAGTTGGAAAGGAAATGTGCCCCTCGTAGGCCAGGGCGGCGAGCGCGCTATCGGCGACCAGCCGGCCGCGTTGGGCCAGCCGCGCGAGTGCGTAGGAGCTGGGCCAGTCGGCCGCGGAGTCTTCCAGCGGCCCCGGCCCCGGTGGCGCCCCCAGCAGGCCAGCGGCAGTAGCGTGATGCTCAGCGTCCAGAATAAGAGTAAAAACGCAGTGCCGTGCCAATTAAATGGATTAAGCGGCAGGTTAGCCGTGCAGCCGGCCAGCGTCAGCAGGGCGACCAGGGCCAGCCCGGGCCGGTAAGTGGTCGTGAGCCGGGGCCACCGCCAGCGCGGCAACCGGGGCTTGGGCAACAGCCACTTGCCGCGCATGTTGACTCGCCGAAAATGGGGAGCTTCGCCAAAGCGTACGGCGGCCGGGGGCCAGATGTCGAGGGGCGGTGCCTCACCAAACGCCGCTTCGTAAGAGCGCCGCGTGGCCGCGTACCAGTCCTGAAACTTGCGGCCCTCGGCCGGGCCACCCTGGGTGGGGCCGTGGTGCAGCGCAAACCCTAACACCCGGCCGCACAGCTCGTCCCAGTACGAGCGAGTGTACACCAAGTGCAGGTGCCAGGCCTGGTCTACCTCGTCGGAAGGCGTAACTGGATGGCCGCAGGTAGCGGCCAGGTACAAGAACTTCTTGTATTCCAGCACCACGCGCTGGGCGAAGGGTAAGGGCCAGCCGTTATCGCGGGCCAACCTCTGGGAAAAAGATAGCGCGGCCGCTCCATCAAGGTCGAGCGCAACGAGCCGGTGCCACAGGTCGGTATCAGGGGCGTGGAGCGGGGTAGCAGCCATGCAGCTAATGAAGCCAGCCTAGTGGCTCGCCTCACGCGGCTAAGTTACAACGGGCAAGCCATTTACGCCCGCCCAACAAAAAATCGCGGAGCAACCCTGGCTGGGGTGCTCCGCGATCAAGCGTTACGCATATAACAGGGAGCGAATCGTAGCTGGCTTGTGCTAACTAGCCAGCCGCCGCTCACCGATGAGCTGGTATTGGTTTAGTACTCGTCCTCGTTAAACATGAAGTCCTCCTTGGTCGGGTAGTCGGGCCATACTTCCTCGATGTTCTCGTAGGGCTGGCCGTCATCTTCCAGGCCTTGCAGGTTTTCAACCACCTCCATCGGGGCACCCGAGCGGATAGAGAAGTCAATGAGTTCGTCTTTGGTGGCGGGCCAAGGCGCATCTTCCAGGTAGGAGGCAAGTTCGAGAGTCCAGTACATGGTAAAAAGAAAAAAGGTAGACTTAAAAAATGTTGCTAAATGTAGCCAACTCCGGCGCAACGTAACCCAGCCGGTAAAGGTTAGCTGCCGGTTGGCAACTGGAAAAGGGCGATAAGCTCGGTTTTGGTTTGAATCTTACGCTCAAAAGTGCGGATTTTACCCTGCAACAGCTGCCGAAACTGATCATTGGCCGCCGAAGCGTTGAGCTTGCCAAGGTTTTCCTTGAGCGTGGCTAACTCCTGACGGTCACTCTCAATAAACTTACGAAGCGCCACCGTGGCGGCCTGGGCGCGCTCGGCGGGGTTGAGCGGGGCAGCTCCTTCGGTTTGCCGCTTGCGGAGGTAATAATCGAGGGCGCTCATCTCGAACACCTTATCGCAAGCCAGCATAAAGCGCTGCCACAGTTGGTCGCTCTCGGGGCCACGTACGGCACCGCTTTGCTTCCATTCGGCTTGTAAATTCTTCGCCTGGGTTACGCCTTGGTTGGGTGGCAGCGCAATGAGCGCCTCGGCCCGCTTCGCCAACTCGCGCTTACGCAGTAAGCTTTCCTCGGGCGAATTGGGCGCCCCCCCCGGCCGTACCTCCACCGGCCGTTGCGACTCGATGTGCTTTTTGAGCCGCTCGAAGAAATGGTTGTTGGCCGCTCGAAACTTGGTCCACAGCTCGGCAGCCTGCTTTTTGGGCAGCGTGCCATTGACTTCGCGCCAAGACGTTTGCAATTGCTTGAGCTGGCGGGAGGTAGCTTCGAACTGGTCGGAGTTTTTCAGCGCTTCGGCCTGGTTTACCAAGTCGCGGTAGCGCTCCACCGTGCGGCGGGCCAGCGCCTTGCGGTCGGTCTGAAACGCTTTGCGCCGGTCAAAGAAATTCTGCACGGCCCCGTGGAAGCGCCCCTCCAGCTCGTCGGTCAGCGTCTTATCTACCGGACCGGTTTTAAGCCAGGCCTGCCGCAGCTCCTTCACCGTTTCGCTGGCCGAAATCCACTCCACCGTATCGCGGAGCGCTTCGGCCTGGCTGATGAGGCTCATCTTGGTGGCCAGGTTTTTCTCCCGGTTGCGGGCTACCGAAACGTTGAGTTGTTCCTCAGCCTCCTTGAGGCGGCGGTACAGGCTTTCGTAGTCGCCGAGGCCGTCGTGCTGTTTGGTCTGCTCTTGCAGGTGCAACAGCTTCATCAAAAAAGACCCTTGGTTGTCAGCGGCTTGCAAACGCTGCAACAGCTCGTCGATCTTGGCCCGGAAGGCCTCGTAGCGATTCGCAAAGTAGCGAAGCGCATCATCTTCGGTGTCTTTTACTTGGCCGATGCGGCGGGCTGGCTGGCCCAGAGTCGGGCGCAGCCACACGCCCCCGTCCTCCACGTAGCCATAGCGGCGGGCTTCCGTGAGCGGGTGGTCGGGGAGTTCCATTTGGAAATGGGAAAGATAGAGTGAGGCAAAACTGTCGGCTGGCCGGACAGTCGGAGCCGAATAAAGAAAGAATGAGCTACAAGTTTACGCGGAAAATTGATTGCGTCCACGTTGCAGGACGGGATTGCGCGGTTTAAGTTTTCCGGACTAAGCCAGCAGCCTGAGTCGTAGCCAGCCGACACCCGTAATTTTTGCCGGGCTGCCGCGTCTTTTTCCGGCTCGCGCCATCTGCCTAAGCTGCGGCTACACGGTAGCTTTGCAGCAGCTGCCCTTATCTCCCAGCTTCTAGTCTCATGTCCGATCAGCCCACCATCATCTTTAGCATGGCCGGGGTAAGCAAGATTTACCCGCCACAAAAGCAAGTTCTTAAAAATATCTACCTCTCCTTTTTCTACGGGGCCAAAATCGGCGTACTCGGCCTCAATGGCTCGGGTAAGTCGAGCCTGCTGAAAATTATTGCCGGCGTCGATAAGCAGTTCCAAGGCGAGGTAGTATGGTCGCCGGGCTACTCGGTGGGCTATCTGGAGCAGGAACCCCAACTCGACCCTACCAAAACCGTGCGCGAAGTCGTAGAGGAAGGCGTGGCCGAAACGGTGGCGCTGCTCAAGGAGTTCGACGAAATCAACGAGGCATTCGGGGCGGAGGATGCTGACTTCGATAAGCTGCTCGAACGCCAGGGTACCGTGCAGGAGCGGCTAGACCAACTCGATGCCTGGAACCTGGATTCCAAGCTGGAGCGCGCCATGGACGCCTTGCGCACTCCCCCCCAAGAGGCCGTCATCGGCAATCTCTCGGGCGGTGAGAAGCGCCGGGTCGCCCTGTGCCGGCTACTATTACAAGAGCCCGATGTGCTGCTGCTCGACGAGCCCACCAACCACCTCGACGCCGAGAGCGTGCTGTGGCTGGAGCAGCACCTGCAACAGTATAAAGGCACGGTCATCGCCGTTACCCACGACCGTTACTTCCTCGATAATGTTGCCGGCTGGATTCTGGAACTCGACCGGGGCAGCGGTATTCCGTGGAAAGGCAACTACAGCTCGTGGCTAGAGCAGAAAACGGAGCGCCTGGCCCGCGAAGAAAATGCCGAAAGCAAGCGCGCCAAGACCTTGCAGCGCGAGCTCGATTGGGTACGCATGTCGCCCAAGGCTCGCCAGAGCAAGGGTAAAGCTCGCCTTGCCAACTACGACAAGCTGGCCAACGAAGAGGCTAAGGATAAAGAGCAGAAGCTGGAGCTGTTCATTCCCGATGGCCCCCGCCTCGGGTCGCAGGTAATCGAAGCCGAAGGTCTGCGCAAAGCGTTCGGCGACAAGCTGCTGTTCGACAACCTAAGCTTTGCCCTGCCGCAGGGTGGTATCGTGGGTATCATCGGACCCAACGGCGCGGGCAAAACCACGCTCTTCCGTTTGATAACTGACCAGATGCAGCCCGATGCGGGGACCTTCGTCGTCGGCCCCACGGTGCAGACGGCCTACATCGACCAGCAGCACGACACGCTCGACGGCAGCAAGTCGGTGTTCGACACCATTTCGGGCGGCACCGAAACCATGCTACTGGCCGGCCGCCCCGTCAACTCGCGGGCCTACGTGAGCAAGTTCAACTTTGGCGGTGGTGACCAGGAAAAGAAAGTCGGTACGCTCTCAGGTGGTGAGAAAAACCGCGTGCACTTGGCCATGACGCTCAAGCAGGGCGCCAACCTGCTGCTGCTCGACGAGCCCACCAACGACTTGGACGTGAATGCCATCCGAGCGCTCGAAGACGCCCTTGAAAACTTTGCCGGTTGCGCCGTAATTATCAGTCACGACCGCTGGTTCCTCGACCGTCTGGCCACTCACATCCTAGCCTTCGAAGGCGATTCCGAAGTAGTATGGTTCGAAGGCAACTTCTCCGACTACGAAGAAGCTAAGCGCAAGCGCCTCGGCGATGTAGAACCCAAGCGCGTGCGGTACAAGAAGTTAGGTTAATATACTGCTGAATAAGTAGTAACCTTAAAGCGACGTCGGGAGCAGCGGATAGTATGCCGCTGAGCTCGACGTCGTTTTAGTATGCGGGTCTGCTCAACTTATTTAATACTTCGCACCTAAATAGAAACTGTTTAGTACCGGTTTGAAATTAGTAGATAGGATAGTCAATCCTATAGATCAGCAAGTTGGTAGTCCATATAAGTAAGCGCAAATTATAAAACTCTAAGACTAGTCACTTTGTTCGAGTTAGCCCTATGGCGCTAATCAAGAACTACTGGCTTAGCTACCGGGCTTACCATACTACATACTGCGCCCGCCAAAGGATGCTACGTGTAATCATAGTTCAAGAGCACATTTGACAAGTGAGGTAATGACGTTGCGAAAAAAAAGCAGCGGAAATTTGGAAAGTTAAAAATTCTCCGTACTTTTGCACTCCCAATCGCAAACGGCGGTTGAACAAATCTGCAAGTAAGTGGTGAGGATGAATAATTTGCCTTTGGGCAATCGCGTATAGCTCGCAGTTCATCTTCCTCAAGCAAGAAAAAAACTTTCTTCTTTTGCTTGTCGGGTAAAAATAAAGTAGTACCTTTGCAGCCCGCTTCAACCGGAGGCGGTCAGCGGACCGACAAGACGAGCAAAAAATAAAAATTTTTCGCTTCGAATTTGGAAAGTCAAAAAAGTTGCTTACCTTTGCACTCCCAAACAAAAACAGGGCTTGCAAGCGGCAAGCAACCCGAGTCAGAAACTGGCTCACTGCGTTACGCTAACTGAGTGTAACTCACGTTCTTTGAATGACGGAAATAGACAAAATAGGAAGTGTCTTATCAGCTTCGGCTGAGAAGAAACAAGCGAACTTGAAGTAGACGAACAATCGTCAATACGAGCGAGGTATTGCACTCGACATCAGCCCATGTTCGCATGGGTGCAGGAATATTTTACAATGGAGAGTTTGATCCTGGCTCAGGATGAACGCTAGCGGCAGGCCTAATACATGCAAGTCGAACGGATGTAGCAATACATTAGTGGCGCACGGGTGCGTAACACGTAGCTAACCTGCCCTGAACTGGGGGATAG
>JAAIGG010385750.1_pt1 | contig 12396 bp, 3 predicted proteins | sample 6487391 | NCBI WGS metagenome assembly JAAIGG01 (sample SAMN13974130, study PRJNA590717) | phyllosphere metagenome | biome: asymptomatic weeds; feature: pooled weeds collected from a community garden; material: weeds; isolation source: pooled asymptomatic leaves from various weed species from...
ACTAGTCTAGGGTTTTTTTTGAAATTTTTTTGCTGGCACATTTTCCCTGCTCTTTGCAGGAAAAGTTAGGCTTCGCACACCAGGGGGGGGCGGCAAAAAATAAATATATTTTTTTAAAATATTTAATCTGTTAGGATCTGCTCGCGGTTGGAAGCGACGGCAGGCCCTCCGTCGATGTTCTGATAACCTAAGCCCGAGCTGGCGGAGCTGAAGCCAGCGTGATCAACGAGGCTAGGCGACGCGGGGCTAGCCTCCAACTGCTGCTCAGCCCCACTGCCGACGACGTACCCAAGCAGTGCTTAGGCTGGGGCTGGCCGCGCTCACTGCCCGTGCGCCGATAACGCCCTCGGAAAGGCCATCTCGCCCACATTGCTGCCGTCGCCACCAGGCGCAGTAACCGCGAGCGTAAATTTTCGCCGCACGCGCCTGTTTCTGCTGACCGCCGACCTGGGGGCCGCTGCGCCCTTCGCAACTGCGTAGCGGGGCGCTGAGGCACCAATTTGGCCACTTCTCGGTGGCAAACCCCGCTAGCTTAGTGGCTGCTTAGGCAGTGGGCCGCGGCAGCAGCCTACGCATGGGGCTAGTAGCTATCGTGGGCTAGCCAGTGGCTCACTGTTCAGAACAGCTACCGGCTAGCCCACAAGCAACGACTTTGCTTCCCAGCCGGGGAGGGGTGATGGGGTTCCACGCGCAGACCACGCGCAGACCAGTAACCGTGCTGCTCGCCCGAAGAGGATTTCCTGAACAGCTTATTTATTTTCAAATACACGCTAAGCTCCCTACCAGGTTTACGCAGGCACTAGTTGGTGCTAGTCCCGGTAGGCGAGTCGTTTGTTACCAGGCGCAGGGTGTAGCTGTACGTGTACTGCTTGCCTAGCAGGCGGTACTGGTCGTGGGGCAAGGCACCCCAACTAGTGTCGCCCCCCAGCCCTCGTTGCGCCAGGTCGATATGCAAGGTGGTGTAGGTGCGCAGCTTCACGTCAGTGGGGTGTTGCTGCTTTTTTGTCAGGCCCGGGTCGAGGTCTTCGGCGCGGACGGGCAGAGCGCTGAAGCACAGCGGCTGCCCGGCAGCTTCTACCCGCAGGCCGCGCCCGCTGGCATCGGTGAGGGTAAGCCAGCGCGTATCGGTGCGGTAGCCGTATTCCTGCGGGCGGATGTAGTTGCTGGTCAACGTATGGGCCACAGAGTCTTGGTAAATGCCCAGCAGGGCGGCAGTGTGGCGGTCGCTGTAGTTTTCAAACGGTCCCCGGCCGTAGTAGCGCAGGTGGTCGAAGCTTGCCGGCACGTCCAGGCGCATGCCGAAGCGCGGTAGCTCGGGCAGTTCGCGGCCGGTCAGGTCAATGGCGGCGGTTACTCGTAGCGCCCCATCGGGGCCGACCAGATAGTCCACGGTGTAGGGCACGTTCAGGTCGTTGAGCAGGTACTCGACCTTTATCGGCAGGCCAGCAGCCGACTGCTCGCCCACCGTCACGCGTTGCACGCGGCGGGTGGCATGGGCGGAGCGCCAGCTACCTAGATTCTGCGGCATTTGGTTGCCGAAGTCGTTGTCGGTGGGGGCGCGCCAGAAATAGGGCTCGGGGTAGCTGCTCGCCACCCACTGGTTTTTCAGGCGGTAGTCCAGCAGGCGACCCGTACGGGTGTTGAACTCGCCCCGTACCTCGCCCGTCGTAAACGTGAGCCGGTCACCATCGCGCTTTACTTCCAGCGTGCCGGCCGGCACGGGCGCGGCGGCAAAGGCGATGGCGGTCGGCGAGAGCACGAACTGCTCGCGGGCAACCTCGTGGCCGGCCGGCAGCAGCGGCGCGGCTGCGCTGGTGGTAGCCACTACGTCGAGCACGTACTCCACGCCCGGCTCGCTACGAAGCGTCGGCAGCGATAGCTTTACTTCCTGCTGCTGGCCGGCGGCCAGCTTGCCCACGGCGAAGGCCGCCGACTGCATGGGCACCCCGTTGCGCAGCAGCTCGTAGCGGAAGCGGTAGCCAGCCAGGTCGCGAAACGAGAAGCCATTCAGCACCGTGAGGCGGCCGCTGGCCGGGTTAGCGGCTTCGAAGCGGATGTCCTGGTACACTTTCTTGACCTCGTAGAGGCTAGGGTGGGGCACCCGGTTGGCCGATACCACCCCGTCGGCGCAGCCGTTGTCGTCGGTGTGTTGCTGGTAGCGGCCCAGGTCGCCGCCGTAGCCGAAGAAGGGTCGCCCATCGGTAGTGTGGGTTTGCAGGCCCTGGTCTGCCCAGTCCCAGATAAAGCCGCCCTGCATGTGCGGGTGCGCCCGAATCAGATCCCAGTAATCCTGGAAGTTACCCAGGCTGTTGCCCATCGAGTGGGCGTACTCGCACATGATGAACGGCCGCTTCTTATCGGTGGCCGTGGCGTAGCGCCGCATGTACTCCATGTTGGGGTACATCGGGGCCACGATGTCGGTATCCACGTCCTCGCCGGCCTGCTCAAAGGAAATGGGCCGCGAGGGGTCGTACTGCTTGAGCCAGGTGTAAGCCTCGTGGTATACCGGGCCATTGCCGCACTCGTTGCCCAGGCTCCAGAGAATGACGGAAGCGTGGTTTTTGTCGCGGGCCACCAGCCGGGCGATGCGGTCGCGGATGGCCGCCTTCCACTCGGGCCGGTAGGCCGGGTGCGGCCCCTTGTCGAAGCCCCCCTGAAGCTCGGCCCCGTAGCCGTGGGTTTCCACGTTGGCCTCGTCTTCCAAATAAAAGCCCAGCTCGTCGCAGAGCTTGTAGATGCGCTCGTCGTTGGGGTAGTGCGAGAGGCGCACAGCGTTGATGTTGAACTGGCGCATCAGTTCCAGGTCGCGGCGAATGCTGGCTTCGCTCACGGCGCGGCCGGTGAGGGGGTCCCACTCGTGGCGGTTGACGCCGTGCACTTCCAGCGGGCGGCCGTTGACCAGCAGCTGGGCATTCTTGATTTCGACCTTGCGGAAGCCCAGGCGGGTGCCGGTTAGCGCCAGCGGCTGGCCCTGCTCATCGAGCAGGGTGAAACGGCACTGGTAGAGGGTAGGCGTTTCGCCCGTCCAGCGCCGCACGTTGCGGACGGTGCCAGCCACGCGCAGCGTTTGCAGGCTATCGGGGGCGGCGGGTACGGGCTGCTGCTGGCGCAGCACCGCTTTGCCGCTGGGGTCCAGGATCTCTACCCGCAGCTGCCGGGCGGTAGCCGGGCCGGTGAAGCGGCGCACCGTCACCTCGGTCGCGAACTGGCCGTGCTGGTAGGTAGGATCAAGGTCGGCGTGGGTGAAAAAATCCCAGATGGTCTGCTTGGGCAGCGCGGTCAGGTATACGTCGCGGTCGAGGCCCGAGAGGCGCCAGAAGTCTTGGTCTTCAAGATAAGAGCCGTCGTGCCAGCGAAATACTTGTACGGCCAGCTCATTATTACCGGGCTGCAAGTATTTCGTAATGTCGAATTCGGCCGGCGACTTGGATACTTTGCTCATGCCCACGCGCTGTCCGTTGAGGTACACTACTGCGTAGCCGGAGATGGAGCCGAAATGCAGTAGTACCTCGCGCCCGTCCCAGCCGGCCGGCACCGCGAAGCTGCGGCGGTAGGTGCCCACCGGGTTGTCGCGGGCGTCGATGTAGGGCTGGTTGCGCGGAAACGGGTATTGGTAGTTGCTGTAAATGGGAATGCCGAAGCCCTGCATCTCCCAGTTGGCGGGCACGGCAATGGGCTTCCAGGCGCTATCGTCGAAGCCCGGCCGGAAGAAGTCGGTGGGCCGCTCGGCCGGTCGCGGCACGTAGTGGAATTTCCAGGTGCCGTTGAGCGAGTGGTAGTAGGGCGAGCGGCGGTACTCGTCGGCCGCCACGTCGGCGGCGTTGGCATAAAGCATGAAGCTGGCCCGGCCCGGCTCCTTGTGCTGCTCGACTGCTTGGGGGTTTTCCCACTCATTGCGGGTAGGCTGGGCTTTGACTAGGCCGCAGAGCAGCAGACTGACAGCAAGCAGAAGAGACTTCAGCATTGGAAAACTTAACTAAAAAGGCAACTAAAGAGCTAGAGCCGTAAATGGCTAAGAATAAGCTCATACGGTGGCACAATATTAGGCCATCAGCCTTGCCGCCTGGGGAGGTGAATCATGAAAAAACAGGCGGTATATCAAGCCGTGAGGCGTGAAGCTGAGGAGCCCCGTAGAGGGTAAGCTAGCGCGAAGCGCTTCATGCTGAAGCAATTTGTCTTGCAGCGTAGGCAGTGCCCGCCGGGAATGGTAGGATCTTATTCACCGGGCGGGGCGGCTACTTCCCGGTGCTGGCGCGCATACTCTGATGGAAGCATCCCGTAGAGTTTTTGAAACATTTCCCGGAAATACCGGGTGTTTTGGATGCCAACCTCGAAGCTTACTTCCGATACGCGCAGGCTGGATTGGGCCAGCAGCTGCGCCGCCCGGCGCAGCCGTACATCACGAATAAACTCTACCGCCGTCTGGCCCGTGATAGTCTTGATGCGGCGATAAAACGCCGAGCTGCTCATGGCCATCTTGTCAACCAAGGCCTGCACGTTGAACTCGGTGTCGCTCAAGTGCTGTTCCACCACTTGCATCGCCTTCTCCAGAAATTCGCGGTCAGCATCGGCTACCTTTATTTCGCTGGGTTGTAGCAGGATGCGCCGTTGATAGAATTCCTGCAATGTGCGACGGTTGCGCAGCAAAGTGGCAACCTTGGCCTGCAAGAGGCTAGGGTTGAAGGGCTTACTCACGTAGTCGTCCGCTCCCATTTCCAAGCCCTCCAATTCGTGCGTTTCGGCGGTGCGGGCCGTGAGCAGCACCAGCGGGATGTGGCAGGTCTTGGGATTGCTTTTTAGGGTACGGCACAGCTCCAGCCCATCGCGCCGCGGCATCATCACATCCGAAATAATGAGGTCGGGCGGGTAGGCCAGCGTGGCGTCCCAGCCGGCTACGCCGTCTTCGGCTACCTGCACTGCATAGTCGGCCGTAAACAGCTCCTTTAAGTACTGGCGCAGCTCGTCGTTATCCTCGACTACCAATACCCGAGCAGGGCTGGTGGCTGGTAGCGGAGCTTCGCCGCTGGGCTTATTTTCCGTCGCCAGCACGGGCAATTCCAGCCCGGTCGTTTCTAGTTCCGTCACTGGCTCGTCGGTCGGTGCGAAATCCTCGGGACGGAAGTGGGCCAGCCCCAGCGGCAAGCGCAGCTCGAACGTGGTACCCACGCCCTGCGTGCTGGCTACGGTGAGCTGCCCGCCGTGGCGCTCGGCAAACTGCCGGGCCAGCGCCAGCCCGATGCCCGTGCCTTGTCTACGCAGCGCGTTGGTGTGCGAAGCCTGATAGTAAGGGTCGAAAATGCGTTCCAGCTCGTGGGGCGCGATGCCTACGCCCGTGTCCGAGACCGTAACCGATAAGTAATTGTCTAGCAAATTGCCATCTTCGTACACCGCGTTGCCAGCCGCCTCACCCACTACGGCTGCACTCAAATCCACGCGGCCCTCGTCGCGCACATACTTGAAGGCGTTGGCCAGCAGGTTGGTCAGCATGATGACCAGCTTGTTGTGGTCCAGGTAGAGGTGCGCTTCCGTGAAATCCAGGTGCAGCTCATAGGCTACGTTGCGCTCCTGCGCCTGGAGCTGAAAGCTGGCGTATTGCTCCCGCAAGATGGGTAGCGCGTCGCGACGGCTGACCCGCAAGGGGACGTGCCCGCTTTCTACCTTGCGAAAATCAAGCAATTGATTGACTAGGTCGAGCAGCTTTTGGGCCTGGGCCTGCATCAGGCGCACCTTGGCCCCCAGGTTGGGCACCGGCCCGGGGCTGGTGCTTATTTCCTGCATCGGCCCCAGGATCAGCGTGAGCGGCGTGCGTAGCTCGTGGCTGATATTCGTGAAGAATCCCAGCTTCAGATTAGTTAGCTCCTTTTCCTTTTCGGTCTGAAACTGCTCCAGGGCCAGCTTGCTTTGTAATTTCTGCTGGCGCATCTCTACGCGACGGTAGAGCGCTACCGCGCCCAGCAACCCGAGCGCGTAGAGGGTGTAGGCCCATCCCGTAGCGTACCAAGGCCCCTGCACCTCAAACGTGATGGTCGCCGGCCGCTGGCTCCAGGCTCCTTCGCCGTTGCTGGCTTTCACGCGCAGCGTGTAGCGCCCGGGTGGCAGGTTGGCGAAGCTGGCCGTGCGCTGGCCGGCGGCGGGCGTCACCCAGTCGGCGTTGTAGCCGGTAAGCTGGTAAGCGTAGCGGTTCTTCTGCGGATTGACGTAATTGAGCCCCACAAAATCAACCGAAAAATCCTTGTCGCCCGGCTGAATAATCACCGTTTGCGGCTCCGACAGGGGCTTGGTGAGCAGTACGCGCCCATTCACGGGCTGGCCGACCGCCACCGGCTGGTTGTTGACCCGCAGGGCCGTTAGGAGCACCACCGGCGCGTTGCGGTTGGGCTGAATCGCGGCGGGCTGGAAGTAGCTTACCCCGTTGATACCCCCAAAATATAGTGTGCCATCGGCCCCGCGGCCGGCCGCGCCAATCTTGAACGCGTTGCTTTGCAAGCCATCGGCCACGTCGTAGCGCACGTAGTGGTGCCCGGCCGGGGCGTAGCGGTACAGCCCATTGCCACCAATCCAGAGCTGCCCGGCATCGTCCGTGAGCAAGCCTTCTACATCGCTCTCGGGTAGATAGTTGCGCAGGCTACGCACTGTTTCGTGGCCCTGCGCGTCGCGTGCCAGCTGGTGCAGCCCGCCGCCGATGGTGCCAATCCAAAGCACTCCCTGGCGGTCGAGCAGCAGCGGGCGCACGTAATTAACCTGTAAGCCATCCTTGGCCCCAAACCTGTGCTTGAACTGTTGCAGCACATGCAGCGAGTCGGGGCCGGGGCGCAGCTTTAGCAAGCCCGCATTGTTGGTGCTGGTCCAGAGTACGTCCTGGCGCGGGTCGTAGAGCAGGTAGGTCAGGTTGTTGGTTGGCAATCCCCCGCGCCTGGCCACGTAGCTGTGCAGTACCTGGCCCGCATCGCTCATCTCCACTAACCCATCGCCGAAGGTGGCCACCCACAGGTGGCCGCGTCGATCTTCGGCCAGCCGCTCGATACTCGTGCTGCCCAGGTGCTTGCCAGTTGTCAGCTGCTCGTTGGCGTAAATGGTCAACTGCTCCCGGCCGTGCTGGCGCCGGAGGCGGACAAGCCCGTGAAAGCGGGTGCCGAACCACAGCGTGCCATTCCTGGCTTGTAGGATGGCTGAGATGTCGATGCCCCGGGTTGTGCCGTTTTGATTCAGGTAGCTGCGGAAGGTGTGGCGCGCCAGGTCGTAGGCCTGCACCCCGTTGCGGGTGCCCAGCCACAGCGTATTCGTGGCTTCTTCCTTGTAAATGGCATTGATGTAGTTGTTGGCCAGCGCAGCCTGCCCGGCGCGCAGTCGTCGCAGCTGCCCAAACGGCTTCTGGCGCAGATCAACCTTATTGAGGCCGCCGGCCGAGGTACACAGCCACATCACCTGGGTACGGTCTTCAAACACCTGGTGCACCCGCTCCGAGTTCAGGCTGAATAGCTCACCGTCCTGGGGCAATAGTAGGGTGGGGGCGGGGCCTAGCGGTATGGTCTGGCCCGTTACGGCCCCGGCCGGCCACACGTACAGCCCGTAGATGGTGCCCACCCAGAGCCGCCCAAACGAGTCGAGCCGTAGCGACAGCAGCTGCGGGTAAATTAGCGGCTGTTGCTGGGCCAGCAGCTTATGCCCGGCCTGGAGGTGGGCCGCGCCCACCCACAGTACGCGCTGGTCGAGGCCCACCCAAAGGTCGCCGCGCTGGTCGAGGTGAAGCACCCGCACGGGCTGGGTAAGGGCAGTGGTGTCAACCACCGTGCGGCCCGCCCGCACCACCCCCAGGCCTTGGTTGTAAGTCCCCACCCATACGTTGTTCGCCCTATCGGTTGCCAAGCTGCTGATGGCAAGCGCGCTGGCTGAGGGGTACGCGGTGGGTACGTAGCGCAGGCCTGCCAGCTGGCCGCGCTTGTCGAAGTGCAGCACGTAAAGCCCGTTGTACTGGGTGCCCACCCACAGGTCGCCCTGCCGATCGGAGGCCAAGGCCATGATGCTGACGTTTGCCAACTGGTGCAGCAGCGGGCGCACCGCCGCCGGGGCGGCTTGTTCGGCTAGCGGTACCAGGCGGTCGGTCGTAGCGTCGTAGTAATTGAGTCCGGCGCGCTCGGTACCTATCCACAGCCGGCCGGTAGCCGGCGACACGTGCAGCACCTTAATGCGGTTGCCGGCTACCCCGTCGGGGGTAATGGGCAGCATGTACGGTTTCAGCTCGTAGCCGTCGTAGCGATCAACGCCACGGTTGGTGCCTACCCAGATAAAGCCCGCCCGGTCCTGCGCCACGGCCAACGCATCGCTGTGGGAGAGACCTTGGTCTACTGTCAAATGCTCGAAGCGAAAATCACCGGGGGCTGTGTTCTGGGCGTGGGCTACCAGGGGAAGCCAGCTGAGTAAACACAACAAGAGTAGCTGCGGGAAAGCGAAGCGCATAGGGGTGGGATGCAGGGTAGGTGCTGGCTGGCGGCTAGGCCGCTGCCTCCAAAGCGCTGTTGAACCAACCAGCCACTTCGGAAGGCAAACAAGCCGGGGCCAGGCTCGGGCTTGCTGTTGCACTGGGTCAAGTTACTCAAGCAAAGAAGGTCAGTCGGGCACCGCTGTAGCCAGCATCTGGGTGGGGTGGCCTGGGTAAAGGGGGAGTTGACATAAGCTGGCTACCGGCCGCTGCCATTTTTCAACGTGCTTTTACTCACTCGTTTGCTGCTGTACGGGCAATGAAGACGCGGGCGAAAAAGCATTGTCAGCGAAGAGTTTGGTAGGATTTGTCTCTCCAAATTGGTGGAAATACCGCTGTCAATCCATTCACGTCTTGTTCACTTTTGCGTCCCGCCAAACGACGGATTTATCCCCTCAGCGACTGGTAAGTGGTTGCTCACTCTTGCTTCTGAAGGTAGGCTGCCAGTACGCCTGCCTACCACATTTCCCACCCGGCCTTTCTAGTTCTCACGCATCCTATGCGCAAACCCTTACCTTCAAGAGCGCTCTGTCAATTGCTCTTTTTAGCAGCGGCCGGGCTGGCCGGTACGACGGCCGCTCAAGCGCAAGCTATCAGCCTGCCCGTAGTGCCGCCCCGGGCCACTCCGGCCGACACCGCGGGTACCACCAAGGCGACGCCGGGTACTCCGCCCGACCAGTCGAAGGCCGCCCTGCCCACCGTCTTTACGCCCTCCGTGACGGATGAGAACGGGGAGCCCCTGCGGGGCGTGACGCTGGCCAACGAGGCGGGCACGCAATCGGCCGTTACCGATTCGCTGGGCCAGGCGCCCTTGCCGGGTGTGCAGGCGGGCGACAACCTGCTGCTCCGCATCGAGGGTTCGGTCATTCGACGCTTCGTCGCCACCGGCGACCTGACGCCCATCCTCGTGCTGGATACCAAAAATCCGGCCGTGGCCCGTCTCAAGCCGGTGCGGCTGCTCTTCGGCACGTCTATCGACCCGACGCTCACCGCCACCTCGACCCAGCCCATCTATAACGCAGCCTTGCAGCGCCTGCCGGTAACCTCTTTTCTGACCGCGCTGGCCGGCCAGGGAGCGGGCCTGCAAGTAAGCCAGCTGTCGGGCCAGCCGGGGGCCGACAATGCCGGGGTATCGCTCCTGGGCCAGGGGGCCATCGTAGTGATTGACGGGATCGTGCGGCCCATCTACAACTTCGACCTGGAGGAGATTGAGTCGGTGACCCTGCTGAAGGACGCACTCTCGACCTCTATGCTGGGCGTGCGCAACACCAATGCCGGCATTCTGAATGTGACCACCCGCCGTGGCACCCCCGGCCAGCCCCGCATCTCTTTCACGGTGCAGTCGGCCATTCAACAGCCCATCAAGTTTCCGAAGCCCCTGGATGCCTACACCTACGCTACCCTGTACAACGAGGCGCGGCGCAACGATGGCCTAAGCGAAACATACACGGCCGATGACTTGCGCAAGTACCAGGACGGGTCGGACCCCATCGGGCACCCCAACGTGGACTGGCTAAGCCAGGTGCTGAAGAAAACGTCGCAGCTCGACCGCTATACCTTCTCGGCGACGGGCGGCAATGCCTTCTCCAAATACTTCGTGAGCGCCGAGTACCTGAGTCAATCGGGCTTGTTGAAAACCAGCGACATCAATAACTACAACACCAGCAACGACTACAAGGCGTACACCGTCCGCTCCAACATCGACTTGCAGCTGTCGAAGAAGCTGACGGGGGGCATCCGGCTATTTGGGCGCATTCTCAACAGCAACGACCCCGGCGTGGGCTCGGCGGTAGGGCAGGGGGGCATCAACACCACTCTGGCCAACATCATCAACACGCCTGCGCTGGCTTACCCGGTGTACAACAGCGACGGTAGCTACGGCGGCAGCAGCCAGTTTCAAAACAATATCTGGGCTCAGACCATCGGCTCAGGCTACCGTCAGATTTACACCCGCGACGTCATTGCCGACTTTTACCTGCAACGAACCCTCAACGAGCTAACGCCGGGGCTCTACGTGCGGGCGCTGGGCTCTTACTACGCCAGCCTGTCGGAGACGTATTTCCGCGACAAGAATTTCGCGGTGTTTCAGCAGACGACGGGCTCGACCGGGCAGCCGGTGTACCAGCAGTTCGGGGCCAACGGCGACCAGTTCAACAACCAGGGGATTAATTACCAAAACAATACCACCTACCTGGAAGCTGACCTGGGCTACGACCGTCAGCTCGGTGCCCACGGCGTGCACGCCATCGTGCTGGGCTCGCGCCAGTCGCTGACCCAGAATACCGACCTGCCCTATACGGTGCAGGGGCTGTCCGGCCGGGCCTCTTATAACTACCAGGGCAAGTACGTCGCCGAATTCACCTTCGGGCTCAACGGCTCGAACCGCTACCCCGACGGGGGCAGCTTTAAGTACGGCTTCTTCCCGGCCGGCGGCCTGGCCTGGAACGTCTCGCGCGAGAGTTTCATGCAAGGCACCCAGCAGTGGCTGTCGTACCTGAAGCTCTACGCCTCGGTCGGCCGCACCGGCAACGACGTGCCGGGCTACTTTTCCTACATCCAGACCTATTTCGACACCAGCAGCCCGGTGTTTGGCACCGGGGCCAGTAGCGTAACGGCGGTGAGCGAGCAGACGCTGGCTACGGTGAACCGCACCTGGGAAAAGGCGCGCAAGCTGACCTTAGGGGTGCAAGGGGCATTGCTGGATAACCACTTAGGAATCACCGTCGAATACTTCAACTCGCTGTACTCCGACTTGCTGATGCAGCGCGGGCGCAACAACTTGCTGCTGGGCCAGCAGTACCCCGATGAGAATATCGGCCGCAATCAGTACTACGGCGTAACCACGCAGCTGACTTACCAGCAAAGCATCGGCCAGCTCAGCTTGTTGGCCGCGCTGAACCTGGGCGTGCAATACAGCAAAGTACTGAGCCAGGATGAGGTATACCGCCCCTACGGCTGGATGCAGCGCACTGGCCAGCCCGTGGGCCAGCTCTTTGGCTACGTAGCCGATGGCCTGTTTCAAAGCCCGGCCGAAATTCAGGGCGCGCCGACGATTGTGGGCTACGCGCTCCAGCCCGGCGACATTCGCTATAAGGACCTCAACGGCGACGGGGTCATCAACCAGTTCGATATTGCCCCGATTGGGCGGAGCAGCCCCAGCATCCCGTTTGGCCTTACGCTGGGGACGCGCTGGAAGGGCTTCGACGCAACCATCCTGCTGCAAGGCAGCCTCAGCCGTACCATCTACTTACAGGGAGCCAGCGAGTACGCCTTTCAAAATAATGGCTTCGGCGGAGCCTTCGAGCAGCACCTCGACCGCTGGACGCCGCAGAATACGGGGGCCAGCTACCCACGCCTGAGCCTGGGCAACAACCTCAACAACTACGCTCCTACCAGCAGCTACTGGCTGCACGACAACAGCTACGTGCGCCTCAAAAACGTGGAGCTGGGCTACACCGTGCCCCTCAACCTGAGCCGCCGCGTGCGCCTGCAAGGCGTTCGCTTCTTCACGAGCGCGACCAACTTGCTCAGCTTCAGTCAGTACGACCGCGTCGATCCCGAAATATTCAACGCTGCTTACCCGCAGCAGCGCTTGTTCAACTTCGGCTTCAACATCAAACTCTAATCTGCCTCCCACCCGATGCGTACGTTATCCCCTAAGCTTTACGTGCCGGTGCTGGCCACCCTGTTGGCCCTCGGCACCACGGCCTGCGAAAAAGACCCCGAAACCGAGCCCGTCTACCTCATCCGCGACGACTCGCAGTGGGATGCCAGTGACCGCAACGCCACGGTAGCCCTGTTCTTTTTCAACGACCTCTTCAACTACCTGCCCACCGGCTTCAACCGGGTGGGCGACGACTTCCTGGCCGGGGGCACCGACGATGCCATTCCCTCGCGCCTCAACCGGCCGGTGCAAT
>JAAIGG010244263.1_pt1 | contig 12379 bp, 9 predicted proteins | sample 6487391 | NCBI WGS metagenome assembly JAAIGG01 (sample SAMN13974130, study PRJNA590717) | phyllosphere metagenome | biome: asymptomatic weeds; feature: pooled weeds collected from a community garden; material: weeds; isolation source: pooled asymptomatic leaves from various weed species from...
CGACGATGCGGCGGAGGCGGCGCTTCGCCGTTATGCCGGGCCGGGGGCCGACGCGCTGAACGTTCGCCGGATCACCATCAATGCCGGGCACCGGACCCGCTTCTGGCAGAACAACTGCGTCGCGGTGGGGCTGTCCGCCGGGTTCATCGAGCCGCTGGAGGCGTCCGCCCTGATGCTGATCGAGACGTCGATGGACGCGATCGCCGACCGCCTGCCGCGTACCCGCGCCGCGATGGACGTGATGGCGCGGCAGTTCAACGCGACCTTCACCCATCACTGGATGCGGATCATCGAGTTCCTGAAGCTGCATTATGTCCTGACCCGGCGGACCGATACGGAATTCTGGCGCGACAATGTCGCCGCCGCCTCCATCCCGGACGGCCTGCGCGAGCGGCTGGAGCTGTGGCGACACCATTCGCCCGGCCCGCAGGATTTCGACCATGCGCGCGAGGTGTTCTCCTGGCCCAGCTATCAGTACATCCTGCACGGCATGGGCTTTGCCAGCGCCTATCCCCGGGTCGATCCGGCCTCGCCCGATGCGGCGACGGCGCAGCGTTTCGCGGCACGCAACGCCCGGGCCAAGGACGAACTGCGCGCACGGGCCCCGCGCCACCGCGATGTGTTGCGCGCGATCCGCGAACATGGTCTGCAACGGGTATGAACGGTCCCGTCCCACTTTGCCCGACCGCGCACGGTGCGCTGCGTTATGACCGTCATGCGGCGGGGGCGACGCGGCGCGTCGTGCGCATCGGCCTGTCCGAACTCGCCTTCGCCGCCGCCGACATGCCGCTCTGCCTGGCCAAGGACGGGCAGACCGGGCGGTTCAACCTGATCGCGCTGATGGCGCTGGTCGAGCCCGCCAATCTGTTCGTCTTCGGCGGCGGGTTCCAGGCGACCTATGTCCCGCGCGCGGCGCTGCTCGGCGGGTTCCGGCTGCATGATGGCGGGGTGGAGGGGCTGGCGACCGACCCTGCCGATCCGACCCTCGGCGAAACGGGCGAGCCGCTGTTCGAGCAGGGCGCGCCCACGCCGTTGCCGGGCCGTGTCCGCACCGCGCTGACCGAGGTGATCGCCGACATGCAGGCGGCGCAGGCACTGGTCGACCGCTATGCCGCGCTGCGGTTGATCCGGCCCTTGCCGCTGTCGCTGCAACTGGCGGGCGGTGGGGAGCATGATCTGGCCGGGCTGTACACCATCGACGAGGCGGCGATGCGGGCCTTGCCCGACGCCGCGCTGATCGCGCTTCACCGCGCCGACGCGCTTGCCCCGGCGGCGGTGATGGCCGCATCGCTGGCGCAGACCGAGCGATTGCGCCAGTTGCACAATGCCCGCTTCACCCCCGCCATCGACCGGGTGACGTTGGGCTGATGCGCAGCCGGGATCGGGGAGGCGGACGGCGGCCTCTGGCTGGTTTTCGATGGTGATCCGAGTGTAGAGGACGGCATATGGCAGACCCCCGATCGGACAATCCCGGCATACGGAAATGGACTCCCGCCCGCTACCGCGCGCTGTTGCGGGCGCAGGGTCCCAAATCCGTCCATTTCCGGACGCGGCTGGCCATCCTGATCGGTGCGGTCGCGGTGGGGCTGGCCGCGACCGTCTTTGCCCAGGCCGCCGATCTGGCGGGCGAGACATTCGGCCATTTCGCCGCGCGCTGGCATTGGGCACCGCTGGTGGTGACGCCGCTTCTGTTCGCCGCTTTGGTCTGGATCACGCGGCGCTTCGTGCCGCTGGCGCGCGGGTCGGGCATTCCGCAGGTCATGGCGGCGCAGGCCGATCCCGATCAGGCGACGCAAGGGCTGGTGTCGATCCGCACCGTGGTCGGCAAGGCGGGGTTGACCCTGGCGGCGGTGCTGGGCGGCGCATCGGTCGGGCGAGAGGGGCCGACGGTGCAGATCGCCGCCGCGATCATGGGGCTGACGCACCGGATCCTCGGCGTGCCGTTGCGCGGCGCGGTGCTGATCGCGGGCGGCGCGGCGGGCGTGGCGGCGGCGTTCAACACGCCGCTGGCGGGCCTGCTCTTCGCGATCGAGGAACTGGCCTCCGCCTATGAGCAGAAGGTGACGCTGCTGGTCATCGCCGCCATCGCCATCGCGGGGATGGTCGCCCAGTCGGTGCAGGGCGATTATGTCTATTTCGGGCTGATCGGCGCGCATATGCCCATCGTCACCGCGCTGATCGCCGCGCCCGTGGCGGGGATCGTCGGCGGACTGGCGGGGGGCGGCTTCGCCCGGCTGATGCTGATGATGGCGACCGGGACCAACCGGGTGACGCGGTGGAGCAAGCAGCGGCCGATCCTGTTCGCGGCGCTGTGCGGTTGCGTCGTCGCGGGGCTGGGTGTCGGGACCGGCCTGACCTGGGGCACCGGTTACGGCGCGGCGCGGGCGATGATCGTCGGGGTCGATGCACCCCTATGGTTCGGCCCGGCCAAGTTCCTGGCGACGCTCGCCACGGCGGTTGCGGGGTTGCCGGGCGGCATCTTCGCGCCGTCGCTGGCGGTCGGGGCGGGTGTGGGCAATCTGCTGCGCTCGATCTTCCCGGACTCGCCCGCCTCCGCCATCGTGATCCTGGGCATGGTCGGCTATTTCGCGGGCGTGGTCCGCGCGCCGCTGACCGCCGTCATCATCCTGTCGGAGACGACCGCCAGCCGTGGCCTGATGCTGCCCATGTTCGCGACCGCCTTCATCGCCGACGGGGTCAGCCAACTGGTGTGCCGCGAAAAACTGTACCACGGACTGTCGCGCACCTTCGCGATGACCCATTCCTCCCATGCAAGGGGAGGTGGCAGTCCGCAGGACTGACGGAGGGGGGCGCCGTATCGAGGGTTGGACAACCTCTCCACCATGCTTCGCTGGTCCCCCTGCCCTTACAGGGGAGGAAAGCCTTGATGGGCCTTGGCCAGCGCGATCCCGGCGAGATTCTGGGTACGCTTGATGTGGCGCAGCCGGAAGCGCGGCGGGCGGGGAAGCGTGGACCAGAGCGCGAAATGCTCCCGATGAGCGGGCGGCACCCGCACCTTGCCCATCGCCTGCGCGATCACCGCCGCCGCATCGCCGAGCAGAAGGACATCGTCCATCCCCGCCTCCAGCCCCGCCCGCATGGCCGCGATCAGCGCCAGCCACTCGGCGGTCATGCTGCTGCCCGGTCCCAGGTCACGGATGATATGGGTGCGCCCTCTCAGCACCACCGCCCATTCCATGCCGGAGGGACGGTGGCCGCCGTCGAAGAAGATCTTCACGGACGCGCGACGATGCTCTGTGCGACCGCTTCAGCGGTCTTGATGCCGTCGACCGCCGCCGACAGGATGCCGCCTGCATAGCCCGCGCCCTCGCCCGCCGGGAACAGCCCGCGCGTGTTGAGGCTGTGCCCGTCCTCGCCGCGCGTGAAGCGGACGGGCGAGGAGGTGCGCGTCTCCACCCCCGTCATCACCACGTCGGGGTGGTCGTATCCGGCGATCTGGCGGCCGAAGACCGGGATCGCCTCACGCATCGCCTCGACCACGAAGTCGGGCAGGCATTCGGACAGGTCGGTCGGCGTCACGCCGGGGCGATAGGAGGGGGTGACCGACCCCAGGCTGGTCGAGGGGCGCTTCGCCAGGAAATCGCCGACCCGCTGCGCCGGAGCCTTGTAGTTGGAGCCGCCCGCGACATAGGCACGCTCCTCCCAATGGCGTTGCAGCGCCAGCCCCGCCAGCGGATCGCCCGGAAAGTCGCGCTCGGGATCGATCGCCACGACGAAGCCCGAATTGGCGTTGCGCTCGTTGCGCGAATATTGGCTCATGCCGTTGGTGGCGACGCGCCCCTCTTCGGAGGTGGCGGCGACAACCGTGCCGCCGGGGCACATGCAGAAGCTGTAGACCGTCCGCCCATTCTGGCAGTGGTGCGAGATGTGATATTCCGCCGCGCCCAGGATCGGATGTCCCGCCTGATGCCCGAAACGCGCGCGGTCGATCCAGCCTTGCGGATGCTCGATGCGGACGCCGATCGAAAAGGGCTTGGCCTCGACATGGACACCGGCGCTTTGCAACATCGCAAAGCTGTCGCGCGCGCTATGGCCGATGGCGAGCACGACATGATCGGCCTCCAGATAGCCGCCGCCGTTCAGGTGCAGCCCGCGCACATGACGCTCGCCCGATCCGTCGGTTTCCACATCCAGCCCGTCGACGCGGGTGGAGAAGCGATATTCGCCGCCCAGTTCCTCGATGGTCGCGCGGATGCTCTCCACCATCGTCACCAGGCGGAAGGTGCCGATATGCGGATGCGCCTCGGTCAGGATCTCGGGCGGGGCGCCCGCCTTGACGAACTCGGTCAGCACCTTGCGGTTCAGGTGGCGCGGGTCCTTGATCCGGCTGTAGAGCTTGCCATCCGAAAACGTGCCCGCACCGCCTTCGCCATATTGGACGTTGGATTCGGGGTTGAGCACGCTGCGCCGCCACAGGCCCCATGTGTCCTGGGTCCGTTCGCGCACCACCTTGCCGCGCTCCAGGATGATCGGGCGGTATCCCGCCTGCGCCAGCACCAGCGCGGCGAACAGGCCGCAGGGGCCCGCGCCGATCACGACGGGGCGCTTCGTGCCCGGCGGCGGGGCGCTGGGCAGGTGATAGCGGGTGTCGGGCGTGCGCTGCACATCGCGGTCGCGGCGGAACCGCTCCAGCACGGCGGCTTCGTTCTTCAGGTTGACGTCGACCGAGTAGACGAGCTGGATATTGTTCTTGTCGCGCGCATCATGCCCGCGCCGCGCCACGACGAAGCGCACCAGCTCGCGCGGCGTCACCCGCAATCGGCGACAGATGGCGGCGGGCAGGGCCTCGTCCGGATGGTGGAGAGGCAGTTTCAGTTCACTGAGGCGGATCATCCCGCGCGCCATACAGAATTGCGCGAGATCCCGCCATCGCCCGCGTGTCAGAGTCCGTTTGGAAACTCGCCTACGCCGGGTTTCGAGCGGCACCGGCCCGCTCCCCCACCCGACCTCCCACAGACTATCCTTGACGGGAGGTCAGGTGGGGGAGCGGGCCGGTGCCGCCGGAAATTGGCTCTTTCGCCAATTTCCCAGACAGGCTCTCAGCCGTCGGGCGTGACGACCAGCATCTTCTGCACGATGCCGTCGCCTTCGCGCCAGGTGCGAAAACCCATGGCTTCGTAATAGCGCAGGCCCATCGCATTGTCGGCACCGATATAGGCGTCGATCCGGGGCAGACCCGCCGCGACCGCCGCGGGTCGCGTCGCCGCGAACAGCGCGGTGCCCACGCCCCTGCGATGCGCGCTCGGGCTGATATGGGTGCCGATGATCCCCCAACCCTCGGGCACGTCATAGCGATTGCCAGGCACCGCCCGGACCAGCGACTGAAAGCCCATGACGGTACCTTCGGCGTCGAGGGCGACGCTGCACCGGACGCTGTCGCGGTTCGCGATATAGTGCGACAGGGTGAAGTCCGGGTCATGCGGACGCATCCGACCGGTGAGCCCGATGATGTCGAGAAGGACGCGGCTCAACGCCGGTGCATCCCGATCGAGGGCCGGGCGGATCAGCATGACGGCACGCATTCGGCCGGGCGGTGTGCCGTGCTCAGGTCTATAGCGACATGGGACGACGTTTCGCCTTGCTCCTCCATCGGCTGGAAGGACTTTCGCCAAAATGGGTTGTTCGGCCACGAGCGGCGGACAGCAAGGCTCCATTCCACCTGTCGCCCCTCGATGGGAAGGTGCAGGCCCGCATTTGACGGCTTTTTCATAAGCGGATGGATAACAAAGGCATGTGAAAACTTGGTTTCCCGCTGACAGGCGTGGACAGCCTAATTTCCACTCATTGCCCTGGATTTCTGCCTTTCTGACCATTTCGGTCAGATTCGGACTTGGTAACGCGATCTGGTCAGCGCTGCAAGAATGGGCCGACGTCCGCGTTCAATGAGGCCGGAGGGCATAAGCCGTCACCTTATATGACATTCGTGATAATCACTATCAATCGCATTGACGATGAGAGTGTCTCGCATTAGCGGCGGATACGAAGGGGAAACATCATGTCACAAACGTTCATCGCCCTGTCGTGCGTGGGCTTCCTGGCGACTGCGCCGCATGTCGCCGCCGCCGAGACGGACGGACGCACCGATCCGTCGGGCGTCCATGCGCCCGCGACACGCGCCCAGGATTCGACCGGCCAGCGCGACACCGTCATCGTCACCGGCCAGCGTGCCGCCACCGAGACGCTGGAGAGCCCGAAGGCGACCGCGCCGCTGCTCGACACGCCGCAGACGATCACCGTGGTCAGTGAGCAGACCATTCGCAAACAGAATCTCCAGACGCTGCGTGACGTGCTTCAGACGATTCCGGGCATCACCTTCGGCGCGGGCGAAGGCGGCGGCGGTTATGGCGACTCGATCAACCTGCGCGGCTATTCGGCGAACAACGACATCACCATCGACGGCGTTCGCGACAGCGCGCAATATAGCCGCACCGACCCGTTCAACCTGCAACAGGTCGAGGTCTATAACGGCGCGAACAGCGTCTTCAACGGATCGGGCTCCGTCGGCGGTACGATCAACCTCGTCTCCAAGGTGCCGACGCCCGAGACGCTGACGATCGCGCAGGGCTCGGTCGGCACCGACAATTATTATCGCGGCGCGATCGACAGCAATGTCCGCGTGTCGGACCTGGTCGCGGTGCGGCTGAACGGCGCCTATCACCATAACGACGTGCCCGGTCGCGACGTCGAGAAGATGGAGCGGTGGGGCATCGCCCCCTCCGTCACGATCGGCATCACCGGCCCGACCAGCCTGACGCTCGCCTATGTGCATCAGGAGGATCGCAACACGCCGATCTATGGCATTCCCTATTTCAACAACGGCCTGGTCGACGGCTTCGTGCCGGGCGCCAAGCGCAGCAGCTATTACGGCATCGCCAATCTCGACCGGCAAGACACGACGGTCGATCGCTTCACCGCGACCTTCCGCCACCAGATCGACGAGCATTGGAGCGTCCGCAACCTGACCCGCTGGCAGCAGGTGACCCAGTATAGCGTCACCTCCGCGCCGCAGGGCACCTTTTGCCTCGCCTCGACCGGGTTGCAGCCGATCACCGCGACGCCGGGGGCGACGGTGGGCGCGGCCTGTCCGGCGAACGTGCCGGCGGGCTCCTACCTGCCTTCGGGCCCGCGCGGCCTGGTGCGCGACCAGCAGAACCAGATGCTCTACGATCAGCTCGACCTGCGGCACGAAGCGGGGAGCAAGGGCGGGTTCCACAATGTGCTGAATGTCGGCGTGTCGGGGATGCTGGAGAATTACCGGATCACCCAGGGCTCGTTGCTGCGCAATGCGAATGGCAGTGCGGTGTCGCCCCTGCCGCTGATCGACATCGCCAATCCCGACACCAACTATACCGGCCCGATCAACTATACGATCACCGCCCAGTCGCGCAGCGAGACGCGCAACCTGGCCGTCTATGCCTTCGACACGCTGGAGCTGAACCGCTATTTCGAGCTGAACGGCGGCGTCCGCTATGAAACCCAAGAGGCCGATTTCCGCGCATTGCCGCTGACGGTGGTGCCGCCGGGGTCGACCCAGCTGACCGCGCTTCAGGCGCGTCCGCAGGTCAGCAGCGAGCGCCTGTTTTCCTGGCGGGTCGGCGGCGTGTTCCACCCGGTCGAGAATGTCAGCCTCTATGCGGGCTATGGCAATGCCAAGACCCCGTCTTCCTCGACCGTGCGGCTGGGCTGCGGCGTGCCGGCCAGTGCCACGGCGGCGGACCCCTGCGCCGTCGCGCCCGAGACCGCCAAGAATTACGAGGCGGGGGTGAAGGCCGGACTGTTCGACCGCAAGCTGGAGCTGACGGCGGCCGTCTTCCGCAACGAGCGGACCAATTACCGCGTGCCCTCCAACGATCCCGCGCTGCCTGCAGGGCTCCAGGTGCTCGACGGGCGCAGCCGGGTCGACGGTATCGCGCTGGGCGCGTCGGGGACGATCACCCGGGCCTGGACGATCTTCGCCAACTATACCTATCTCGACGGAAAGGTGCTCCAGAGCATCTCCAACCGCGACAAGGCGGCGGGCGTCGCCGATCCGCAAGCGGGCAGCCAGTTGTTCCAGACGCCGAAACATTCGGGCAGCCTGTTCACCACCTACAAACTGCCCTTCGGCCTGGAGGTCGGTTACGGCCTGACCTATCAGGGGTCGTTCGCGACCAATGCGCCGGTCGCGGCCAATCCGGTGCAATTCAAGGTGGACGATTACCTCATCCACCGCGCCTTCCTGGCCTATACCATCGCCGACCGCTGGACCGCGCAGCTCAACGTCCAGAACTTCACCGACGAGAAATATGTCACGGGCGTGCGCAACAACATCAATGCGACGACCGGCGTCGTCACCGGCGGTTGGGCGATCCCCGGCGACCGGCGGCAGGCGACGCTGAGCCTGTTCTACAATTTCTGAACGGGCTAGGCTTCGCCGATGTTGATCGTCCTCCCCGACATCCTCGATCCCGCCGGGGTCGCCCGGGTCCGCAGCCTCATCGATGCGGGCGCCTGGGCGGACGGCAATGCCACCTCCGGGCCACAGGCGGCGCTGGCGAAGCGCAACGACCAGTTGCCCGAGGATTCGGCGGCGGCGATCGAGGCGGGGCGGATGGTCCTCGACGCGCTGGGCCGCTCGCCGCTGTTCGTGGCGGCGGCCCTGCCGCTCAAAGTCTATCCGCCGCTGTTCAACCGCTATGCCGGGGGGCAGGCGTTCGACGTGCATGTCGACAATGCCGTTCGGTTGAAGCGGGGCAGCGACTTTCGGATGCGGTCCGACCTGTCGCTGACGCTGTTCCTGGAGGACGCGGCGGCCTATGACGGCGGCGAATTGGTGGTCGAGGATCTGTACGGCGAACAGCGGGTCAAGCTGTCGGCGGGCAGCGCGGTGCTCTATCCGGCCTCCAGCCTCCACCGGGTCGAGCCGGTGACGCGCGGCACGCGGGTCGCCTCGTTCCTGTGGATCCAGTCGATGGTCCGCGACGATGGCGAGCGGCGCATCCTGTTCGACCTCGACCGCGCGATCCAGCGGGTCGGGGCGGACAAGGGGCAGGGCGACCGGTCGGTGGTCGAACTGACCGGGGTCTATCACAATCTTCTGCGCCGCTGGGCCGACGCCTGATCGCTCGGGTCAGGCATCCGACCGTTCGACCGTCACGCCAATGCCATGCGGGCCTGCCAAGAGCGGCCATGGCCTGCTCCGATCGGGGGCAGGGGGATGTGTGAGGATCGGCGAGATGATGAAGGCATGGCGCAATGGGCGGATCGTGATTGCGCTGGCGGTGGCGTTGCTGGCCCCGGTGGCGGCCATGGCCCGGCCGCTGAAGGTCATGACGTTCAACGTCCGCTATGCCTCCGACGAGGGGCCACAGCGCTGGGCGGTGCGACGGCCGGTGCTGGTCGAACTGCTCCGCCGCGCCGCGCCCGACCTGATCGGCACGCAGGAACTGCTCCAGCGGCAGGGTGACGACATCGTACGCGCGCTTCCCGGCTATCGCTGGTTCGGACGCGACCGGCGCGGCGGGCATGGCGACGAGCATATGGGCATATTCTATCGCCCGGACCGCCTGACCCTAATCGAGCATGGCGACTTCTGGCTGTCCGACACGCCCGAGACCGTCGGCAGCCGGAGCTGGGGCACGGACCTGCCGCGCATGGCGAACTGGGCGGTGTTCGAGATCAAGGGGCAAGAGCCCCACCGCTTCCTGTTCATCGACTCCCATCTGGCGCACCGGGAGAAGGATGCCGAGGCGCGCGACCGCTCGGCGAAGCTGATCCTGTCACGCCTGCCCAAGCTGGCGAAGGACTTGCCGGTGGTGCTGGCCGGGGACATGAACGCACGGCCCGACACCGCCGCCTATCGCACCTTGGCGGCCACGCTGAGCGATGTATGGACCACCGCCAAGCGGCGCGAGGGACCGGAGATGACCTTTCACGACTTCACCGGCTCGCCCGACCGGCGGATCGACTATCTGTTCCTGCGCGGGTTCAGGGCGGACACGGTCGCCACCGATACCTATCATCGGGGCAAGACCTATCCTTCGGACCATTTCCCGGTCCAGGCGATCGTGTCGTTCGAGGACAAGCACGGCCAGTGAGGAACCCAATCCTCCCCTGCAAGGGGAGGTGGCAGGCCGCAGGCCTGACGGAGGGGTGTCCCGCTGTCGATAGGGGCAACACCCCTCCGACGCGCTACGCGCGCCACCTCCCCTTACAGGGGAGGAATAAGGTGTGACCTGTTTGCGATAGCGTTATCATTTCGGCGAACCTATGATCGGCGGGACAGCCGATGGACGCGAACGGGCGGTATCGTCGGCATAGGAGAGGGATGACGATGCGGAAGGGGCAATTGCGTTCGGGCGCCCGGCGGCGCGTGGGTCTGGCGCTGCTGCTGGGTACGGTGGCGGCATGGCCGGTCCTGGCGGAGGCGCGGCCCCGCATTTTGACCCCGATGAGCGCGCATGCCGTCCTGCAACGCGACCGTCCGATCATCGTCGAGGGGCTGGGCGATGCGGGCGAGCGGGTGACCGTCAGGCTGGGCGGCGGAAGCGCCGATGCCACCGCCGACCGTCAGGGCCGCTGGCGCGCGACCCTGCCCGCCATGGCGGCGACGGCGACCCCGCTGACCCTGACCGCGACCGGCAAGGACGGCGCGGTCGACAGGATGGACGATCTGCTGATCGGCGATGTCTGGCTGTGTTCTGGCCAGTCCAACATGGAATATCCGACCAAGCAGGCACTGAACGGCGAAGGGCTGGTCGGCGGTTCGGCCAATGACCGCATCCGGTTGCTCGATATCGCGCATCATGTCGGGCTGTCCGCCGACGATATGCTGGAGAAGCGCCCCGTCTGGGCGGCGGCGGCTCCCGACAGCGTCCGCGATTTCTCGGCGGCCTGCTATCTGATGGTGAAGGACCTTGCGACGAAGACGAACGTGCCGATGGGCGCGATCGATTCCAGTTGGGGCGGGACCAAGATCCTGCCTTGGATCGCCGGGGCCGACGCGCGCAAGCTGCCGGGCCTGTCCGCCGATGCCGATCTGCTGGCGCTCTATGCCCGTGACCATGCGGCGGGCTTGCGCGCCTTCGGCGATCGTTGGGGCCAGTGGTGGCGCAAGGCGAGCGGGACCCCGCGCGGGCAGGAGCCGTGGAACGCGCCCGATCGGCTGACATGGCAATCGGTGCCCAAGTTCAGTCCGTGGGAGGAATGGGGCGTGCCCGCGCTGGCCGATTATAACGGCCTGGTCTGGTTCCGGCAGGGCTTCGACCTGGCCAGCGCGCCGACCGGCGACGGGGTGATCGAGCTGGGCGGCATCGACGAGCTGGACACCGTCTGGGTCAACGGCGTGGTCGTCGGCGCGACCTTCGGCTGGGGCGATGTGCGGCGCTACACCGTACCGCCCTCCGCCTTGAAGAAGGGGCGTAATGAGATCGTCATCGGCCTGGGCGACACCTATGGCCCGGGCGGCATGTTCGGCCCGGGCGACCAGATCCGGTTCACGCCCGCCGGCGGTCAGCCGATTCCGCTCGGCACCGGCTGGCGCTATTCCATCTACAAGGCGAACGACCAGAGCTATCCCCGCTCGCCTTGGGAAAGCCATGCGGGGCTCGGCACCCTTTATAACGGCATGATCGCGCCGCTGGGGCCGATCGGGCTGAAGGGCGTCGCCTGGTATCAGGGCGAGTCCGATGTCGGGCGCGCGGATTATGGCGACCGGCTCGCCGCACTGATGACCGGCTGGCGGCGGCAGTTCGGGGACGCGGAGCTGCCCTTCCTGATCGTCCAGCTCGCCAATTTCGGTGCGCCCCCGGTCAAGATCGAGGATAGCGGCTGGGCGGCGCTGCGCGAGACGCAGCGTCTGGCGGTGCTTCGCGACGCGCACAGCGCATTGGCCACCACGGTCGATATCGGGGTGCGCAACGACATCCACCCGGCGGACAAGAACGAACTCGCCAGGCGGCTGGTCTTCGCGCAACAGCATCTGGAGGCGGGCGACCGCGCCGATGCCTCGGGCCCGATGATCGCCTCGGCGACGCGGGGCCAGGGCGAGGTGGTGCTGCGCTTTACCGGCGTGCAGGGGGCGCTTCATGCCTGGAGCGCGGCCGCACCGATCGGGTTCGAGCTGTGCGATGCGAGCGCCTGTCGCTATGCCAGTGCGACGGTGAACGGCGCGGAGGTGCGGTTGGCCGGTGCGACGCCGGGCGATGTCCGCGTCCGCTATGCCTGGGCCGATGCGCCGGTCGTCAATTTCTATGACGAGGCCCCGCATCCGGTGGTGCCGTTTGAAATGGCGATCGCGGGGAACTGACCGAAGCTGCCCTCACCCTTCCGGCGCTTCGCGCCTCCCCCCCTCTCCCAGCGGGAGAGGGAAGGGGCCCGC
>JAAIGG010196106.1_pt1 | contig 12331 bp, 12 predicted proteins | sample 6487391 | NCBI WGS metagenome assembly JAAIGG01 (sample SAMN13974130, study PRJNA590717) | phyllosphere metagenome | biome: asymptomatic weeds; feature: pooled weeds collected from a community garden; material: weeds; isolation source: pooled asymptomatic leaves from various weed species from...
CCGGAACCGGTTCGGGTAGGGCAGCACCAGGGCGAGCACCGCGCGCAAAAGCCGGTCGGAGAGCGGGCGCCGGTAGGTCTTCTCGATATGGGTGCGGGCGTGATCGACGAGGTGCATGTAGTGCACGCCCGAGGGGCAAGTCGTCATGCAGGACAGGCACGAGAGGCAGCGGTCGACATGCTTGACGACCTCGCGGCTCGCCGCCTTGCCGCCCTCCAGCATGTCCTTGATGAGGTAGATGCGTCCGCGCGGGGAATCGAGTTCATCGCCGAGCAGGAGATAGGTCGGGCAAGTCGCGGTGCAGAACCCGCAATGCACGCAGGTGCGCAGGATCTTCTCCGAGGCCGCCATGGCGGGGTCGGCGAGTTGCGCGGGAGCGAAATTGGTCTGCACGACACGCCTCGGTGCGTTTTCTTGCTTCTCTTCCGACTCTTAGAACCGTTCGGGCGGGCGAGGCAATCGGAACGGTTCTAAGCTGTTGCTGTGTCGCATGCGGATCGCGAACGCGACCCGGTCAGCGGTCGCGCGACACCGTGAGCAGGCGGGTGATGAGCCAGATCGGCACCACCACCGCTGCGCCGGCCAGGATCCAGCGGCCGAAATCGTGGAAGGTATCGAGGCCGAGATCGATCACGTGGCGGGTCAGGTCGTAGATCTGCCAGAACAGCAGGCCCGGCGTGAGGCCGAACATCGCCATCACCGCACCGACCAGCACGGACAGGAACAACAGCTTCACGAACACCGCCGTCGGCGAGCCGCCGAGGAAGCGGTTGAGGCCGGAGCGGCGGCGCGGCGCGCCGAAGCGCGAATCGGCCGGGTAGGCGCCGGGGTCGAGGGGCGCGTGACGCCGCGTGTCGTGATCGCCGATCATTCGGTCGGTGTCCCTGCCCAATCCTCAACCCGTCGTGGCGGCCCCGCCACGGCGTTGCCCGACGGCCACACTCGTGCGAAACCGCGCGCCCTCGGGGGCAATCGACCCGTCCGGGGTAGCAGCCAGATGGCATCCCCGAACGTTCCGCTCAAGATGGCGGGCCGCATCGAATCCCGCCCTGTGCTCCGACTCCCACCGCGTGCGACTTTGAGAAGGCCATGATCGACCACGCTCTGTTCGACCCGGCGACCATCGATGCCGAGACGAAGGCGCTCAATGCCGAGATCGTGGCGGCACACGCCGCGCAGGCCGACCCCTGGTCGCTGCCGATCGAGCAGGTGCGGGCGCGCCGCCGGGCGGGCACCCAGGCCTCGCCCGCCATGCCGCGCAGCCCCCGCGCCGAGACCCTCACCATCGAGGGGCCCGGCGGCCCGCTGGCGCTGCGGGTGATCCGGCCGCGGGGCAAGGCGCGCGGCGCCTACCTGCACGTCCATCGCGGCGGCTGGGTCTGGGGGGCGGCCGACGAGCAGGACCCGTGGCTGGAGCGCATCGCCGATACCTGCGGCTTCGTCTGCCTCTCGGTCGAGTACCGTCTGGCGCCGGAGCACCCCTATCCGGCCGCGCTGGAGGATTGCGAGGCCGCCGCCCTCTGGCTCGCCGGCCCCGGCCGGGCGGAACTCGGCGTCGCCGCGCTCACCATCGGCGGCGAGTCGGTCGGTGCGCATCTCGCGGTGATGACGCTGCTGCGCCTGCGCGACCGCCACGGCTTGCCGCGCGCCTTCCGCGGCGCCAACCTCAATGCCGGCTTCTTCGATCTCGGCCTGACTCCGAGCGTGCGGCTGTGGGGCGAGGAACGCCTCGTCATCAACACCACCGATCTCAAGCGCTTCGCCGACGGCTACGTGCGCGAGGGCATCGACCGGCGCCGCCCGGACGTCTCGCCGCTCTACGCCGATCTGAAGGGCCTGCCGCCGGCCCTGTTCACGGTCGGCACCGCCGACCCGCTCTTGGACGACACGCTCTACATGTCGGCCCGCTGGGCGGCGGCCAACAACGGCGGCCACACCGCGGTCTATGCCGGCGGCTGCCACGTCTTCGTGCGCTATCCCGGCGCGCTCACCGAGCGGGCGCTCGAACTGATCGACCGCTTCCTGATGGCGCTGGCGTGAGCGCCCGCCGGCCGAGCCGGACGTGCAGCGGGATCAGCAGGAAGGCGGCGGCGCCTCCGATGATATGCGTCCAGACCAGGGCGGCGTGCCAGGGCTCGCTGCCGTAGTAGAGCCCCCACGCCGTGACACCGAGCAGACCCGCGAGGATCACGGCGGCGAGGCCGCTCGCGCGGTTCCGCCCCGCGCGCCAGCCGATGCGGGCGTGGTGGGCGAGGAGCGCGCCCGTGATCGCGACGGCGGGGAGGGCGAAACCACCGTGGATCTGCGCCATGAGGTGCCCCAGCCCCTCGACGTCGAGGGCGAGGATGTCGCCGGTCACCGCCCAGACCGCCCCCGAAAGGCCGACGCCGAGGAAGACCGCGACCAGCATCCGGTACAGCGACCGGTCGAGACGCAGGCCCGCGCCGACGGGCGGACGGGGAAGGGGACGGGGATCGCTCACGAGGCCACCCGCCGCGCGCCGTAGCGGTTCAGGATCGGCGCGGCCTCGTGCGCGGGCATCAGCGCGGCGATCTTGGTCAACCCGTCGGCGAGCAGGCAGCGCGGCGCGATCACGGTGACGCTGCCGTCACGGGTCAGGCGCGCCCCGCCCGCGCGGAAGACCGGCCACGGCGCGGCGCCTTCGGCGGAGACCGTGCCGGCACTGGTGGCGCAGGCACCGGAGGCGAGCTGCCCGATCGGCTCCAGGCGCCCTGGATCGTCGGCGGCGCGGCGGTGGATCGTGCGCGGTTCCGGGCCGAAGACGCGCAGGTCGCCCCCGGCGTTGACGAGGCCCGTCCGGATGCCGAGGCGCCGCAGGGTGAGCACGGCGACATCGACGGCGAAGCCCTTGGCGATGCCGCCGAGATCGAGCCAGAGGCGGCGCCGGAAGCGGACTCGGCCCGGCTCGATCACCACGTCGTCGAACCGGGCCGCCGGATCCGGCACCGGGCCCACGGGCGGCGGCAGCAGCCCGGCGGCGACGAGGTGCCCCGCCACCGACGGGTCGAACGTCCCGCCGCTGTCGCGGTGCAGGGCCTGCGCGGCGCGCAGCACCCGCTCCAGCCAGGGCGAGACCGGCTGCGGACCGGCCCAAGCCTCGCGGTTGAGCCGCGAGAGGGCGCTTGCAGGATCGTGGAAGCTCATCTCCGCCTCGACCCGGGCGATGCCGGCGAAGGCGGCCTCGATGGCCGCCCCCGCCTCGTCCGCGGGTGCGGCGGCCTCGACCTCGACATAGGTGCCGAGGCGGGGCTGCGCGCGCCGAAGGGTCCGTGCAAGGCTCGCCATCGCCATCCTCAGGACCGGGCCAGCACCATCTGGACCAGCACGAGCAGACGCTTGACGCCCTGGGTCAGGTGCTTGGAGGAGAGCGTCGCGCCGGTGATGTTGCGGATATCGCCGTTGAGCTGCAGGGCGCTCGCCGCGGACTTGCCGCGGAACTGGGCGCGCCAGGCGGCATCGCGCACCTCCGAGCCATAGCTCTCGTTGTAGGTCAGGATCTCGATCCCGCGCACCGCACCGGATGGGTCGATCCCGACGGCGTAGGTGATCTTTTCGTGCTTGCCGAGCACGGCGTCGACGATGAACCACCCGCCCGTCGATGCCCGCCAGATCCGCCCGGCGTTGAACGGCTCGTAGACGCCCGAGCGCTCCCGCATCGCGTCCACGACCGTCTCCGGCACGGCGACGGCGACCTTCTGGAACGAGGCGCCCGGGAACAGGGCCGCCTGGGCCTGGGCGACGGTGAGGTACTCCGTGGCCTGCGCCGCCGGAGTGGTCAGCGCAACGAGTGGGACGGCGGCGAGAGCATTCCAGCGCATGACAATCCGCTCCTCAGAAGGGCATACCGAACTTGAGCATGACCTCGTCGCGGGCATGCTCGTCGCCGTAGATCCGGCCGTGCCACATCACGTCGGCCTGATCCCGGTTGTAGGCGAGCGTCATCGGCAGCTGGTGGCGCCACGCCGCCGTGACCCACCAGTTCTGGGTGGCGTAGTGAAGGTTCGGCCCGAGGAAGAAGGCGGAATGGTCGGGCGAGCGCCAGAGGATGCCGGCGAACTCGTTGTGGACCCGGCCTTCGACACCCAGGAACCAGTTGTCGGCGACGCGGTAGGAGGCGCCCAGGGTCACGTCGAGCGGCGACTCACGGTTGGTGGTGTTGTCGGAGTAGCGTTCGTTCTCATGGCGACCCATCAGGTTGGCGGCCACGACGAGCTTGTCGTCCATGAAGTTCTTCTGGACGATCACCCGCCATTCGAGTTCCCATTCCCGCGGTCCGAATTCCGGTTCGATGTAGAGCGCAAGGCCGATCGGGTCGGTGTAGGGGTTCAGGATCTGGTAGATGAGCTCCACCGACGCCGAGTCGAACCGGGCGCCGCTCAGGCGGCTCGTGGGGTTGAAGTTAGGCCCTTCGAACATCGACACGCCGGGGCCGCCCGTGGTGCCGTCGATGCCGTTCCGGAAGGCGTTGCGATAGCTCCAGTTGATGTAGCCCGCGATCTGAAGGTTCGGCGTGAGGCCGAGTTCCAGCTCCTCGCTGTTCTGAAGATACGAGTACGCTCCGCGGGATTGCCCCTGCTGCAGGAACGAGCGGTGCTCGTACTCGAACGTGCCCGGCGGATGGATGTCGGCGGTGTAGATCCAGCCGAAGAACGACTCGCCCGCCTCGGCGGCCGAAAGGATGCCGGACATTGCCTCGCAGACGACGAGAAGCAGCACCAGGATCAAGCCATGGACGAGGATCGATCGCAGGCGGTCAGGATCCGGAAATTTCCAGCGGCACAACTGAGAAACGAGACCACGTGGATCTTCTTCGATGACAGCATCGATCTTCATCTTATCAGTCCGGCACAGTGAGTTTCATGCCGCTCTTTGGAGCTGATCTATAATGAAATACAGCTTCCGATCGAGCGGGTCGATTGATCATGAAATCGTCCGCCGATGTCAATGCAGTATATATGTCCATTTTTGAAAACAAACATTCTTTTAGTCAAGTATGACCCAAACACAACAATTACGAATTTTAATTATTATAATCCAGTGCCCGTAAGCAACGCCACCTCGATCCGGCCTTCGCCGCCCCTGCGTTGAGTGAGCTCGGAGCCGGGGGCGCCAGATCACGCGATCTAGAGCATCGTGCCGGATATCGGATCCAGCACGATGCTCTAGGTCTTTGTTTTTGCATCGTCTTTTTCCGAAAGCCGGCGGCCACCTTTCGGGACGATGCTCCAAGGCGCCCTCGGCTGCGCTTCGTCGGGTGCGCAATGGCAACGCGCGCCCCATTTGGGGGAGTGTGACCGTCGAAGTGCCATCCCCCGCCCCGCCATCGCTCGCCAAGCTGCCGCCCCGCTTCGCCGCGTGGTTCGCCTCCCGCGGCTGGTCGCCCCGCCCCCATCAGCTCGAACTGCTGGCGACCGTCGGGGCCGGACGCTCGGCGCTGCTCGTCGCGCCGACCGGCGCGGGCAAGACGCTGGCCGGTTTTTTGCCGAGCCTGGTCGAACTGAGCGAACGGCAGGGGAGCAAGAACGGGAAGGCCCGGGGGCTCCACACCCTCTACGTCTCGCCGCTGAAGGCGCTCGCCGTCGATATCGCCCGCAACCTCGATGCCCCCATCGAGGGCATGGGGCTGCCCGTCACCGTCGAGACCCGCACCGGCGACACGCCCGCGCACAAGCGCGCCCGCCAGATCCAGCGCCCGCCCGACATCCTGCTCACCACGCCCGAGCAGCTCTCGCTGCTGCTGGCCCACCGCGAGGCGGAGGCGTTCTTTGCCGGGCTGCGGACGGTCGTACTCGACGAGTTGCACGCGCTCGTCACCTCGAAGCGGGGCGATCTGCTGTCGCTGGCGCTCGCCCGGGTCAGGCGGCTGGCGCCGGACTCCCGCGCCATCGGACTGTCGGCCACGGTGCGCGAGCCGGATGAGTTGAGAAAATATCTCGTCGGCCAAAACCTGACGGCGACGGTGCGATCGCCGTCATCCGACGGAACCAGCTCTCCGGCGCTCGCAGGACGGAGCGCCTCTCCTCCCCCTTGTGGGGAGGAGGGAGGAGGTGGTGCCGGATCGAGCGCGGCGGTGCCATCTGCACCACCCCCACCCCTAACCCCTCCCCACAAGGGGGAGGGGAACGGTGCCGCCCCCATGGCCGACCTCGTCGTGGTGACGGGCGGTGCCAAGCCCGATCTGCACATGCTCGACGTGAACCGGACGCTCCCGCTCGCCGGGCACACCTCCGGACACTCCATGCCGGCGATCTACGACCTGATCCGCGCGCACCGCACGGTGCTCGTCTTCGTCAACACGAGGCTCCAGGCCGAGTACACCTTCCAGGAGTTGTGGCGGCTCAACGACGACACCTTGCCGATCGCCCTCCACCACGGCTCGCTCGACGCCACGCAGCGCCGCCGGGTCGAGGCGGCGATGGCGGCGGGGCAATTGCGGGCCATCGTCTGCACCGCGACGCTCGATCTCGGCATCGACTGGGGCGATGTCGATCTCGTGGTCAATCTCGGCGCGCCGAAGGGCGCGAGCCGGATCATGCAGCGGATCGGCCGGGCCAACCACCGCATGGACGAGCCCTCGAAAGCCTATCTCGTCCCCGGCAACCGCTTCGAGATGCTGGAATGCCGCGCCGCCCTCGACGCGGTGGAGGAGGCGGCCCAGGACACCCCCGACGCCCGCCTCGGCGCGCCCGACGTGCTGGCCCAGCATGTGCTCGGCATGGCCTGCGCCGACGCCTTCGATCCGCTCGAACTCTACGCCGAGATCATCTCGGCCGCCCCCTATGCCAGCCTGTCCTGGGAGGATTTCGAGGCGGTGGTCGATTACGTCGCCACCGGCGGCTACGCGCTGCGGGCCTACGAACGCTTCGCCAAGATCCTCAGGGGGGCCGACGGCAAATGGCGGGTGCGCGACGCGCGGGTGGCGCAACAGTACCGCATGAACATCGGCACCATCGTCGAATCGACGCATATCAAGGTGCGCATGGCCCGCAGCCTGCGTTCCAAGCCGGGCACCGTCCTGCCGAAGGGCGGGCGGACGCTGGGCGAGATCGAGGAGGATTTCGCCGAGACGCTGACCGTCGGCGACACCTTCCTGTTCGCGGGCGAGGTTCTGCGGTTCGAGGGGCTGGCGGAGGACGAGTGCCTCGTGACGCGGGCCGGCCCCGGCACCGATCCGGCGATCCCCTCCTATGCCGGCTCGAAGTTTCCGCTCTCGACCTTCCTCGCCGCGCGGGTGCGGGCGATCATCGCCGACCCGTTCGAATGGGACCGGCTGCCGCGCCAGCTCTCGGACTACCTCGCGCAGCAGCGCCGCCACTCCGTGCTGCCGGGCGAGCGCGACCTTCTGGTCGAAACCTTTGCGCGCGCGGGGCGCCACTATCTGACGGCGTTCCCGTTCGAGGGGCGGCTCGCGCACCAGACGCTCGGGATGCTGCTGACCCGGCGGCTCGAACGCGCCCGGCTGCGCCCGCTGGGCTTTGCCGCCAACGATTACGGCATCGCCATCTGGTGCACGCGGGATGTCAGCGAGCGCGCCGCGCTCTCGCCCGGCTTCATGGAGGCCCTGTTCGACGAGGACATGCTGGGCGACGATCTCGAAGCGTGGCTCGACGAATCGGCGATGATGAAGCGCACCTTCCGGCAATGCGCGGTGATCGCCGGGCTGATCGAGCGGCGCTTTCCGGGCCAGAAGAAGACCGGCCGGCAGGTCACGATCTCGACCGACCTGATCTACGACGTGCTGCGCCGCCACCAGCCCGACCACCTGCTCCTGCGCGCCGCGCGCCAGGATGCGGCAACCGGACTCCTCGACGTGACCCGCCTCGGCATGATGCTGAGGCGCATCCGGGGGCGAATCACCCACAGGGCGCTGGATCGCGTCTCGCCGCTCTCCGTGTCCGTCATGCTCGAAATCGGGCGCGAGCGTGTCTACGGAGAGGGCGCCGACGAGATCCTGGCCGAGGCCGAAGCCGAGCTGCTGCAGGAAGCGCTCGGCTGACGCGGCGTGCCGCCTCCTCCGCGCGATACTGAGGACGATCAAGTTGGCACTCGGCCAGAGACTCGAGAAGACCGTGAAGGGCACCGACCTCGCGCTCGCCGGGGAGGCCTTGAGCCTCGACCGCAGCGGCGCCCTGTGGCTGCCCGAACACCGCACCCTGGTGGTGTCCGACCTGCATTTGGAGAAGGGCTCATCGTTCGCCGCCCGATCGGGCCAGTTCCTGCCGCCCTACGACACCCGCGAGACCCTGACGGGCCTGCACGAGGTGATCCAGCGGCTCGACCCGGCCTGCGTCGTCGCGCTCGGCGATTCCTTCCACGACGCCCGCGGCCCCGAGCGGATGGAGCCCGGCGACCGCGCCATGATCGCCGCCCTGCAGGAGGGCCGCGACTGGGTCTGGATCGCCGGCAACCACGATGCCGCGGTGAGCGAGGGCGTCGGCGGACGCTATTGCGAGACGCTTGAACTCGGGGGCCTGACCCTGCGGCACGAGCCGCTGGCGGGCGCGGGGGCGGGCGAGGTCGCCGGCCATCTCCACCCCTGCGGCAAGGTCACCATGCGCGGGCGCTCGGTGCGCCGCCGCTGCTTCGTCGGCGACGGCCAGCGCCTCGTGATGCCGGCCTTCGGGGCCTATACCGGCGGCCTCAACGTGCGCGACGCCGCCTTCGAGCCGCTCTTCCCGAAGGGATTCACGGCCTACCTGCTCGGCGACGGGCGCGTTTTTGCGATCGGCCGGACCATGCTCGGACGGGATTGAGAGAGCTTCAGGCCGCCACCAGCAGCGCCGCCCCGGCGACGACCGACAGCGCCAGTCGCAGGCGGCCCATCCAATCCGGCATCAGGCCGCGGCGGGCGAGATCCTGATCGACGAGACCCCACAGCAGCACCAGGGCTCCGAGGGTGCGCAGATCCCACGGGGCCGGGGCGGCGAGCGCCGCCCAGGCCAACAGCGAGGGCACGATGGCAAGCCCGTAATCGCGCCATCCGGCCCCGCGCGCCGCCGCGACGCCCCAGCGGATGCCGCCGAGGAACGAGGCGATGACCGCCCCGTAGGCCGAGAGGATCGTGCGCGGCGACAGGCCGATGGTGCCGAGACCGGCATCGGTGCCGCTCACCGACAACGCCGCGAACCCCACGAACGGGATCAGCCCGGCGATGCCGAGAAGGACCGCGCTCGCGGGAACCGTGTTCAGCCGACCCATGCCGTCTCCTCGGCTGTGTGTCACACCCGCTGACCCTGCCCGGATCGACGCGGTGCGCGTTCGGACGCCCGCGGCCGCTGTCCCGGAATCGGGCGGCCGAACTCCGGGGTCTCACGAAGACGTCCAAACACGCAGATCCGCTGCCAACCCGCAACCGGGACCATTTGCTGCAGTGCAGGGTCCGCCCCGCCCGGTAGCGTCCTCAATCTATGCGGGATAGTGGCGCAGCGGGCATGGTCCGGCGACGCCCGAACTGCCTAATCTGGTGTGATGCCGCTGCACCCCTCCGATCTGCGCGTGGCCCTGCGCCGGCTGCGCGGTGCCTCCGGCGATGCCTGGACGATCTGGCGTCGGCGCGCCCTGTTCCTGGCCGGGGGCATCTGCGTCGGCCTCGCGGCGGTGCTGATGGCGAAGGCGGCCGACGCGGCACAGGCCGCCTTCCGCCACACCCTCGATCTCTCGCCCGCCCTGGCGCTGCTGCTCTGCCCGGCCGGGTTCGCGCTGGCCGCGTGGCTGGCGCGCACCGTCTTCCCGAACTCGCAGGGCTCGGGCATCCCCCAGGTCATCGCCGCCCGCGCCCTCGACAACGGGCCGGCGCGCCATGCGCTGATCTCGCTGAAGGTGGCGGCGGGAAAGATCGTCGTGATGTGCCTCGGGCTGCTCTGCGGTGCCTCGATCGGGCGCGAGGGGCCGACGGTGCAGGTCGGCGCGGCGATCATGGCGACGCTTGGCCGCCTGAGTCCGGAGCGGATGGGCGGCCTGCTGCTGGCGGGCGGCGCGGCCGGGGTCGCCGCCGCCTTCAACACGCCGCTGGCGGGCATCGTGTTCGGCATCGAGGAACTCGGACGGGCCTATGACCAGCGCGGCAGCGCCCTCATCGTCGCCGCCATCGTCGCCGCCGGCCTGACCTCGCTGACGATCCTGGGCGACTACACCTATTTCGGTACCTCCGATGCGAGCGTGTCGCTGTCCGGCGGGTGGCTCGCGGTGCCGGTGCTCGGCGTGGCCGGCGGGCTCGCGGGTGGGCTGTTCAGCCGCATCGTCATCGGGTTCGGCCGCGGCCTGCCGGGCCGGGCCGGTGCGTGGGTCGAGGGCCATCCGATCCTGTTCGCGACGCTCTGCGGCCTCGGCGTCGCCTTGTCCGGACTGGCCTCCGGGGGGGCCGTCTACGGCACCGGCTACGAGGAGGCGCGGGCCATCCTGCATGGCGAGAGCGCGGCGCGCTGGGACTTCGCGCCGCTGAAGTTCTTCGCGTCCGTGCTGTCCTCGATCAGCGGCATCCCGGGCGGCCTGTTCGCTCCCTCGCTCGCCGTCGGCGCCGGGCTCGGCGCGGAGGCGAGCCTTCTCCTGTCGCCCGTCATCGGTTCCGTACCGCTGGGCGCGCTCGTGCTGATCGGCATGACCGCCTACCTGACCGGCGTGCTGCAGGCGCCGATCACCTCCTTCGTCATCGTCACCGAGATGACCCAGAACCACTCGATGATGATTCCGCTGATGCTGGCGGCGCTGATCGCCGACGCGGTGTCGAAGTCGGTCTGCCGCGGCGGGCTCTACCACACCCTGGCCGAGATCCTGGTGCGGCGCGCCGCCCGGGAGCCCAGTGTCTAAAGCGCGAGGCGCGACGGAAGCCACCTTTCGGGACGATGCTCGAAAGCGCGCGGCGCGACGGAACGCCGCCGGCTCGCGGGAGGTTATTGCTCCGCTTTCGTTTCGGAGTGAACTGCCATGACGCTTCTCAAGTGGGCCGCCATCGCCTTCGTCATCTCGCTGGTCGCGGGTGCCCTCGGCTTCACCGGGATCGCGTCGGGCGCCAGTTCCATCGCCCGCATCCTGTTCGGCCTGTTCCTCGTCCTCGCCATCGTCATCGTGGTGATCGCGCTGGCCGTCGGACAAATGGTGTTCTGAGCGGGTGACGCTCAACGGTCGCACGGCTCTCGTCACCGGCGCCTCCTCGGGCATCGGTGTCGAGACGGCTCTCGGGCTCGCGCGCCTCGGTGCGCGGGTCGGACTCGTCGGTCGCGATGCCGGCCGCACGGCGCGCGCGGCCGAACGGGTCCGCCGGGAGACCGGCGGCACGGCGGACGTGTTTCTCGCCGACCTGTCGAGCCAAGCCGAGATCCGGCGGCTCGCCGGGGCGGTGACGGCGCGCTACCCCACCCTCGACATCCTCGTGAACAATGCCGGCGCGATCTTCTCTGAGCGTCGGGTGACCGTGGACGGAATCGAGCGAACCTGGGCGCTGGATCATCTCGCCTACGTGCTGCTGACCCACGAACTGCAGGGTCCGCTGCGCGCGGCGCCGGGCGCCCGCATCGTCAACCTCGCATCCGCCGCCCATACCCGTGGGCGCATCGACTTCGCGGATCTCGGCGGCGAGCGGCGCTACGCGGCGTTGAAGGCGTATTCACAGGCCAAGCTCGGCAACGTGCTGTTCACCCACGCGCTCGCCCGGCGGCTGGCCGGCACCGGCATCACCGCGAATGCGGTGCATCCGGGCGTGGTTGCGAGCGACTTCGCCAAGAACACGCACGGTCTGCTCGGCTTCGCCTGGGGGCTGATCCGTCCCTTCCTGATCTCGACCGCGGACGGCGCCAAGACCTCGCTCCACGTCGCCACCGCGCCCGAACTCGCCGGCGTGAGCGGCCGCTATTTTTCGAAGTGCCGCGAGACGTCCCCTTCCGCCCTCAGCCGGGACGAGGCTCTGCAGGAACGGGTCTGGAGCGTGAGCCGGCAGCAGGTGGGGATCGGGGGCTGACCCCGGCCCGGACCGATCCAGGGCAATCACTTAAACGCGATTTCCCTGGTCTTTGCTGGCCTCATACCGTTTCCGGTTGATCGCCTCGGGTCTCGCCCCCGCCGTCATCGCGAGGCGGAGCCGAAGCGATCCAGGGCGCGCCCTTTCAGGAGAGTGCGGAGCCCTGGATTGCCACGGCTTCGCCTCGCAATGACGGGAGGAAGACCGAAGCAATCAACCGGAAGCCGTATGACCCGAAGTCGTCTCGCCGGTCTCAAGCTACGCTTTCTGCAACGGACGCGCAGCCTTCGCGACCATGAGATTGGGACAGCATTCCCGTCAGATTGGGACAACCAGACAAAGCAAGGCCTTGGCCCC